>Ga0157370_10002373_pt1 | contig 22708 bp, 22 predicted proteins | sample C35metaG_FD_113463 | JGI IMG/M metagenome (GOLD analysis project Ga0157370, IMG submission 113463) | Corn rhizosphere microbial communities from Kellogg Biological Station, Michigan, USA - C3-5 metaG | ecosystem: Host-associated > Plants > Roots > Rhizosphere > Soil | place: USA: Michigan...
CTGGACGGCGCAGGAAACCCTCAGGGGATATTGAACGGTAAACCCAGCATTGACTACCGGGCCATCGCTTTGGACCGTACACGAAACGGGATTACCAGTGGGGGTATTGTTTACCATGGCAACAGTCTCCCGGATAAAACCGGATCACTGATCAATACCTTTAGCTTTGAAAGCTTATCTTTGTCATTGAACATCGGATATAAATTTGGTTATTATTTCAGAAGGCCAGCCCTTTCTTATACCCAGCTGTTCAGTCAGGGGTCCGGTCATTCAGAATTCACAGACCGGTGGCAAAAACCAGGTGATGAGCTATTGACGGACGTACCATCACTTGTCTATCCGGCCAACTCGAACAGGGACTCTTTTTATCTGCTTTCTGAAGCCACGGTTGAAAGGGGAGACCACATCAGGCTACAGTACATCAATTTCTCCTATAGTTTCTCACCTGTTTTTCTTGGGAAAATGGGGATAAAAAAACTGAATATCTACAGTTACGCAAGTAATATGGGCATTCTCTGGCGCGAGAATAAAAAAGGTCTCGATCCTGAATATCCAGGGATTCTATCACCACCAAAAACCTACACCTTCGGACTAAACCTAAATTTTTAATATTAAGAATATGGCAAAAAATCATAGACTCAAAGAGATCATTCAATCGACGTTTGTTGGACTGTTGATCGTAGTCTGTATGATCAGTAGTATCTCATGCAAAAAACTGTTGGACGCGAAACCGAGCTTCGACATTACTACGCCTTCTACGCCCCAGGACCTGCAGGCGCTCTTGGACAACTCCCTTACAATGAACTCCCGCACGCCTGGATATGATGAAGCGTCGGCAGACGATTATTTTCTTACACACGAAAATTTTGCAATCCTGAACCTTAGGGCACAGGATGCCTATCTATGGAAACCCAATATCAACGAATTTGCAAATGATTGGTCCAAAGCCGCTGAAGTCATCTATAACAGTAACATTTGTCTGGAGGCGATAGAAACGGTAGACAGGACCGGTGCAGATGTTTCTCAGCAAAACAACATCAAAGGATCGGCACTTTTCTTCCGGGCGATGTCCTGGCTAAAGTTGTTATGGACACATGCCCAGGCCTACAATCCCCGTTCTTCCAATTCTAATATGGGTATCATTCTCAGGCAGGGCAGTGATTTTAATGTGCCATCAACAAGGGCATCTGTTAATGAATGTTACAGCAAACTTATTTCAGACCTTGACATTGCAGCGCCGCTTCTGCCTGACAACCCACAGCATGTGCTCCGGCCATCAAAGGCAGCAGCTTATGCATTAATGGCCAGGGCTTATCTCTCGATGGGCGACTATCCAAATGCTTTACTGAATGCGAACAGATGCCTGAATATAAAGAGCAACCTTATCGATTACAATACCATTGATATAGCAACCAATGCGCCTTTCCAAAGCTATAACCCGGAGGTGATTTTTCACTCCGACATTTCAGCGTATTCCTATTTTAATATTTCGCCATTATATGCCTCAGTAGACAGCAGTCTCTATCAGAGTTATGATCCAGATGACCTCCGGAAATCAATCTTTTTTGCCAGATCCGGGAAATACCAGATGTTCAAGGGAACCTATTTAAGCCGGGCACTGGGATCAAATGCACTATTTACCGGCATTGCTACAGACGAAGTGACATTGATTAAAGCAGAGTGCCTCGCAAGAACTGATCAGACTGAAGAGGCAATGACTGCCCTGAATACACTGTTAAAAAAACGTTGGAAAAACACGGTTCCCTACATTGCACTGACAGCAGCAGATAAACAAGAGGCGCTATCGATTATTCTGAAGGAGAGAAGAAAAGAATTATTGTTCAGGGGGCTCCGATGGATGGATATCAAGAGATTAAACCTGGCCGGTGCCAATATCATCCTGAAGCGGAAACTGAATGGAGAGGAATATACCCTGCAGCCGAATGCGGAGAAATTTGCATTGCCGCTGCCCAATGACATTGTAATTTTGAGTGGGGTTGCACAGAATCCCGGATGGTAAACAAATAAATGCCGGAACTGATCATCTTCCGGCATTCAGTAAATATTTAGTTTTTGTTAAAACTGGCTTTAACCATATCGCCCAGTACCGGGTTCTGGTGACTTCCTGATGTAACTGGCACATCGGTAGTCAAAATCCTATCGGTACCGCTAAGCGTTGTATAACTCTCATCAACAGCGATAAGACAACCATCATTTGTGCCACCGCATGCAGGATCTGTGGAAGGTACATTTTCCCAAAGCGTCCTGTCTGCTTCTTCAGACGGGCTTCCTGTAAACCTAAAATAATAATTGACGCGTTTTGCTTTTTCAACTTTCGAAAGGTTTGCAGGTTTAAACGCAAAGGTCAAACCCATAATTGTTACAAGAGCAAAAGTAAACATAGCTCCCAGCCATGTTTTTTTATTGTTTTTCATGTTTCTTACCATGATATGCGACTTTTTATAAGATCAAAAAAGTGTTCCAAAAACTTCTGTTTTTTATTTAGTTAAGGTTGTCCTTAGGCGGACCTCGCCGGAAACCTTTTTCATTAAGTAATGAATCTTGTTCCCATTTCCCGGATGAAGTTGCCAGCAGCATCCGGGATAACCGCGAAGAGGCTGTGTTTGCGGTCGTGAACGAATCTGTGAAGAGCCCTCTTTTGGGCATCAGGATACCATAAGTCCAACTTGCCATAATAGACGTAAATCCTGATCACGGCAGCAATGTAGTAAATGACAAATCCGATAAACAGCATTACCATATAGGCGAGTGTGACAATAAAGGATATGATCCTGGCCACCTGTGTTATCTTTGCTGTATCTAAAACTTTCATCCCTTTACACTGACTTTGTTTTCCTTTTGAAAAGCGGCGCAACCTTGGCGCTGGCCTGCCCTGTATTTTGCACTTTATCGTTGTACCCACGTTCCATATACCAGATGCCCGGCCTTTCTTTCCAGTACCGCGGGCTTTGACTTGATTTACAGGCATTACCTCGGGGGCCTGTAAATCGGTTCTGATATTTACCATCAGGAATTAATGGTAGCCAAGTCGGTACTCCCCATCAATTTTTTTATGATATAATTAAAGTTAGGACCATCAGATTTATGGAACTCCTGCATAATTCGGGAATTTATAGTGTCCTTTTGGAGTATTCCAAGGTGGAAAAGGAGAATAATTTACCTGACTTTTTGGAATATAAGATAGCAGGGGGAAGACTGATTTATTTGCGGAAAAATTTTTTCTTGATCTTATAGAGGTATTTAGTCTCAATACTGAGTATAGAAGCGAGTACATCATGGATCAACTTATCCGTCAGCCTAGGATGCTCTTCCCTGAACAACAGGTATCTCTTTTCTGCGTGCCCGATCTTTAGCAACTGCTCCCGGTTTTTAACCGTATTCAGTTGTTCTTCGTAAATCTCAATCAGCATGAACAATAAAGTGGGGTTTTGTTCTATAATATGCTTTGCCCTAGGCAAACTCAGCAGGCAAACCATGCTGTCCTTAAGGAAGTAAATATACTCACTGCTGGAAACAGAGCTAAAAAAACAGGCTGAGGAAAGAAAAAATCCATTTTCAATTGCCCAGGATATATGTCGCTTTCTATCCTCTAAAGAATAACCGCAGACCAGGCCACTTTCTATGAAGCAGATAAATGAGGAAGGGTTATAAGGTGTGTTCAGGAACATGCCTTTCTCAAAGTTTTGGCGCACAAAAAGCTGCTCCAGCAATTTTACAAGTTGCTGATCAGCATATTTAAGCTCCATAAGTCTTTGAGTCAGACTGTCCATATTTTTGATAAGAGGGAATTAATCCTACTTTATTTTATCCGGTTTTTTCCGAAACATAAATTATCCTCAAGCCAAATACAAATATTTTACACCAGGAGCAGCTCTGGGGGGACGAGCACGCTTTTGACCGTGACGAAGGCTCCCTAGGATATTCCAAAGTTCGGAATGAAATTTTTATAAGATGCCGACATTTGTGGGCATCTTAGGCGATTTTTTACGCTAATTTGCCGTTTTAAAATTTCCGTTTACAGAAAAATAAAATTCACCAGGATAAAAAACGAATGACCTACGCCAAATAAGCTTTTGCGTGGTGAAATGATGTTTCTGCATGGTAAAATAAAGTTTGACTGTCTATCGTCTAAGAAAAAATTGCTATAACAGGTCTTCACTTTAGGAGGCGCGATAGTACGGCCAGTTTTTTCGGTAGATGCAAAAAGCAAACGAAGGGAAGGCCCTGGGGTGGGGTTTGCAGGCCGCAATTGTGCGGGGGGGGGCAATCCAACTGACCCTTATTAATTTAGCTTCCCGGACACTTTTGCTCTACCCTATCAACGCTGCATACCCTGTCCTTGTTTCCTTGACTTTTTACGTCGTCGCTTTTCAGCCTCCTCAACAGTATCAGCCGCAATATCGGGAACATAAACAGGCGCTATCAATACCGCTAAAAGTCTCCAACTGATTTACCTGTTACTTGCAGCATATCTCCGACAGAAGAAAACAATCCTTTAGCTACATAACGAGCAAGATCATTGGCTACTGATTTACTTTCATAACTTTTTGCAGCACTGCAGCAGAACATCCATCCGCTACCTTTGCTGTAAAGTACCGTTCTTTAAGATATTAGCATAGGCCTGCGTATCTTTCAGATTGCGCTTAAAGCTCACCTGCTTATCAAACAAATGCTCACTGCATTGCTTTGAGAGGTTAGGTTAAGCAAAAAGAGAATGCAATTATAACACCCTTCAATTAGCCCAATCAAAATATGTTATACGTTAACAAGAAAACGTCCTTCAATATGTTTTGAAGGACGCTTATTGGAGATAAAGGAATATTTTAGTCGCTTTAGTGCCGATTTGAGACTATGATCAACTGAAAAAACTCATACAATAATAGAGGTAGAATTTAAGCAGATGTAGTCGAAAATAAACCCTTCTACTATAAATTTTAGGACAATAAACCAACTAAGGAGCTATCCAATCAAAGTCAATCAAATGACCCAGATTATCTGTCACTTTTTTATCTGGATTGGAACGAAGATATTTTCCATTAACGCCATTTACAACGGTAACTGTTTCACCAACATCCCATCCACCTCTTAAATAATTCCATACCCAAGTAAAAGCACTGTTTCCAGCTATCTCTAAAAGGGCTATTGCTTGGGCCTTGGTTTTTTTGACTGCATGTCCCGTTGAGTTTTCACTCACAGTGTGAAATGCATAGGCCACAATTGTGTCATTTGAATCTTTCCAGACACCAGAAATTCTATACTTTGCCATAATTTTTTTTGGAAAATTAAAAAATGGATTCATCACAACTTTACGGTAACCCGTAATGATGTCTTTTTTGTTTCTCATACCTTGGCTCCTATTAATTCAAATCAAAAATATGAGCACAATTTTTACAAAATCAGTAATGTCTAACGCATTAGTTATTTTAGCCGTGATGATGCACAGCTCCTGCAAGAAAGCAACGCAGGAATCGGTAAAGGAGCAGGAGCAAGTTCCAGTAGTTTTTTCTTATGAGGTGACCTGTGATTACTGTAACATTTCCTACATCGATGCAAGCAATCAGACTAAAACAGTAACGAGCAACATAGGCAAATGGACTTATAAAATCGAGAAAAAGATTTCCTTTGACTTGAAGTTAAGCGTTTCATCAATCATTTCAAGTTATCAGACCATCCAGGCTTATATCTTAAAGGACGAGGAAGCGGTATACGGAAATCTCGGTTATAACCGTGCGGATCTTTCCTATAACACCGTTTCTGGAAACGGTACCTCAAGTTTTGGCAGTTATGTTTCCACCACGCCAACCGGCGGGAACAGCTCAGGTGGAACCACCGCGCCAACCTCTTCAGTTTGCGGGGCAAAAAACAAGACCGGAGGCTATTGCAAACGGGTCGTTGTCGGAGGTGGCAGATGCTGGCAGCATAAATAGACTGCCCGGGCGTATCTTCAATTACATTTTACTTTAGCAACGTTTACATCGTTATATCAACAAAAATCATGAAAGCATTTATTTTCTCAATAGCACTGATGTGCTGTTATTTTCTTGGCAATTGCCAAAAGATATCTTCACTTGGCACAGTCAATGAAAGCAAGCTAGGAAGATGCACCGGTTCAGCTTATTGTTCGGCGTGTAAAAACTGTTCCCGCTGTGCCCACTGTGGAAGTGGAGGCACCTGTGGGGTATGCTCACCTGTTGAATCGCAAACCCCGGTATACTCCAGCCCCCGCAAAAAAGCATCTAGCTACAAGCCGAGATCATCTGCATCTGGTCAGCAAAAAAAGCAATCCTTTAGTGCTGAAAAGAGTAAGATGAAAAGTTACGTTTCTGAATCTTTATCAGCGGTAAAGCTTAAAGAAATCAGTCTTCGCTCAGGGCCAGGATTATCCTATCCTGTTATAGAAATGCTTAAGCGCAACCAAAAAGTGAAACGACTTGCAAAAAAGGGAGAGTGGGTAAAAGTGAAAGTCCTGTCCTCTGGAACGACCGGTTACTGTAATCTGGCAGGAATAAATTAATATCCTGTACGAATAAGCTCTAAGAATGATAAGGTGGGGAAATAAATTCATTTGACTAACCCCCACTATTTTTTTCCTATAGAAGCTAAAGCGAAACATGCTGGGATAGTGCACCCGGGGTGTTTCGCAGGCCGCAAGGCGCGAGGGGATTTCTTCTTCTGACCTTTTGATTTTTCATAAACACTATAGTCCATCCCCTCAACGCTGCATACCCTGCTCTTGTCGCCTTGCTTTTCTCCTTCTTCGCTTTTCTGCTTCTTCAATAGTATCAGACGCGATATCCGCAATATGTACTGGCTCCATCAAAACTTCCAAAAATTCGCCTTCGGTTTTACCAGTAGATTCGAACATGTTGCTAACAGAAGAAAAAATTCCCTCAGCGACACCTAAAGCAAGTTGATTAACCACAGATCTGCTCTGGTAATTTTTTATAGACGCCTCCAGCAGAACATCCAGCTGCTCCCTTTGCTGCAAAGTGCCGTTCTTTAAAATATTGGCATAGGCCAGCGTATCTTTCAGATTGCGCGCAAAGCCGAACTGTTCATCAAACAAAAGCTCCCCACATTGCTTAAAAGCCATCCGGTCAAACTGCCCCATTTTTTTAGAGTGCTCAGCATTTCGGCCTTTCGAGCTGTTCTTGGGACTGAGCTTTATTTTATTGCTAATATCCCTGCGGCTGACAATCACCTGTATATGCAGCTGGTTTCCACTCTTTTTTTCTCCACGCTTCCGGCTACCATCTTTAACCGCTGCATCCTTATGGCTATAATACCGGTTATGTTCCACTTTCCCAAACCAGAGCAGGTCCTTATTGCTACCAATCCCAGGGCGTCTGAAATTCTTTGCATATTCATCCATTACTTTCTCCGTATATGCTTTCAGCACATTTTTCATATCAAGATCCCCAACCGATTTCCTTAAATGCTCCAGTTCCTTTTGGCTTGGACTGATGTTGATCAGGAAAAACTTGGCCTCATGCCGCCCGAGTTTTGCATTGTTTCCATCCAATGCCCTGCGTACTTCATACGCCTCCACATCCTGCCGGTTTCCGTTGAACCATAGCTCCGTCTGCTTTAAATCCTCCGTCCGATTCTCCTTTTCCAGGTAATTTACTAGTCCACCACTGCTGCCTTTGTTACTCGCCTCCTTATTGTCCGTAATATTGATGTACATGGTTATAAAAGATCAATCTGGTTTTTGGTTATCCTGATCAGTTCCTCTTTCTCTTTCGCTGAAGTCATCATGTTAAAAGCATCCCTGTTTTTGATGTAAGTGCCGAGTATATAGTGAAACTGTTTTTTAAGCTGCTCCCTTGTTGATAGCTTCACCATGATGCTTTTGAGTATCTCATTAGTATTCAAAAGTTTGCTACTGTAATTTTTGCCGGCTGATAAAAGTTCATTCTGGCCACTGGCTAGCATATCGCTCCTTTTCTCCAACTCTTTAAGTAGATTATTGAGATCCCTCTGGTTACCCGTCATCCTGTCCACTTCTCTTTTGATCGGAATAAGCAGGTCATTTTCCTGGGTCTTGATAAAACCGATGTAATCCTTATGCTGTTTGAGCAGTGTATTCTTTAATAGCTCATCATTGATATCAAGCGGATCTTTCTTACTGCGAAAAAAATAATCCACCATCTGCGTAAATATCAGCCGGTTCGGACGGCCAAGCTTTTGCGCGATCTTGTCCATTTTAAGCGCAGTCTGCGTATTATATTTTATGGTTCTTAAAGTTTCCATTTGAGCTCTTCGTTGTTCATTAATTAACCTGTGATATACATTACGGTATATATTGCCTCATAGATATACAGCTATTTATGCACATACATATCTGTATATTCCAAACCCTCCGCAGGGTTCCATTTTCTTCAATTCTGCCGCTTCCAGCGGCCAAGAGAACCCCTGGAGGGTTCTCCAAACAGCCTTTACGCTAGCGTAAAGGCCAGATGGTGAGGCTCTGCCCAACCACCGCTTGCTCCTTTTTCTGAAAATGAAAAAGGACTTTTTGCATACTGCTTTAACCCCTCAATTTTTTTAGTGGGAGACCGATCCCAACAGATCTCCCATTAGAAATATTTAACAAGCTCTATTTTAAAATGCTCCCCTTATTATTTACACCCACGAAATCCATATATATCCTTAAGATAAACTGCAACTTAACACAGTTGCGTTTTCCAAGTTCCAGGATACCCGGCTTCCGAGGAATGGGTTATAAGATGGGCTATAAAAGATGTATCCAAAAACCTGAAGTTCACCAATACACTTGTGATAGGTCGAGGTTGAATAGATCTTGGATGAACGCATCAGCTTGCTCCGGCTCACCTGAAAAGGGTGAGTCAACCCAGAATTTGCCGAGGCAAAAATCAGCGCAGCCAATAGGCTGACGTGAAAGGCAGAAAGCCTCTGATCCGCCTGAATCCGGTCTTTGAGATAATCAAGGGTTTTATTTATGCTCCCCATGTCCATCCCCCCGAAATAATCTTTTGACGACCGCATTCTCTGGCGTACCATTACCCAGGATCCGCCTGATATCCTCACGGCTAAAATATACAATACGGCCAATCTTGGTAAAGGGCAGTTTTCCGCTCACACGTAAGTGCAGAAGGGTTCCGGCTGAAATTTTCATTAGTTTCCTGACCTCAGAACTTTTGAGGTACTCATCAGGTAGACTAGTTTGGAGCGGAACAATTTTCTTGATCTCTTCGATCAGATCGCTTTTCAGTTCAAGCAGATCACTTTTGGTAACCAGGTCTAAATTCATGTCTCTTAAAATTTAATGATCAACACTCTCCAACCAGCCATAACAAAAAGCTATCTATTTGGAGATTTCACATCAAAAGTGAGAACAGAAACATGTAATCAGATGCCCAATGGAGGTGTTTGGGCATAGCTGCGCTTTAACATAGGTCAATGATGATTAACAGGTTTAATCGGAACAATATCAAAGGCTCGATCCTTATCGGATATAAAAATATATTTAGAGGAATCCTCGGATGAAAAATAATTCTGAGCAGTTGCCAGCGGTATCGGCTTGTCTCCATGAACAAAATTTTTGGCAACCATTTTATACCAAGGGCTGAAACCTTGAGTGCTCAACAACCTTTTCTCAGTTGGAAGCATGAGTTTTTGGAACTGGCGCATGAGATCCATAAATGCCGCTAAATTTCCACTGTTGATTACTATCTTTTCACTCGCCTCATACTGCAGGATCTCATCGAGCTGAGCCTGCAGGTCTGCCAGATGTCTTTTAAGCTGCGCAATTTCTGCATCTCTTTGATTCAGCATCTTCTCTGTCGAAGTATTCACATTCCATTCATCGATGGTAGCTAAAAAGTCACTGAAGGCTTCTAACTTATCCAGGTTAGCAGAGTGAATTTCATACTCAGATTTAAAAGGATTTTTTCCCGAATAAAAAGTAATTCTTCTATGAATGCTGCGGTTTACCTTGCGGAAGAAAGTTTCCCTTCCATCCGGGTTCCGTAGCAGATAATGGTTTAAATGGAAATCATAAAATGCTTTATATTCACCATCAGGCAGACTATAAAGCTTCAGTGCAAAGAAATTATCCTCTAATTTTCTATTGGAGAATAGCGGGTTGCCAATCTCATAAGGATGCGGAGAAAAGTCGAATCTCCTTCGAAATTTAAAAAAACGTTCAGTCATGATAAATTAGGAGTGGCGTCCCTTTCAGTAACCAGACAGGGAACTGTTAACAATTAATAGCAATATACAAGTATTCAGGTCTGTAGGCAAATTACGAATATTGCCATTTCTGAATTTGTTTTTTAGGAATGCAACCCATTGGACGGGAATACACTTACTATTGGAAGATATGTTCAATAAATCTACTTAAATCAAATTGACCCGTAAATTACAGCAATCATAACAACTTGCATGAGGTATATTTAAGGGTTACTATGAAGATAAAGAAAATATCATAATATTTTTCTAACAATGAATGATTGTCGGTGTTTTCCTTGAAGTTTCTTTGTGCTTGGTTAATTTTTATCCTCAGTTTTGGGGTATGCTTTTTACTGTCGTTTTCTAGTTTTTTATGACGAACTATATCACGAAGAGACAGTGGAGATTTCGGAACAATCGACCACGCGGTTTCGTGGCGAATGAACAGCGAAGAAAACAAGGAAAACACTCGGACACTTCGGTTATTATTATTTTTAACTGATCAATTTACACCGAAATGTATTGATTCTCGATGCCCGAAATCAGGCTGCCTCTCAAAATGAAATCTCTAGACAATTTGATACAAATGATAAAATTGCTTTTCAGAACTTTCTCAACAATTTTCCTATCATTTCCTCTTCAATTTTAATATCTGTTTGGCTAAAGTCCTGTGTCGTTAATGAAGGAAGACTTGGATTTACAAATCCTAAGCTTTTTTACTGCATCTTTATCGATTTCATGTAGAGAAAGGTATAACTCAAATGCTTCGTTACACTTTTCTTCTTCTTTGATTGCAGTTGTGGCAAATTCTGGGTCAGAAGTCTCTCGGTCAGTAATGATTTTAGAAAAATATGTGCCATGCCTTCCTCTAAATAATTTTCAGCGTTATTGTTATCATCCTTTTCTGGCGACAACATGTGAACTACTTCATGAGATATTTGCAATATACCGTCTTGATGCTTGTCCTTGTAACAGCGGGAAAAAATATAAAAAATGCTGTGGCATTTAATTGTAATCCGCTCCCTTTTTTCAATCCCTGAAATAAAAAACCATTAAAGATTTCTAAATTGCCGATAATTATCGCTAACTCAAGGAATACCATTTTATGAAAAAGAAAACGCTCCTCTTTTTGCTTTCAGTGTTTGCATTGATATTTTTTCATGCCAAATTTTATACCCTCTTCGATGATTATATAGTCGATAAATTTCTATCTGGTTTGAAAGGGGATTGGCTTTACTGGCCAATCTGTTTATTGTCTGTCGCCTCTGTGGTTCAGCTTCTGGCCATGTACAGGGATCGTGATAAGATTAATGACGCTGTTTTTATGGGCAGCTCTATTTTACTATTGGTTTATCTTTACCAACGATTTTTTTCAAACCGTTACACTTTCCACTTCTCCAGTTATGATGCAAAGATCAGTTTTACTGATTATTTTTTGATCCCGCTCCTGGGCATGATAATTCTTGGCATTGCCGATCGTACCCGAAGAAAGGTGAAACCAGAAATGAGCAGAAATCCTTTTCTTGTGGATTCACCCTTGAGTGAATCTTCACTTGATAATTTCAACCGAAAAAAATATGCGCAGACACTAGCTGACAAGATTCAATCTGCCACTCCGGCGGAATTTACCGGAGCCCTTGCGATTGGGATATTAGGGAAATGGGGTAGCGGTAAAACCTCTTTTATGAACATGATTAGGGAAAATATTGAACAAAAGGGGCGTATCATCATAGATTTTAATCCATGGCGCAGCTCTTCTCCACAGATGATCATCGAGAGTTTTTTTGAAGTACTAACCACAGAACTTGCTACATATGACCGGTCATTATCCAGGGATATGGGCAAATACGCTGATTCCCTCACTTCACTCGACGACAGCTGGGTTTCTAAGTCTATAAAGCAAACTGTTGAATATTTTACCGGACCATCAACGGTCGGGGTAGACTATGATGAGATCAATGAAGCGCTCGGAAGGATCAACAAACAGATTATTGTCTTTATTGATGATCTTGACCGCCTAGATAGTAAAGAGATTGTACAAGTGTTGCGCATCATACGAAATACCGGTAATTTTCAGAATTTGGTTTACATTGTGGGGTATGATAGAAGTTATGTTAGCTTGGCCCTTCAGGATATCAACAGCCATAAAGCCCATGGCTATCTGGAAAAAATATTTCAGTTTGAGTTTGCCCTTCCGGATGCCGAGCCGTTAACCCTTAGGCGCAACATTAGGCAACTGCTCAAAAGTGCCATACCAAATCAGGATCTGCACGACTTCATCGATGCGGCAATCGATTATACCTCCTCATCGGGTGAATGCTTCACTGATGCAATGATCCGAACCCAACGGGAAGTTGTGAGATTGTGCAACGCCTTCCTGTTCGAAAGCAACGGACAACTTCGTGAGATCAACATCCCGGATTTTTACCTGCTAGAATTGCTCAAGATCCGTTATCCAAAGTTTTACGAAGGCCTAGTAAGGTATAAGGATCATCTGTTTATTGCGGAAGCAGGAAAAATGCGTCTCCGGCTATCATCGGAAATAGGGCTAACGCAGGACAGTTTCAGTTTTATATCCCGGGCGATTAGCGGAGCACCAAAGCCAGAGACAACCTCATCTGAGACATTTCTGGATCAATATATGCTGAGTTTCAAGGAGGATATTCTTGATGAATTTTCAAAACGTATCATTGTAGATCTTATTGAAGCCTTACTCTATCAAAAAGAATTAAAGAACGATTCAACCAGTGGTGATTACAAGGGTTTTGTTAACCAGTATAATTTTGGACGCTATTTTATGACCACGGAGGCCAGTGCCGGACCGTCCTTTGCTGAGTTCGAAGATGCTCGTCTCTCGGATTTCCCGGATTACCTGCAAAAAGTGACTGATTGGTCTGCAGATCCCAATCAGCTTGCCGAACTGGAGCGTAGGCTGGACGCAGTAGAAGATTTTACCAACCTAAGAGAATGGGAAAATCATCTCAAAATCTTAATCGAGATCGAACGCCAGAAAATGATCAAGCGGGGCGCTTATGGGCTCAAATACGCACAGCTCGTCAATGTGCTACGGTTTCCTGTAAAAAATGCTCCTGTAAGATTTTTTGATAGTATTGAGGACTATCTTGATTATGTCCGTCATTTATTTAACAACGCTCCAGACCCATATGTGTTTGAAGCCCATTTGCTGATGGCAGTTTTGGTTTCCAAAGATGAGATCGGACTTTCCAATGTTGAAATACAAGATCAATTATTTGAATACCTCAAACAATATGCCGAGCATCATCCGGAGATCACATCAGACTTCAGACAGTTGCATCCCGCAGTTGTAGAGAAAGATCAGGATAGATATGATCAGTATCCCATTCAGCAACGGGCACAAATGCTGTTTAAAGAACATTTCAAGAAATACCTCAAGGCCTGCGAACTTTCCGGTTTTATCAAGAAACATTTCGATCCCCATGGAGATTATTACATGTTCGATTCAACCTGGGTCGCCGAAATATTCGAGACCCATGAAAATTTTATGGAATACACCAGAACCGCTAGCAACATTGACCGTCAATCGGGATGTTATAAAGAGTTCGGAGCATTCGCCGAAGCGGTAGAAAAAAGTTCTCATCCTGCTATTGAATTCAGCTTTGAACATTTGAAAAAGGAAAACTAGGATGGATCTTCAATCTTCGAGGGGTCGCTGTTACTATTTTAGCTAGGAATGGCATAAATGTGGATGAAAGTGAGGCTAGGATTATTTTACATTTCGTTTATTTAATCTCTAAGAATTATTGTGAAACTAATCGTGTAATAAACTATGATATCCCGAAGGAGAGTTCGAACAAGTCAAAATCTGCATCATAAAATTGCAAAGTTATTTTTTAGACTATTCTTAGGCTCCAAAAAGTAATTTCCAAGCTGATGCCAGCTGGGGTGTAAGATTTTGACTAATAGGGTTTTTATTGTTAATAAATACGGAAACAGCCTTAATAGGGTGTTTCCGTATGTAGCTTTACTGGTCAAACTTCGAGCTTTTTCTTATCTGATTTGCAGGAATTGGCGAAAATTTCGGTTTTTTTTTAAAATTTAAAGGTAGGTTACTGGACAATTCTCGAACTAAAATTAGTAGGCGATGATCGGTGCTAAGAAAATTAGTCTTTGAGATATGGATTTTTATTTAATTGGTTTGTATAGTATCATTTGAATTAAACTTGTACTGGTGATCATGGGAGTGAGGTTTTATATTTCAAAGAACTGGCACGCGGCTCGGTGAATCGCTGTTGAGTCAATCCGCGGAAGTTCGACCCTTTACAAGCACTGTGAAGCAGTTGTAAATTTTTAGAAAGTTTTAAAGGTTAAAGGGCGGTATCGGAAAAAGCGGGATTATGGGAAGAAAAGGGGTAGTTTTTGAAGGGTATCCCATTAATTTCAAGATAAAGTAGAATTTATTAGATGGTAGGTTGTAGCTTTGCCAACTTCAACTTCTTGTTAAATCAAATCAGTAAATTAACGATAGCAGTCGTTGTTTGCACTGCACTGAAAAATGGAATCAAAACCTCTCAAAATTCGTAGACTGGAAAAACAATTGGGTTCACCGTTTACCCTGATAAAAGATAATTTAAATTTTCCTTCCAAGATTATGGAGCTGGGGTATTCTTTGGATGAAGCCGGTGAAGTTTTCGGTATTTATTTTGGTGAGGACCTAAAAGATAGGATCAATTTAGGGTTTTTAAGTGATTTTAGGGAGGTTCGCCACCTTTTGATTACTGGGGTTTACATTGAGGACTTGTCACCTATTCAAGCTCTTAAGAAGCTTGAAATGTTGAATTTGAGAAATACCGGTTTGAGAGATTTGACCCCACTGCTTGGTCTGAATAAACTGAGGTACCTTGACCTTAACCTTAATCGTATTGAGAGTTTGGATGGAATAGGTGGATTAACTGAACTGAGATATCTAAACATTGGAAAGAATAGGTTTTCTGATATAGGGGAATTGCGAAAGTTGGTAAACTTACAGGAGCTTGTCATTAGCAACAATGATATACGGGATTTGTCACCCATCCTGTCCCTACCAAAACTTGGTAGGGTCCAGCTTTACAATAACCCAAAAGTAGATATCGATTATCCTCCAGAGATAGTAAGAGGGGGATGGGCTTCACTCAGGGAGTATTCGAAGAATGCTGGTCAGCTCATCATTTATCGCTCTGTCAAGATGTTGCTGCTGGGAAATTCTGCCGTTGGAAAGAGTACCCTTCTAAATTTTCTCGTAGGTGAGGATATTTCCAATGGTTCAACTCATGGAGTGGTTTACAAGCAATTTGATTTGGACGATATTTCCTACAATGTATGGGATTTTGGTGGACAGGAATATTTCCATGCGACGCATAGGTTATTCTTTAGTCCCAATGCGCTCAATATTATACTTTGGAGTACTATCGAAAGTCTGGATAACTTGTCGTTGGATTATTGGCTTAGAACATTACAGCAATTGAACAGGGGTTTTCAAAGTGAGGCGCTAATTGTTGAAAATAAAACAGATCTAAATAATCCAGCATTTAGGGCAACGCCGCTAGACCAAAAGTTGCTCCAAAGGAATTATCCTGAAATCAGATTTAGTTATGAAGCGGTTAGCCTTACACTTGACGATAGAACGGCCATCTTAAAACAGAGAATTGGAAATTTATCCCAAGGGCTGATAACAAACTTTACTTATCCTGGCTATTACAAAGTGTTTAAGACAAGGATAGATGAGCTAGGTAAAAGTGTTGTAAGCCCAGATGAAATCAACAATAGACCTGGAAAAAAGAATGTATATGAGGCACTGAAACTTTTTCATAACATGGGGTTGCTATTATATTTCCCCGAAATTTTTATAGACAAGGTGTTTGTGCGTCCAGATGAGCTTCTTGATCTGATTTACAGGAAGATATTAAATGATGAAAAAGTATACAGATTGACCTTGGCACAGATTGAACATGCAATAAAAGGCAATCAACTAGAGCTTACAGCAGCAGATCTAGTAAGACTGATGAAATACTTTGATCTGTTCTTCGAGATCAAAGCGGAATCTAATGTGTTTTTTATACCTCAATATTTACCAAAACAAAGTATTTGGATCGAGATGCTGGAGCGCCAGATATTCCGGCCGATAAGTATTAGGATCATAGCTGATAATTTTCTGATGAACTTAGTCATGCAACGTGTTTTCAGTAGATATGGCTCTTATGTTAAAAAAGGTGAGGAAGGGTATGTGTTCTGGAACGAAGGTATCCTCATAGAAAAGGAAGGGGGGATGCTGATGATCAAATTTAACCGACGGGATCAATGTATAGAAGTCTTCGGAGCTAAGAACGATATTGTTTGCTCACTTGAGAAAGAAGTTGTAGATTTTATCCTAGATATGCCAGAGGATAGGTCTGCTCCTAAAAGAAATTTTGACAACCATCAGCGACGAATTATACAGGACACTATGGATGACGAACACCCCTCTTTCTCACCTCATGGTATGATTTCACTCTCGGAGATGGATAAAGACCATTACCAGAACCTAATGGAAAGCGAATATGATAGATCAATCAATTGGAAATCAGATTACTTTACTGTAAAAGTGAGCTTGGATGGTGAGTACTTTATCAATTGGGTTGAGCTCGTGTCGAGTATGGATATGACAGATGTCAAGACGGTCAATAATTCAAGAGAATCCCGTGTGGAAAAGACGCTAAAATTTAGTAACTATCTTAATATAATGGATAAACCGAGTACAACGGATAAAGAAGCATTGCCCGATAAGGAAGCACCTTCATCGGTAGTTAACTATAATTTCCATGCACAGGTGAAGGTGGGATCGATTGGAAGTGGCAATACAATTAACGGGGCTTCGTTATCGCCGGAATCCGAAGGTAACCAAAAGCAAGAGCCTACCGATGGATCAGCAGCCGATCTAGGTAGGAAAGCGCTTAGACGGTGGAAATTATCGGCTGTTATACTTCTGGTGGTTTATATTTTGGTCGCATTTGGCTATGTTGCGGTCATCTACTTGAAAGTTGGACATTTTGCAAACAAAGTTATATTCAGAAATTATATCAATAGTGGTATGAAAATTTACATAGAGAGTTTATATGCGCTACTCGGAGGAGCATTAATATATAGACTTGGCTACGACCGATTACTCGATCCCTCAAAACAGAAGGCGTTCTTAGAAATGAACAAAATGAAGAAGAAGTAATCCCAGCGACAACGATGGAATATCAATAGCCATTTAGCATCGTAATTTTCACTGATAACTTATGGAGAACTGCCAAGAAAACTTTATACTGTGGAAGAATTATTGGATTGCCTAAAGAAGTTCAATGTCAAGAACATGGAGTTGGCCGGTCAGGTACTGGAGGTTGACGGAATAAAGATGTTCGGCCTCGATCTTCTTGCTTTAAGTGTGACCAACATTTAATACTCATAATGGTATAAATATGTTAGAACTAAACCAAATTGACCCCATTTCGCCAAAATTATTTTTTCGCATAAATATTATTCTCATTGTTGTAAGAGTTTGGTGAAAAACTGCCAAATAATTTGAATTGTGCATGCTTCAGCATATCAGCGATGACTCCTCTTTTTTATGTAATGGAAAACATGATCAATAGCCATAAATGATTGTACTATACCTGGCTTATTTTGCTTAATATTTTGTGCATATTTGTGATAAACGCACAGAATATTAAGCATGAAATCTAAAAAACCAATATTATTTCCAAAACATAAAAAAATCATGGAGATTCTTGGAGAAAACATTAAGCTTGCTCGAAAACGCAGGGGTCTTACCATTTTGCAGATGGCAGAAAGGGCTAACGTGAACCGCAATACCATAACAAGTATTGAAAAGGGAAGTCCTAATGTTTCAATCGGTGCTTATTTTAATGTGCTCCGCACAATGAACCTACAAGATGATTTTCTCAAGCTGGCTGAGGATGATGAATTTGGGAGAAAACTTCAGGACATAAAACTCTTAGTAGGTTTAAAAGGCACAAGTAAATTAAAAACCAAGTAGTTCATTAAATATCTTGCTAAGGCAAGAATAAATCATCCATTGTGACTTGGTTTTGTACCATGCTCTTAGAATAAGCTCGTCTCTGTCCATTTAAAAGGGTGAAATGTAAAGCTAAGTAAGCAATGTTCTGTTTTGAATCTGAAGTGGTCATAAATCCAGTCAAATAGGAAAGCATAAAGACTGAGGCAAGAAAATAATTAGCCACAACAGCAGCACTTTTCCGAATTCCAGTCAAATAAGAAAACATAAAAACTATGGGCAGAAACACGAGAAGCGACAAATAGGACAGGAGTGTCACCTAAGCTGTGTCAGATTCTAAATTAATGCTTCTCTATCATGGTTATATAGGTTACTTTTGGAACATCCCTTATCTTTATCGGTTCACTTATAAACACCATCTGTAATTAATAATCTACGTTTACAACTTGTAAACCATGTTTATTACCAAAACCTCTAATTAAACTCTAATAGTTAGCACTCTACTTAGCATAGCTATTAGTACCAGCATTAATTTTTCACTTTATATCATTCAGATGATTTTTTATTTCTTGCTAGAGTTATTTTTTAGCCGGTAACCTCCCGTTTTCGGTGCTCCTACAAACTCTATAACATCATTATTAATTAAATTGGTTAGCTCTCTTCTTACAATACTTTTACTCAACTCCTTCTGTAATAGCATTCGCTCTACTTCCAGGCTCATTCTGAATAAAACTTACTATCCTGCCTAGCCTTTCTCTCACTTTTGTATTTATTTCTTTCCCAAAAGCATGAACAATCAGATCATTTACTGTTGCATTTACTCGTGCATTTGTACCTTCACTTTTTCCTGTCTTTTTAAAAGGATCGGATCATATCGGTCCATATCGGATCAGAATCTAATAATTTGCCTTTCAACAAGCGAAATCCCAATCTTGATCGAACTGACCGACATCAATGTCGGTCAGTTGTGATGCCATATTTTAAAATTTTCTTAATCTGATTTTTACTTGAATCAAATACATCAGAAATGATTTAGAGTTGACAATACAAATTACAACCGATTTCCTGTTACATTGCCAGCTGTCTATAACGCAGGCCATTGGGCCAGCTTCCGTTATTAACTTGGTATAAAACAGAGGTCATTGACCCAAATGTATTTATTCAGGACTTCTAAAAACGGAGGTCAATGGACCACTTTCCATGATTTATTATAGTTGGACAAACCGATTAATTTGAACCCTTTGCAACAATTTTAAATTATTTTTAAGCTCACTAATAAATAGAGTGTTATGAGGAAAATATTTTTGGCGTGACGGGGTCAATCGCAATCGGTTTACCCATATAAGTCTTATTATTCCATTTTATAACAACCTGGGCACATCATTTAAAATGCCACGCATGTCCAAAAATTTTGGTTTAAAAAAACAAGAAAAGTTATACTATTAGTATCCCAATTATTGATTTTTTAAACCTATAGATAAAAATTATCTCTGAATTTAGGATATAAAAATATTTAGCTATCAAATTCAAGACTAAACTTCCATGAAACCGAAGATAGCTTTTTTTTCAACTGCTCAATATTTTCAACCAGATCTTGAAAACTAGGTGGATTTTGTTCGTAAATCATTTCGCTTTTCATCTTGTTATAGTCGGCTTCCCAGGCTTTTATGAAATCAGCATGCGGAATAGGATCTAATGTTACTGGATTATGCTTGTTATAATCTACGCCACCAATTTTAGCATATTCATATCGATGGGCGACAATCGTCTCATATAAATTTTGGTCTTCAATAGCAGATAGAATTTTATCATTTTGTGATAGGTGATAAACATCATACATATGGCGACTCAATCGATCGACACGGATTTTTTCAACAGGTCGATTAAACTCTTCATGTAGTAAAAACAATTTCTCCAAAAAAGTTCGTTCCGCATCAACGGTTGGCACACTAATAAAAGGGGACGCAAATTCTCCTTCTGGATAAGTTTCATCTACAAGAGAACCAAATTCTTTTATCGAATATGGTTCGATTAAGGATCGGCAACCAATTTCAATCTGAACTCTTGGAAGCATATATCCTGGCGTTTCAATAATATTTGGATAGTGAATTTCAATTATCCTAGGGTCTTGATCACTCACAACGGCATCAACAACCTTTAATTCTACGGCATCAAAACCTTTACCTTTAAAGCAAGCTTGTAACTCTTCAAAAAAAGCGCTTGTCGTATATTCTCCTGCAGTCTTTCTTAGGTTTGTACGTTCTTTTTTCGAGAGATTTCCTGTGAATCCTAGAAATTTTCTATCAATTGCTAAGTCCACATCTTCAGAAAATCGTTCTATCAATTTCCAAGCCTTACTTACAGATGTACCCCCTTTGAATACTAAAGCTCTTCCTACTTCCATTTTAAAGATAATACCAAGCGTTTGCACTACCCACCAATCCTTTTCGACAGCAAAAGCAGGCATTCCTGTTTGATTACTAATAGCATTAAAGATAGCTTCTTTTTCTGCTGGTTCTATATCATAGAAATTAATCATATTGCTTTCTTCATTACTTTTTGTACCCATACTGGAGCCAAAGAAATATCATGTTCCAAATCTTTTCTATGCTCTTTTCTTAAAAGGGCAAGAATTTTTTTTTCTTCTTCTTCACTTAATTTACCATTTCCAATTTCCTTTAAAGCTTGGATAACCAGACGACTGATTTTCCCTTTTGCTAATAAGTTACTTGGAGTTGATTTTTTAAAAGTAATTGTTCTTTTCCCAATTTTTATTTCACGTGGGGAGCCATCCGTAAGTAAAACGATTTTCATCGGAATTTGTGTACTTAGTCCTAAGGCACTTAAAGCATATATTCCTGTAGGAACTGTACGTATCTTATCACGTTTAGCAATTGCTTGGGCAATCTCTTCAACAGATGGTATAACAGCACCAATATATTTACTTTCTTTGGGTCTTACATAAATGCCTTGAGCCACGCGAACAATCTCCTCTTTATCAGTCAGCCGTTCCAAAGCTTTCCTTACAGCTTCTGATGAACCACATTTACTAAAATCATCAGGAAAGAATAAAGTTCCCTTTGGTCTTCTCTTTATTAAACGTTCTATTTGTTTCTCTATACTTTCCATTAGACCACACCTTTTATATTGTCACAAATTTAATTAACATTTGTGACAACATTATCATATTTTCTGTCACAAATATTGACAATATTTGTGACAGAAAAAAAATCATAAGCAACATTAAGAATAACATCTGAAATAGGACCATACTTAGCAACTATATGATTAAGTTGTTGATTATCTTTAGTTATATGACCTAAAACCAATCACGGCATCGAGTGCCGCATCCGAATCTCGTGCGAGAAATTAAATTGATAGATCATGTTAGTTTTAATATCCTCCTGTCTATACATCTTTTGCAATACCTTTGTTGAAACTTTATAATCGACCAGATCTAGGAAATAAATCACACCTCTTTTTCCCATAAGCTTGTTATTTCGATCAGATATAAATTAAATGATTAAAATAACAAACAATTTGATTTAGCTGACGAGGCAAACTAATGCTCGATGTCCCTGCTACCTTGCTTACAATATACAAACTAAGCTAGCTTTAAAACATACAAGAAAAGCAAGCTAACCTTAAATTACTATCCATTTTAAGGTTAGCTTGCTTTTTGACCTTAAATAATACAACGATCCAACTCTTATTATTATGCAGCAAATCAGCGGAAAAGCTCTTCATAAAACAGCAAGTGTATGTATTAACTAATATCAATCTACCTAAATAGCTTCATAACTTTCATATCACCAGCATCTTCTTCCTTCTTATCTCGGTCTAACAGTTTCTCCTGTAATGCAGACATCTCAGTACTAACTTTCGTATCGATCACCTTCGCATAATGTTGGGTTGTTTTCAGGCTATTGTGCCCAAGCATCTGGGATACAGTCTCAATCGGCACGCCATTTGAAAGCGTAATAGTGGTTGCAAAAGTGTGCCTGGCGAGATGATAAGTAAGTACCTTAGTGATGTTACAAAGATCGGCGATTTCTTTCAGGTAACCATTCGTGCGTTGATTAGTGAGCACTGGCAACGCGACTTTTCTCCATCTGCATATCCGGTGATTCTTATACCTGTCAAGAATTACTTTCGCCTCATCCAACAAAGGGATGTGACAGGGTGTTTCCGTTTTCTGCCGTTTGATGAATATCCATAAATTACCGTCATCACCCTTTGTAATCTGATCCGGGCGAAGCTGCTTCACATCTATATAGGAAAGGCCTGTGTAGCAACTGAAAATAAAAATGTCACGAACGATGTTTAATCGCTCAAGTGGAAATTCCCTGTTTTTGATCCGATCCAACTCTTCCATATTTAGAAAAGTCCTTGCCTTAGCTTTCGCAGTATTTCGATAATTTAAAAATGGATTACCAACAATCCACCCGGCACCCAGGCAATACAGCATGATTTTTTTCA
>Ga0157370_10002374_pt1 | contig 22691 bp, 17 predicted proteins | sample C35metaG_FD_113463 | JGI IMG/M metagenome (GOLD analysis project Ga0157370, IMG submission 113463) | Corn rhizosphere microbial communities from Kellogg Biological Station, Michigan, USA - C3-5 metaG | ecosystem: Host-associated > Plants > Roots > Rhizosphere > Soil | place: USA: Michigan...
ACATTGAACCACTGGGCGTCTTCGATTTCGTCCTCCTGACAGACAATCTCGCCACCGGCGTACTCGGCATGGAAGCCGAGCATCATCGAGTGCGGGAACGGCCAGCACTGGCTGCCCAGGTACTGGATGTTCTTGACCTCGATGCGCACTTCTTCGCGCACCTCGCGAATCAGGCAGTCTTCTGCCGACTCCCCCGGCTCGGCAAACCCCGCCAACGTGCTGTAGACCCCGCTGACAAAGCGTGGCGAACGGGCCAGCAAGACTTCATCGCCACGGGTGACCAGCACGATCATGCTCGGCGAGATCCGTGGGTAATAGCGCAAATCACAGGGCTCGCAATACATCGCCCGCTCACGCGGAACCTGCGTTGCCGCCTGCCCACAGTTGCCGCAGAAGCGATGCTCGCGATACCAGGTGCCAATTTGCGCGGCATAGCCGAGCACCTTGTACACCGTGTGATCGCCTTCCAGCATGAACGCCCGCAGGCCTTTCCAGTTGCAACCCGGCACGTCGCTGTGACTGCGCAATTCCAGCAGATAGACCGGCTCGCCGTCGAGATGGCCAATGCCGTGCTCGGCGAGAATCGACAAGTCCTGACGCTTGAGCCACTCACGCGGGAACAGCGCGCCATTGTCATCGAACAGAAAACCTTCGGGGCTACGGGCCACAGCCCAGCCGCCGGGTAGATCGGTGTCCAGTACTGCGGTGGTCCAGCGTGAAGTCATTTTTAATCAATCCAGAAATTCGGGTTTCTGTTTGCTCATATGGGCGGCCATCGCCACGCGCAAGTCGGTGGATTGCAGCATGGCGGCGTTCCAGGTGGCGACATATTCGAGGCCGTCGTCAATACGATGGTCGCGCATGTAGCTGATCATTTCCTTGGTGCCGGTGACGGCAATCGGCGACTTTGCGGCGATCTCGCGGGCAATGCCCATCACGCCATCCAACAGGCTGGCGTTGTCGCTGTAGACGCGATTGACCAGGCCTATGTTACGCGCTTCGTCGGCGCCAAAAGTGCGACCAGTGTAAGCCAGTTCACGCAGCATGCCGTCACCGATGATGCGCGGCAAGCGTTGCAAGGTGCCAACGTCGGCGGCCATGCCGATGTCGATTTCCTTGATCGAGAATTGTGCGTCTTCGGCGGCGTAACGCATGTCACACGCGGCAATCAGATCAATTGCGCCGCCCAGGCAATAACCCTGGATAGCCGCCAGTACCGGCTTGCGGCAATTATCGACGGCATTGAAAGAGGCTTGCAGGGCGAGAATCTTGCGGCGCAGCAGGCGCGCGTTGCGGCCGACGTCCTTGCCCAGTTCATTGGCCACGCCGGCCAGCATCATCAGGTCGATACCGGAGGAAAAATGCTTGCCGGCGCCGCTAAGGACCACGACGCGCGCTTCATCGGTGTCGTCGATCCACTGGAAAATCTCGATGATTTCGCTCCAGAACGCGGCGTTCATCGAATTGATTTTTTCCGGGCGGTTGATCTGCACATGGGCGATGTTGTCGGCGAGTTCGACGGTGAACGCGGTGTACTGAGTCATGGCAGGGATCCTTTACCGGGCAAAAAAAAGAGGCCCGGACTATAACAAGGCATCAGGGTGGACAGTAAGGCAGTGGTTCGGCCAAAAGCGGGACTGGCTTCTGGATCGCCAGTGACTGGGTGGGCTTCATCGCGGGCAAGCCGAATCGTCGCACCGCCCGCTTAACTGGCCTTCACCACCACAAACGCCGCCGTCTCATACGGAACCGTCACCACCTCTCGTCCACGCAATTGCGGCTCTGAAGCAATCAACGCACGAATCTGCTCATCCACTTTCGCCCGCTGGGCCTGCGGCAACGCCGCAATAAAACTGGTGGAGCGCACCCGATTGAAGATCACATCCTCAGGCGACCCCGTGTGTCCATGGTTGAAGTGCTGCACCTGCAATGGCCCGAACGCGGGATGTGGAAACGCCCGGCGCCAGGCGCCGGTGTAATAACGCGGCGTATCGCCTTCCAGCGCGTTGACGATCGCATCCAGTTTCGGCACCCAACTGACCTTGGTATCGCGCAGGTTCCACACCAGCCCCAGCTTGCCGCCCGACTTCAGGACCCGGGCTATTTCGGTCAGCGCCCGGGCGTTGGCGAACCAGTGAAAGGCCTGGGCGCAGACCACCACGTCCACACACGCATCCGGTAGCGGCAAATCCGTAGCGGTGCCGTTGACCGCCAGCACTTCGGGATAGGCCTGGGACAGCTTCTCCAGCATCTGCGCCACCGGTTCCACGGCAATCACCTGCGCTCCGGTCGCCAGCAACCGGCCGGTGAACTTGCCGGTGCCGGCGCCCAGGTCCACCACGCTTTTGTCGGCGCTCAAGCCCAACGTACCCGCCAGCCAGTCAGCGACCGCTGGCGGGTAGTCCGGGCGGCCGCGCACATAGGTTTCGGCGCTGGTTTTATAGCCCGCCGTCGCGTGATGAACGTGGTCTGTCATGGCAGTTCTCCCGGTGGACAACGAATGCTGTCGAGCATAGCGCCAAGGTTTGAGCTTTCGTTGCAATGTTCTCCAGAAAGAAATGAATAATTGTTCACGCTGCGGTGTTTTCAATTCATCACCCCACATTATCGTGATTCAAACCCTGGAGCCTTGCCCATGAACGTGCGTTTTGCTGTTTTCACCGCCCCGCTGCTGCTTGCCGGTTGCCTGACGGCAGCATTGACCAGTTCGCTCGCCCAGGCCCATGGCGAAGAAGACGCACCCGCCAGGCCCAACTGCCCGAAAGGCCAGGTGTTCGACTCCAGATCGCAAAAATGCCTCAAGCAAACCAGCAACCTCGTGCCGGACGCCGACCGAACCAGCTACGCTTATCGTCTGGCCAAGGACGGACGCTACGAGGAAGCCTTGGCCCTGCTCGACACCCTGAAAGAGCCGAACACCGCCATCGCCTTGAACTATCGGGGCTACGCCACGCGTAAACTGGGGCGCACCGACGAAGGCATCGGTTACTACCTGCAATCGGTCAAACTTGACCCGCAGTATGCGAAAGTGCGCGAGTACCTCGGCGAAGCGTACGTGATCAAGGGTCGACTGGACCTGGCCCAGGAACAGTTGCAGCACATCAAATCGATTTGCGGCAACACCTGTGAGGAGTATCAGGACCTGGCCGAAGCCATCAACGACTCATCGAAAACCTGACAACCGAGATAGACGGAGTTCGTCATCGCCAACGATCAAGCAATCAGGGCCGAACTGGGCCAGCACTTGGCGCGTTTGTGGCGCTATGGCTTGTTGCTGTCCCGGCAACGGCATGTGGCCGAAGACCTGGTGCAGGCGACTTGCGTGCGGGCGCTTGAGCGTGCCGGGCAGTTTATCCCGGGTACGCGTATGGACCGCTGGTTGTTGAGCATTCTTCACTCGATCTGGCTCAACGAAGTGCGCAACCGGCGCGTGCGTCAGGGCCAGGGATTGGTGGATGCCGACAGTCACTTGTCGTTTGACGGCGAACACGCGGCGCAAACCCATGTGCTCGCCGCTCAAGTGATCCGGCGTGTCGACGCGTTGCCAGAAGCACAACGCGAAACGGTGTACCTGGCGTATGTCGAAGGTTTGGCGTATCGCGAAGTCGCCGAGGTGCTGCAAGTGCCCATCGGCACGGTCATGAGCCGGCTGGCCGCGGCACGGGTGAAACTGGCCGAGTATCCGCCGCTGCACGCGGTACCGAACCCTTCCACGGGAGAACGTCGATGAACGAGCGTGGCATACCGTCGGATGAGCAACTGGTGGCGTACCTCGACGATCAACTCGATATCGAGCAACGCAGTCGCATTGACGCGGCCATCGCCGAGGATTCGACGCTCAACCTGCGCCTGCAATGGCTGGCCCGCAGCTGCCTGCCGTTCAAGGAAGCCTATGCCGAACTGGGCCAACAGGCGCCCCTGGATCGCTTACAGTCGATGCTCGACACCTTGCCTTCCCCTGAACGCCCGTCGATGAATCGTCGCTGGTTTCTCGCGGCAGCTGCCGGGTTGGTGCTCAGCAGCGTGGTGGCGGACTACATGTCGCTTTACGTGCCGCAAACGCTGGAGCACCTGCCCAGCGATGAAGCCAGCCAAAGTGCGCAACTGCGCATCATCGACACGCGCCTGGGCCTGAACCTGACGCCGGCCCAACTGGTCCTGCCAAGGTCCGAGTTCAAGCGCGCGCAAATCCTCGAATATGACGGCGTGCCCATTGCGCAGATTACGTACCTGGATCCGGTGCACGGCCCGATTGCCTTGTGCGCCACCCGCTCCAACAGCGGCAGTCGCCACCTCGCCCATGAGCGCCGGCACGACATGAACGTGGTTTATTGGGCGGACATGGAGCATGCCTGGATGCTGATCGGACACAACCCGGCAGCCGAGCTGGAGGGCATGGCCACCGTGTTGCGAACCCGGCTTGGCGCATAGTTTTGTAGCCGCTGCCGAGCCCGCGAGGCTGCATTCGCCGTAGCAGCTGTCGAGCCTGCGAGGCGGCGTCCGCCGTAGCAGCTGTCGAGCCTGCGAGGCTGCGTCCGCCGTAGCAGCTGTCGAGCCTGCGAGGCTGCGTCCGACTGCGAAGCAGTCGTAAATCAGACGGTGCGGTGCTTCATAAAGAATGCTTGTGCAGGTTTTACGACCGCTACGCGGCCGGACGCAGCCTCGCAGGCTCGACAGCTGCTACGGCAGACGCAACTTTGCGGGCTCGACAGCTGCTAAATTCAGGATTGGGTCGGCAACCACAAACGAAAGCGCGCGCCACCCAGCGGCGACAGTTCGACGGTCAGTGTGCCGCCCTGCGCTTCCAGTGCCCGACGGCTGATCGCCAGCCCCAGGCCGAACCCGCCCGTCGCCCGGTCCCGACTTCGGTCCAGTCGATAAAACGGCTCAAAGACCCGCTCGCGCTCGTCATCAGGAATGCCGATGCCGTCGTCATCGACCCAGATTTCACAGCCCTTGGTACAGACCTGAACGCCAATTTGAATGCGTTTTTCGCAATAGCGCATGGCATTGCGCAGCAGGTTCTGAATTGCGCGAGCGGTCAGGCGCGGGTCGAGCGTGAAGCGTTCGAGCTGGCCTTGAAGCAGGACGTCTATCACGATGTGCGGCGACTCCAGTTCTTCATCGACGCTCCCCAGGATGCTGTCGATAAACTCGTCCAGCGACACTTCAACCCGCTCTGGCAGGCGAGCCGGGTTTTGCAGGCGGCTGTAGGACAGTAACTCCAACACCAATTCATCGAGTTCGCGGATGTGTGCCACCAGGCCTTGCAAGCGCTCGCGGCTGGCGGCGGGCAAGTCGTCGGACAGCGCCAGCGCCAGGCCAAAATCCAGGCGGGTCAGCGGCGTGCGCAGTTCGTGGGAGACCGCGTTGAGCAAGTCGCGCTGCTGGTTGAGCAGGCTTTCGATGTCGCCGGCCATGGTGTCGAAGACATTGGCCAGGCTGCCGATGTTGGAGTGTCGGGAAATCAGTGTGCGTTCGCTCAGGTGGCCTTTGCCGAAACGTTCGGCGGTGCCTTTGAGGCGTTCCAGATCGCGCCAGTGCGGACGCAACCATAGCAACAGGCACGCCAGCATGGTTGCCCCGATCAGAACGTTGATGCTCCAGTACAGCAAGCTGACGTCCATCGGGTCCGGCGGCACGATCATTTGCACCACTGTCTGCTCGTTCAGGGGGGCCACGGCGAGCGTGCGCCAGCCCCAGTCGCCGATGCGCACCACGTTCTCGCCGCGCTGCAGGCGTTCGCGCTCAAACAGGGTAAATTCGGGATCATCATTGCGTGTCAGAACGATGTGCAGCGGGGCAAACTCCTTGTCCATCTCGACCGCCAAGGCCGGCCACTGCGCGTCGGGCACCGCATGGAACTGTTTGACGATGAGGGTCTGCAAACCTCGCGAATAGTCGAGGTTGTAGGTGATAAAGCGTTCATGGAAGACCTTGACCACGATATCTGGCACCAGATAGATCGCCGCGCTGAAGGAGACGATGGTTACCAGGTACAGGCGAAACAGAATTCTGAACATCGTTTCAGCATTCCCACTCGGAACGGCTGAACAGATAACCCTTGCCCCAGACAGTCTTGATCTTGCGCGCCTCGCCGGCGTGGTCGTCGAATTTGCGCCGCAACTTGGAAATCGCCACGTCCACCGAACGGTCTGTGCCGTTGAATTCGATACCGCGCAAACGCTGCAGGATCTGGTCGCGGCTCAGCACTTCGCCAGCATGCCGGGCCAGCACCACCAGCAGGTTGTACTCGCCGCTGGACAGTTCAACCAATTGCTCGCGCCAGGTCACGGTGCGCTCGGACAGGTCAATGCACAGGTTGCCCATGAGGATGCGGTCGTTGGCGGTTTGCGGATCGGCAAGGCTGCTGCGGCGCAGCAATGTACGCACCCGGGCCAGCAAAACCCGGGGCTCGCAGGGCTTGGTGACGTAGTCGTCGGCGCCCATTTCCAGGCCCAGCACCTGATCGTGACTGTCGTCGCGGGCGGTGAGCATGAGGATCGGCAGCGTGGCCGAATCCGCCCGCAGCAAGCGGCAGACTTGCAGGCCATCGAGGCCCGGCAACATCAAGTCGAGGATCACCAGGTCCGGCGGATTGACCCGCGCGCGCTCACGTACGTGGTCGCCACGACTGATCACACTGACCGAGTAGCCGTTGCGTTCCAGGTAGCTGGCAATCAGTTCGGAGAGGGCGGTGTCGTCTTCGACCAGGAGGATGTTGGGCATGGGTGTTTCCAGAAAGTGCAGTGGCTACTGTTAAGGCCTCATCGCGGGCAAGCCCGCGATGACGGCGTAACAGTCGCAAAAAATATCAAGTCGCCAAGGATATACGCCCTCACGCCCGCCCGAGCAAAACCCTTACACAATTTCACACAGCACCAACAAAGCTTCACCGCTACCCTCGTCGGCGCCCCGTAGGATGCGGGTGGTCATTATTGGGGTATTTCCATGTCAAAGAATCTGTTTGCCACGCTCGGCGTGTTTGCGCTGGCGCTGACGCTGAGCGCCTGCGACAAGTCCTCCAACGCCGAAGAACAGGCGCCGCTGGCCACCGTGCGGATCGAAACCATCGAAGCCCGGCCGTTGTCGATCACCAGCGAATTGAGCGGGCGGATTGCCGCGCCACGGATTGCCGAAGTCCGTGCCCGAGTCGCCGGCGTCGTGTTGCAACGCACCTTCAATGAAGGCAGCGATGTGAAAAAAGGCGACGTGTTGTTTCGCATTGATCCCGCACCGTTCAAGGCCGACCTGGACAGCGCCGAAGCGGCATTGCGCAAGGCCGAGGCCAACGCCTTCCAGGCCCGGCTGCAAGAGCAGCGGTATGCACAATTGATCGAAGGCAACGCCATCAGCGGCCAGGACTACGACAACGCCCGCGCCAGCGTCCGGCAAACCGCGGCCGACGTGGCCGCCAACAAAGCCGCCGTGGAACGGGCGAAACTGAACCTCGGCTACGCCACCGTCACCGCGCCGATTTCCGGGCGGGTCGGCCGCGCACTGGTGACCGAGGGCGCCCTGGTCGGCCAGAACGAAACCACGCCAATGGCGCTGATTCAGCAGCTAAACCCTATTCATGCCGACCTGACCCAGTCGACCCGCGAACTCAACGACCTGCGCCGGGCCTTCCGCTCCGGCCAGTTGCAGCAAGTCGGACAGGGCCAGGCCAGAGCGACATTGATCCAGGACGACGGCAGTCTCTATCCGCTGCCGGGCAAGCTGTTGTTCACCGACATTACCGTGGACCCGGGCACGGGCCAGATCATCTTGCGCAGCGAGTTTCCCAACCCGGACCTCGATTTGCTGCCGGGCAGTTTTGTGCGTGTGCGCCTGGAGCAGGCGGTGAACCAACAAGGCATCAGCGTGCCGCAACGGGCGATCCAGCGTGACAGCGCCGGTATTGCTCAAGTGTGGCTACTCGACGCCGAGCAACGCGTGGGTCTGCAACCGGTTGAACTGGGCGCGGTGCAGAACGATCGCTGGATCGTCACCGGAGGTCTCAAGCCCGGCGACCGCATCGTCATCGAAGGCCTGCAACACGCGCGCCCCGGCGAGCAAGTCCAGATCGACAACACCCCTCTTCCACTTGCCCAGGTTTCTGGTCAGTAAGCAGGACGCTTTTTTATGCCGCAGTTCTTTATCGATCGCCCGGTGTTCGCCTGGGTGGTTGCCCTGTTCATCCTGTTGGCCGGTGCGCTGGCCATTCCGCAGTTGCCGGTGGCGCAGTACCCCGACGTCGCGCCACCGCAAATCGAAATCTATGCCACGTACCCGGGTGCCTCGGCGCAAACCGTGGACGAAAGCGTGGTCAGCCTGATCGAGGAGGAGCTCAACGGCGCTGATCACCTGCTGTATTTCGAATCCCAGAGCAGTCTCGGCAGCGCCACGATCAAGGCGACCTTTCAACCGGGCACCGATCCGGAAATGGCTCAGGTCGATGTGCAAAACCGCCTGAAAGTCGTGGAATCACGTCTGCCGCAAGCGGTAAACCAGCAAGGTTTGCAGGTGGAGAAAGTCTCCGCCGGTTTCCTGTTGCTGATCACCCTTACTTCCAGCGACGGCAAGCTCGACGACGTGGCGCTCAGCGATTACCTGGCGCGTAACGTGATGAACGAGATCAAGCGTCTGGACGGTGTCGGCAAGGCTCAGTTGTATGGTGCCGAACGGGCGATGCGCATCTGGATCGATCCGCAGAAACTGATCGGCTTCAACTTGACTCCAGCCGATGTCAACGCTGCCATCGTGGCGCAGAACGCTCAGGTATCGGCCGGCAGTATCGGCGACTTGCCGACCCGCGCCACCCAGGAAATCACCGCGACCATTCTGGTCAAAGGCCAATTGTCGACACCGCAAGAGTTCGCCGACATCGTCCTCAAGGCCAATCCCGACGGCTCCACCGTGCGCATCGGCGATGTGGCACGGGTCGAGATCGGCAGCCAGGACTACAACTTCTCCACCCGCCTGAACGGCAAACCGTCGACCGCCGTCAGCGTGCAATTGGCACCGGGGGCCAATGCCCTGAGCACGGCAACGCTGGTGCGGGCGAAGATGGATGAACTGTCGCGCTATTTCCCGGCCGGGGTGGAATACAAGATCCCGTACGACACTTCGCCTTTCGTCAAAGTCTCGATCACCAAAGTGGTCTACACCCTCGGCGAAGCGATGTTGCTGGTGTTTGCGGTGATGTTCCTGTTCCTGCAAAACATCCGCTACACACTGATCCCGACCCTGGTGGTGCCGGTCGCGTTGATGGGCACGTTTGCGACCATGCTGGCGCTGGGTTTCTCGATCAACGTGCTGACTATGTTCGGCATGGTGCTGGCCATCGGCATTCTGGTGGACGATGCCATTGTGGTGGTGGAAAACGTCGAGCGGATCATGGCCACCGAGGGCCTGTCACCCAAGGAAGCGACGCGCAAGGCAATGACACAGATCACCGGCGCAATTATCGGCATTACGCTGGTGCTGGTGGCGGTGTTTATTCCGATGGCGTTCATGCAAGGCTCGGTCGGGGTGATTTACCAGCAGTTCTCGTTGTCGATGGCCACGTCGATTTTGTTCTCCGCGTTCCTTGCGCTGACGTTGACCCCGGCGCTGTGTGCGACGTTGCTCAAGCCGATTGCCAAGGGTGAGCATCACGAAAAGACCGGCTTCTTCGGTGGGTTCAATCGTGGCTTCGAACGGTTGACCGAACGTTATCAAGGCTGGGTCGCCTATGCGTTGAAACGCACCGGTCGATACCTGCTGATCTATGGCGTGTTGCTGATCGGTCTGGGCGTTTGTTTCAGTCGTTTGCCCTCCTCGTTCCTGCCGGTTGAAGACCAGGGGTACACCATCACCGACATTCAATTGCCGCCGGGCGCGAGCAAGAACCGGACGGTGCAGGTTGTTGAGCAGATTGAAGCGCATAACGCCACGGAACCGGGCATTGGCGACAGCACGATCATTCTCGGCTTCAGTTTTTCTGGTAGCGGGCAGAACGCGGCGCTGGCGTTTTCCACGCTCAAGGATTGGTCTGAACGCAGCAGTGACGACTCGGCGACTTCGATTGCCGACCGGGCCAATATCGCGTTGAGCCAGATCAAGGACGCCGTGGCTTTTTCGGTGCTGCCACCACCGGTTGACGGCCTGGGCACCTCCAGCGGTTTCGAGTTCCGCTTGCAGGACCGTGGCGGTCTCGGCCACACCACACTGATGCAGGCGCGCAGTGAATTGCTCGCCGCCGCCGAGAAAAGTCCGATCCTGATGAACGTGCGTGAAAGCGCTCTGGCTGAAGCGCCGCAGGTGCAACTGGAAGTCGACCGCAAACAGGCCAACGCACTGGGCGTGTCCTTTGCTGACATCGGCAACCTGCTGTCCACCGCCGTCGGCTCGGCCTACATCAATGACTTCCCCAACCAGGGCCGAATGCAACGGGTGGTGGTTCAGGCTGAAGGCGATCAGCGCAGCCAAGTGGCTGATCTGCTGAAAATGCACGTGCGCAACGACGCCGGAAAAATGGTGCCGCTGTCGGCCTTCGTCCAGGCCAAATGGACCCAGGGCCCGGCGCAACTGACTCGCTACAACGGTTACCCGGCGGTGGCCATTTCCGGCGAACCGGCGCCGGGCCACAGTACCGGCGAAGCCATGGCTGAAATCGAGCGGCTGGTGGCACAAGGGCCGGCGGGATTGGGTCAGGAATGGACAGGGTTGTCATTGCAGGAACGTTTGTCCGGCAGCCAGGCGCCCATTCTGCTTGGGCTGTCGCTGCTGATCGTGTTCCTGTGCCTAGCGGCGCTATACGAGAGCTGGTCAATTCCGACGTCGGTATTGTTGGTGGTGCCGCTGGGCGTGCTCGGCGCGGTATTGGCGGTGACCTTTCGCGGCATGCCCAACGATGTGTTCTTCAAGGTGGGGTTGATTACCATCATCGGCCTGTCGGCGAAAAACGCGATTCTGATCATCGAGTTCGCCAAGAGCCTGTACGACGAAGGCCATGACCTGGTCGACGCCACGTTGCAAGCGGCGCGGTTGCGTCTGCGGCCGATCGTCATGACGTCGCTGGCGTTTATTCTCGGTGTGGTGCCGCTGGCGATTGCCACGGGAGCCAGCTCGGCAAGCCAGCAAGCGATCGGTACCGGGGTGATTGGCGGGATGATCACGGCGACGCTGGCGGTGGTGTTCGTGCCGGTGTTTTTTGTGGTGGTGATGAAGTTAGTGAAAGGACGTACATGACACGCCTGTAATGGATATTACGACATTAAAAAAACGATTTAATATCTGCCATATTTGACAGTATCGAACAAAACCAATCTTTAATCTGGCTCCTGTCTCGCACGAAGACACCCCCGTCTTATCGAATCGGGAGTCAGTCATGAAAAGACAGTCCAATTGCCAGGGCGACGTGCATCGTCAATGATGGCTCGACCATCACGATTGAAAACGGCCGGTTCTCGATCACCAACTGAATACCCACCTGACTCGTGCCAGCCCTTTTGATCCCCCCAAAAGACCGGGTGCCTGTAAAAGCGCATTGACCTGGGCTATGGTGCTGAAAAGCCCTGAAGCATCGAGCCTCCATGCCCTTCCTCACCCACACCCACCCTCGCCTGTCCGCCGCTACTACGCTCGGCATCGCTGTTGGCATTCTGGTGCCGGCCGATTCGATCATCAGCAAAATCCTCATTGGCTGGAATGTCGCGGTCTGGACCTACCTGATCCTGATGGTTTGGCTCGCCGCCCGCACCCAGTCGCCAGACGTCAAGCGCATTGCCGAGATCGAAGACGAGAACGCCGGGTTGGTGCTGTTCGTGGTGTGCATCGCCGCCATTGCCAGCCTGGCTGCCATTACTTTCGAACTGTCCGGCAACAAGGAAACCACTCACAAGCTGCTGCATTATGCTTTCACCGCAATGACCGTGATCGGTTCATGGCTGCTGATCGGGGTGATTTTCTGCCTGCATTACGCCCGCCTGTTCTACACCTGGAGCGGCAAAGGCCTGGCGCTGCGCTTCGCTGAAGGCCTGGAAAACCCCAATTACTGGGACTTCCTGTATTTCTCGTTCACCATCAGCGCGGCGGTGCAGACCTCCGATGTCGGCGTGGCCACGCGAGAGCTGCGCAAGATCGTGTTGGCGCAGTCGCTGATCGGTTTTCTGTTCAACACGGCGATTCTCGGGTTCTCGATCAACATTGCCGCGGGACTGTTCAACTGATCCGCGCACAAACGTTCTAGTCAGCCTCCTTGGTGCGGGCGTTAAATACGTCGGCAATCCGCCCCACAGGTGCCGCATGAATTCTCACAACTGGATCGACCTGGCCCAGGATGCCGACACCGGCATCGAGACCTTGCGTGCGCATTTCGAGGGCCATGCCTACGATCCGCATTGGCATGACAGCTATCTGGTGGGTGTCACCGAGCAAGGGGTTCAGCAATTCAACTGCCGGCGGGCGAAGCATCAGAGCACGCCGGGCAAGGTGTTTTTGCTTGAACCGGGTGATATCCACGACGGTGAAGCACCGACCGAGGAAGGTTTCACCTATCGCATGCTCTACCTCGACCCGCAGTGGCTTGAGCGCGAACTCAGTGCGGTCTTCGAAAATGCCCCCGACAACAGTCAATTGAGTTTCGCCAATACCCTGGCCAGTGATCCGCGACTGGCCCGCGCCACTAGCCTGGCCTTCCAGACCCTGCATGGCGGCGAACTGAAGATCGTGCGCCAGACTGCCCTCGACGGTTTGCTCGAACGCCTGACCAGCCACCTGCACTGGCGCACCCGCTATGGCGAGGATCCACGCCTGCCGCTGGTCGCGCAAAAAGCCCGGGAGTACTTGCACGCCAATGCCCAAGATGACATTGGTCTCGATCAACTGGCCGCCAGCACTGGCGTTGATCGTTTTCGTCTGACTCGCGCGTTCAAGGCTGCTTATGGCTTGGCACCCCACGCCTATCTGGTGCAATTGCGCCTGTCAAAGGCCCGGCGGATGCTTGCTAGCGGCTTGCAACCGGTGGCGGTGGCAATGGCATTGGGATTTGCCGACCAGAGTCATCTGGGCCGCTGGTTTGTTCGGGCGTATGGATTGACGCCCGCAATGTACCGCAAGCGCTGCTCAAATCTTCCAGACGCGTGACCTAATGCTTGTGAAGATCGACGCATCGATCATTCACGGGAGTTCAAAGTCATGTTTTCCACCTTCCCCACCCTGGTGCCGTTTTTACTGTTTGCGTTTGTCGCGTCTATTACACCGGGACCGACCAACATTTTAGTGCTGAGCAATAGTGTCCGTTATGGATTCAAGGCGTCGTTGCCAATCATCTTTGGTGCATGCTCTAGCGCAGCGCTCATCGTTCTACTGATGGGGTGTGGGTTTGGCGAGTCCTTGAGCCGGGTTCCACTTTTGCAAATGGCTATGCAGTGGATTGGCGTTGCATGGCTCAGTTATCTGGCCTGGCAGATTTTTCACTCACCGTCCGAAACATTCGATACTAGCGTCCACAGCAACCACCCGCGAACAAGTTTTTGGTCCGCAGTGGGCCTGCAATGGATTAATGCGAAAGCCTGGACAATGGCCATGGCGGTCGTCAGCGTATTTGCCGGCAGCGGTCCTGACCGTTTTAATCACGTCATATGTTTGAGTCTGGTGTTTTTTTTGGTGGCCCTGCCTTGCCTGAGCACTTGGGCGCTCCTGGGCTCGGGAATGGCGCAACTAGCTCATTCTACAAAAACGACACGCAGCTTCTATCGAATCATGGGTTTGTTGTTATTTGGTTCAACATGCTTGAGCGCATGGGTCGTCTAATTCAATTTACTGCCTTATAGCGTTAATATTTAAAATGCAGTGGCGATATACAAAAACACGAAAAATCAATATCAACCACATCAAAGCCCACTTTGTAAACTGTCAGAGTTGACAGTTTACAAAGCCACTTCGATAGAGGTTTCATAGAGTATCCCGACAGTCTTCCTCAGATAACGGGATACCCTCTTGCCATGACAGTGGAGATCGCATTGATGAGTATCTTGAAAAATAGTATTAAACAATCCGTGGCTGCCGGCTCCTGCATCGGAACAATTGGTTCGGGTGTACCATTTAACGCAGGTTTGGTGGAGTTATCGGAAGGAACCTTCCCATTACCACATGGCGAAGCTCACGTTATGTTTGCCAGGCAGCGAGCCCCTTCGCCGGATTATTCGACAAAAGAAATTAAATTATCATTTTCCAAGGGCCTTGCAGCCGGGCGTTACAATCTGACGCGAGGTGCGTCTGAGGCACGCATTACCTATTTAGACAACACTAATCCGGACAATCCGGTCATTTACACCCAAAACGCCGGTACCGCGCAATTGGAGTATGAAAACGGAGTTTTTTCCGGAGAAGTAAGTGTGCTTGTTGAAAATAACGACGATGACCAACCGAGAACGCTAAATATTTTGATCACGTTCTCGGCCAGCCGAAATACAGTTCGATCCAACCGTCGCCGTGCAGCGTTAGTAGCGGCTTGATAAAGGAAATCCATCATACCGGGTGCAAACAAACCGACGATGTCCCAACAAACGCTCCGACGTGTTCGGGGCGGTTGTTTTTTACTGAAAATAGCCGGTTTTTTTATCCAGACCGGAAACAGACGGGCCAGGCTGCGTGATTATCATAGACGTAAGTCATAACGAAAAATGCTCCGCATTTTTCAATACGGAGCATTTTTTAATTGTCAAACAGACAGCCAGGTTTTTACACAGTCCATACAGTTTGATTTTTATTAATCGTCTATCTGGCTTTATTTACCACGCATAACGGAATCCGATGTTGATCCCGAAAGGCTGCTCAAAGTTTCGTCCGGTGCTGTAATCGAAATCCGCATGCATATTTAACTGCTTGGTCATGGCGACCGCCACACCGGCCCCCAACTCAAGTCGATTGCCAGAAAGATCATTGTTAAAGACATTATTGTTCACTTGGACTTCATTATTTTTTGCGAATTCGTGGGCCCACGCAGCACGAAGATAAGGTTGCACCACACTTCCTTGTTCCATTGCAATATTTTTACCCGCAGTCAGCCCCACTTTGCCCAGCAAGGAACGGGTGGGATCCCCTTCAGCTTGCAAATCGTTGTCCAGAGAATAATCCTTTCCTTCAATGACTACGGCCGACCATTGAGTAAATGGCTCAAGGAAATTACCGTTGGCGAATTCAATATGTCGGCCGAACTCGACGGAACCGCCAAAGCCTGTATTGTCATAATTGCCCTGTGCCCGGGCCCCATCGCTCAAGCCGACTTTCGCGTCGTTTCGAAACCTGTTGGCCTTCAGGACGCCATCGAAGTAGTAACCGCTTTTTGCGTCCAGCCAAGTGGTGTAAGTACCGAGGTAGTAACTGCTCACAGTTCCCGATGTGCCAGCGTCCAGATTCAGGTCGGATTTGCTATGACCTGCCATCACACCCACTAACCATTGACCATCGCCCACCGGCAGCGGCGCATCGGCGCCCAAGGTGAAACCTTGTTGGGTTTGTTGGTAGCCAACCCCGGAGCCATCGGCAATGTTGTACTTGTTGCCATAGGCACGAATCCAGCCTCCCGATTGACCGCCATTGAAGCGCAACTCACCCATTCGAGTCCGTAACGAGGTCAGTTCACCATACCAAGAGGGCAACGCGGTGTTGAACAACGCAAGCACCGAACGGGCGCCAGGACTGACGGTGCGGTTGGTCGGGTCCAGAATCCAGTCGTCACCATTTTTCGCCAGGCTGTAGGAAAACGCCCCAAGGTCTACGGCCTTGTCGATGAAGAACTGCGCATCCCCTCCTGCTGTATGGACAACTCGAATGGGTTCACCTGCCGCCGGATCGACCCCACTGCTGGAAATCAACAGTTCATGCGTGCCCGTCGCGTTCCCCGTTACATTCAGCAGATCGGTCTGACCGGTGCTGAAATCTGTACCCATCACAAACCGGCCATTGCCCGAAAGGTTGGTGACATTCAATTGAAAGAAAGAATCGGCAGGCCCCATCACTACCGTACCGCCGTTGAGGGTCAAGTTGTTGACCTGACTGTCACCCACCAACACCCACTGGGAGCTGTCATTGATGGTTGTATTGGCGACATTTTCCAGACGCCCAGTCAATACCGAGTTGTTCTGCAAGGTCAGTTGAGTCGTGCTGCCCTGTTCCGTCACGATATTGCCATTCAATGTGCTGCCGTTCACCGTCATGGACGTATTGGCGCCGCCTCTGACATCGAGCAGTGTGTCGTTCCCCGCTAACAGCTGCGAATTACTCACCGTGATAGTTGCAGTTGTCGCACCAGCGTTGGCGAAATTCACCAGGATCGCCGAACCGGTTTTACCCTGGACAAGGGTGTTTTCGAGTTGCAGCGCAGCAGGTTGCACGACGTTAGGGTCGAGGTTGATGAGCACGCCGTTTTGCCCCCCGATAATGTTGCTGCCCGTGGCTGTAGCCTGCCCACTCAGTAAACGAAGCCCGTAACTTGTAATGGCGGTTCCTTGTACGGTTGAATTAACAAGGCCGAGTTTGGAGAACGCACTGGCCAGAACGCCCCCCGTAACACCGCTGATGGTGCTACCGGTGACGGCCACGTTGGAGCCGGTTTGGGTGCTGACATTGCGTACCGCCTGCAACCCCACGCTATTACCCGTAATCGTACTGTTGTCGATTGTGCCGGTGCTGTTGCTGAGTAAAACAGCGGCCAAACCACTGACGCCGGATACCGTTGCGCCGCTCAGATTAACGACAGAATTATTGCGCACCGAAATCTGTTGGGTATTGCTGCCCGAGTTAACATTGAGTGTTGAATTGTCAGAAATAATGCCAAGCGTTTGCGCGCCATTGACCGTCAATGTTGCATTCTGGCTGAGGTTCCAGCTTTCAGGCGTACCGCCATTGATCGTCACATTCCCGCCCACGACAGGAGCGGCTGTAGCAAACGACATGAAAACCACAGGAAGTGTTGTAATCAACCAAGACCACTGCGTTGCTTGTTCAGGGAGGAATGATGCTTTGTCGCGCATAGTAGACACCTGCCTTGATAAACTGGAAAGCTGGTACTGAGTCACCAACTTATTGGGGGGCGCTAGGCTATATGGAGGCGGCTCAACGATCTGTAGGATTTATCCTTTTATTGCCAGGATTAAGTCCGTTAGAATTCTCTCTATCCGTAAAAATTACGGCATGGCAACGCGAACCGCGAGTGATGTGCTTCCACTCGCGGCCCTGCGTATGTCTTTGTTACCCAGGTTTATGGATTCGCTTCTTCGCAGTATTGCCCTTCACTATTAGTCAACAGTACGCGGTGAACGGCCGGCAAAGAATCAGGCGTCACACCACCACCAGAAAGTGTAATAGTGTAAGTCAACTTGCCATCGGCGCGATTCGCCGGTCTGAAGTGGGTATTATAATCACCGATTTTTATGTCAACACCGTCATCAGGATATACACCCGAAATAACATGATCGACGGTGATTTCAGTCCCTGGGATCAGAACTGGTGGTGAGTCAGCAGTATAGGCCGCCCACTTCAACGTAATAGTTTCACCGTCAACCGTATAGGCACTTTTCGGTACATTCACCATCAGGTTTCGCCGGAGCGTTCCGTCACCGCCAAAGTTCAATGTCGGGCAGCCAATCCGTCGCAGCGGACCTGCAAGGCCCAAAACCAAAGGCATCGGTGTTTCAATCAAATTGGCCTGAACATCGATATCCTTGGGAGGAGACCCCATCGAGTTGGGTCCCGTTAGCGTATACAGCACCCAATGTAGAATTTTTGTTCCGTTTGAGTGGCCGAGTATTGTTGCCCATGGCAACGTTGTTTGAAGGGTTGTGCCTTCCTGCCCATTTGTTAACTCAAGGGTGTCTATTCGTTCATTGTCATAATAGACATCAATTAAAATTCCTTCTTCCGTGGCGGGCGCGTCATAAAGATCAATGAAAATGGTGGCATCTTCACCATAATCTTCATCAAGAATTTGATCGACGTTTCCGTTTGCCGACTCCAGCCTCGGAGCATCAAGTAAAATATTGACAGGATCCGGTTCACCGGGATTGATCGGACCTGGATAAGAAATATCGACATTGATATTTATATCACTCTCTGCAATTTTACGAGCCCCTCTAAACATTTTATAGCTGATGTTCGTCACCACATCTCCATCAGTGACGCCATACACTTTTTTAATGACATCGAACTCAACGTCCCATACTAACGCAGTATTGATCCCTACTCTTTCCTCGCTAAGTTCCTCCGTGCCCCAAAAGGCGATAATCGTGTCCCCCGGCGCGTTGGATGTCGGTACTGTAATCTCAATTTGTACACCCACCCGGCAATCGGCGAGATCGATCCGGTCATCTCCACCAACACCACTTGCCAGCGGCACCAATGGCGGCAATATCGTGGTTGGATCACCAAGGAATTTTACTGTCCGTCTCGCCGGGTTTGATCGTTTGCTCCGATTCGTCGCCAAATCGGTCACGGTATAAACCATCGTATTTACGCCCTCTTCGGAGCCTGAAAATTTATCGATCGGAATAGTGACCGAAAAATTCGAAGGCAATGGACCTTCGAATGCAGGCAGGTCTCGATCGATATCTGGAGCCAGCCCCCAGTAAACCCTGATGTAATCGGTGTCTAACCAAGCGCTGTAAGACGCGGCCCGAATGAGTATCCCGGCCGGGTGCCTGTCGATAACCGTTTCATCGATAGGCACCCCTGGCCCGATGTCAGCAGGAAACGACGGTGCCCCGGGAGAACGGTCCGCTGCCGGGGTTTTCACTTTATAAGGAGGTGTAAAATCGATGGCAAACGTTGTCAGCTCGGAAGTCCCTTCATTCGTGGCACCGTACCAATAAACATATTGCACTTCGTATTCTGTAGGATCTTCAGGAGTGGCTGTTTCTACCAGGAAACTCACAGGGATTGTTCGTATCAGCGGCCATACTCGATTCGCCACCGGTCCCAGATCAAGGAAGGGTTCAATATCTTCCCAAGAGGGCTCGTCTTTACGACGAATCCTGAATTCGATCAAGTCATCCGGATCTTCAGGCTCTGAGGGCTGGGGAATGGAATATTCAAGAGGTGACCGTGCGTCAGCCACCGGTATGCGCAGGTCGGGCAATAGCGTTTGCGCAGTAATTGTAACAGCAGGTGGATCTGCAAGAATGCCGCCGATGCGCTGATGATTGTTTTGAAGCACCAGGGCTCTTGAAAGTGTGCCGCGTTCGACTTTAGCGTTCATTTACCGTCTCCATAGACCAACAATCGATAGCGCAACGCTCACACCATACAATGCGTTCAGTGCGCACCTGTTTTTTACTGCTTTATACACTTCGCCCTTTCATCAAGGTCCACAGGGAAGATCAGTTCCGGGTATGATTCTGTCTATTCTCACTAACCCCGCTGGAGCTCTTCCCTTTAATCTCCCCCCCCGATAAACACTGTATTTCACTATGGCCGACGATTTAATTATCATCGGTTTTATATGAACTTCATAGGGCAACACCACCACCGTGAAACTCTCTCGAAGTTCAGTGTCCGCTTGAATTGTTTTTGTAATTTTTTTATAAGTATTGGCAATAGGAGCACCGCTGCCATTCAAACTATCGAACCCTTCCCACTCCACTTCAATTCGATCACCGATCGCGTATTCACTACCAAGAGGTGCAATTTCAACCGTCACACCACTCCATAAGGGTGGAACCGTTGAGCAATTCAAATATCCGTTTATCGTAGCATGGGGAAAGTGCGCTTCTACAAGGTCGTTTTTAATAGGTGCATGATCGATAGTCAGGTTACGACGAAAGGAATAAGAGTGATTATCAGCCGAATTAAGAAGTTCATACCACAACTCAGCGACGCCATCCCAACGTAAATACTCCGGCCCCAAATGAACAATAAACTCTGGCTGCAGATCCTGCGGGTAGTAGGTATTTACAATCGGAGCCAATACCTGACCTGCACGCTCAAAATACACCGTTAAAATATCGCGTTCACCGGGCTCGGTTGAAGGCTCAGGCCACAATGGAATCACGACATCAATGCCCGTTTGCAACAACTCCGAAGGGATATTGCCCTCCGGATCCACATCGGCGTCATAGACGCCGATGACTTTGGGTGTGTCGAAGATCAGTGGCGTGGCGGCTGGCATTTTTACCTCCGGCTAACTTCGAACTGTGAATTCATGTCTGGATAAATTAGGCGCCAAGTTAATACACTTGCCTACTGTCATATTTGACAGGTTCCAATACCGTTCGTCGGTTACCACTCACTTTTAATGTCACAGAACTTCAACCGTCGTTGAGGATTGGTGTTTTCCGAAAAGGGTTTCAGCGAGCTCACGCCTCCCGTGAAGCCTTCCAATAGACGGCGACCATCGAGAGTGTGGCAAAGTGCGTGTGAGTGTTTGTTCTAGCGGGGTGGGGGAATAAGGGACCGGTGCGTAACCTGGGTTTTTCGGAGCAGTTGGATGTTCGTAGGGCGGTCCTAGGGGGGGCGGTGAATGTTATGGCGTCTTCGCGGGCAAGCCCGCCCCCACAGCGGAATGCCGCACACCCTCGCTAGCGATGAGGCCATCAAACCCGGCAAAAACCTTTCAGGCTCGCCGCGCCCCCAGCAGGTCCACCGCACACAGCGCAATGCGCCGACACGCCTGAGCCAGTTTCACCTGATCGACCACCAAGCCGATCCGGATATGCCCCGCCGCACTCGGCCCGAACGCCTCCCCGGCCAGCACCGAAACGCCATAGCCTTCCAGCAACCGCTCGGCAAAGCCCTGGGCGCCGAGCCCGGTCTGGCGCACGTCCACCATCACAAACATGCCGCCATCCGGACGGATCGGGCGCAGCCCCGGGCAATCGCTCAATGCCGCGCACACCAGATCGCGGCGCTGGCGATATTCTTCGCGCATCAGCGCCACTTCCGGCAGGTCTTCATCAAGCGCCACTTGCGCCGCGTTCTGGATGAAGTCCGGAATCCCGAACAGCATGCTCAACGACAGGTTCACAAGGTGCTCGGCCATGGGTTTGGGGCCAATCGCCCAGCCGACCCGCCAGCCGCTCATGGCGTGGGATTTGGACAGGCTGTTGATGGTCGCGGTGCGTTCGGCCATGCCCGGCAAACTCGCCGGGCTGGTGTGTTCGCCCTCGAACAACAGATCACTGTAGACCTCATCGCTGATCAGCCACAGGTCATGGCGCACGCATAACGCCGCGAGCGCTTGCCAGGTGGGCAACGGCAAACTCGCGCCGGACGGATTGTTGGGACTGTTGAGCAGGATGGCTCGGGTCTTCGGGCTGATCCGTGCCGCGACATCCGCCGGGTCGACGCGAAAGCCGTTTTCCGGTCGAACCGGCACCGGCACGACTGTCGCGGCGCAGGCGCCGAACACGCCTTCGTAGGTCACGTACATCGGTTCGGCGACGATCACTTCATCACCCGGATCGAGCAGGCATTGCGCGACCGAATACACCGCGCATTGCGCCCCCGGGAACACGATCACATGGTCGCCATCCACCGCTTGGCCGCTGCGCTGGCAATGGCGGCGCGCGATGCTGTTACGCAGCCCTCGACTGCCGCGCACCTCCGGGTAATGGGTGTCGCCGGCCTGCAAGCTGTCGATGGCGGCCTGGACAATGGGTTGTGGCGTGTCAAAGTCTGGATCGCCAATCGACAACAGCAGGACATCGACGCCCTGCTCGCGCATTTCCAGCGCTCGGTCATGAATCTGCCAGGCGGCGGCTCCGTCGCCGGCGATTCGTTGGGTCAAGGCTGAATAGCGCATGTGGTTCTCCTGTCGCGCGCGAACTTCCAGCCCTCACCCTATCTCAAATCACGAAACGCGCCACCATGGCATTCAAGTCCACCGCCAGGCGCGACAGCTCATGAGTAGCGGCGCTGGTCTGGTTGGCTCCGGCGGCAGACTGAGTGGCCAGGTCACGGATGTTCACCAGGTTGCGGTCGACTTCACGGGACACTTGCGCCTGCTCTTCCGAAGCGCTGGCGATCACCAGGTTGCGTTCGTTGATCAAATGAATCGACTGAGTGATCTGCTCCAGTGCGATGCCGGCGGCGCGGGCCATTTCCAGAGTGCTTTGGGTGCGCTGATTGCTTTGCTGCATCGACGAAACCGCTTCGCCGGTGCCGTTCTGAATGCCGGCGACCATTTTTTCGATCTCCTGAGTCGACTGCGCGGTGCGATGAGCCAGCGCCCGCACTTCGTCCGCGACCACGGCAAAACCCCGTCCGGCTTCACCGGCACGGGCAGCTTCGATGGCGGCGTTGAGCGCCAGCAGATTGGTTTGTTCGGCGATGGCGCGGATCACGTCCAGCACTTTGCCGATGTCACGACCCTGCGCGGCCAGGCCTTCAATCATCAGCGAAGTGTTTTGCACGTCATGGGTCATGGTCTGGATCGCGTCGACGGTTTCCACCACCCGGTCGCGCCCTTCGCGGGCGGCTTGAGTCGACTGGCTTGACGCTTCGGACGTGGACACGGCGTTGCGCGCCACTTCATCCACAGCGGCGGTCATTTCGTTGACGGCCGTGGCGGCTTGTTCGATTTCGTTGTTTTGCTGTTGCAGTCCGCGCGAGGCTTCTTGCGTCACGGTGCTCAGTTCTTCGGCAGCGGCACCCAATTGCGTGGCCGAACCGGCAATCTGTTCGATGGTTTTGCGCAGGTTGGCCTGCATCGTGGCCAAGGCACCGAGCAA
>Ga0157370_10002376_pt1 | contig 22689 bp, 10 predicted proteins | sample C35metaG_FD_113463 | JGI IMG/M metagenome (GOLD analysis project Ga0157370, IMG submission 113463) | Corn rhizosphere microbial communities from Kellogg Biological Station, Michigan, USA - C3-5 metaG | ecosystem: Host-associated > Plants > Roots > Rhizosphere > Soil | place: USA: Michigan...
AATCCATACAAGCCGTGCAGCGGCACCGGCAGCCAAGTGGGTCGATTTTCGGCCTCATACGCCACTTCATAGGCCGCCTTCTCCAGACCGAACAACGCCAGCGCGGCGTCCTCGCCTTCCGGATCTTGCCATGCATGAGCAAGACTAGCTGCCGCCAGCCGATAAGCGTCGACAAATGCCTGTTTTGCTTCAATCAAGTAGCGCTCGGCCACCCGTTGACGAGCAGCCTGTGCCTGCGCAGTGTTGTCGACGTTGTGCACATTGATCGTCATCGCAGCGGCGTAATCGAAAGAGCGCAACACACCACTGACATCCTTGTATGGGCTGTGCTTACCCCGACGTTCATGCAACGTCCGCGCCGGCTCGCCCTCGAAATCGATCAGGTAGGCGTCACCCTTGATCACCAGCACCTGCCCCAGGTGCAAATCACCGTGGACACGCAGGCGCAAACCACCGGCGGCTTTTTTACCGAGTTCCAGCACATGGCCAAGGATGGTTTTTTTGTTGTCCAGCAAACGACTGACCAAGGCGTTGTCCGCCGGGCTCAGTTCATTTTGATGGTGTTTGAGCAACTTCAGTGCATGTTCCATTTGCGCTGCCACATCCTTGGCCGAGGCCAGCGCTTCTTTCTGTGTGGTGACCTGCGGGGCGAAGTCCGGGTCTTTCGTCGGGGTCGCGAGTACCTGATGCATTTCCCCGAGGCGCTGGCCGAGCATGCCGGCAAAATCCTTCAGCTCGCCGAGTGCGTTGTAGTGCTGCTCCTGCTCGGACACGGCGTCGGCCAACTCGTCACGCAAGGCGCGTTCAAGGTTGTTCTGAGTCCATTCCCAGGCATCGCCCTGATTGCTCAAATAGCCCTGAGCGATCATCAACAACGTGTCCTCGCCTTGTTCATCGCGGCGAACCACCGAGCCCAGCAACGGCGAAATATTGGCAAACCCGGCCTGGGTCAGGTATGCGCTCATTTCCAGTTCCGGGTGCACACCCGAGGCGAGTTTGCGGATCAGTTTGAGCACCAGGCTGTTGCCGATCACCACCGAACTGTTGGATTGCTCGGCGGACAGATAACGCACAGGGGATTCGTCGGTCAGGCCGAGTTTCGCCAGCTCTGCGGTCGGTTCGAACCGGATGTCACCCGCGCTTGAAGGCAGCACTGTGTCGTTGTGCATGCCTTGCAACACTGCACGGACAAAGTGTTCAAGACTAAAGGCGTCGGTGATCAACCCCACCTGGCGCCCGCGTCGCACCCGCGACAAGGCCAATTGCTGGGGCAGCGCGGCCCCCACCTGGTCTTCGGGGATAAAGCCGAACGGCAACTGATAGCGATGGGTCTGGCCGGCACTCGTCACTTCGATTTCGCTCAGCAGCACCGGGTGCAGCGGATCACCGAAACGCACGCCGTAGGCCAGGCTGACCTGTTCGATGGCCGCGTCCTTGCCGGCAAACCAGCGACGGTTTTGCAGCCAGCTTGGCAGGATGCCTTGCTCCAGCGTGCCACGGGACGGCGCCTCGAGCAGTTCTTCCATGCGCTTCTTCAGCACCAGCGTGGTGAAGTCCGGCAGGCTCTGCGCCGGTTCAACGTGCCAGCTCGGCATCTGGTTTTCCGCTGCAAGCCCGAACCAATAGAAGCCGTAAGGCGCCAGCGTCAGCAAGAAATTCAACTGACCAATCGGTGGAAAGGCGTTACCGCCGAGCATCTCCACCGGCACCATGCCGACGTAGGCCGACAGGTCGAGTTCTGCCGCTTGCGCGCTGCGCGAGACGTTGGCCACACACAGGATGATTTCGTGTTTGCCATCGGCCCCGGTGAATTCACGGGTGTAGGCCAGAATCCTGCGATTGCTCGGCGACAGCATTTTCAGCGTACCGCGCCCGAACGCCTTGGATTGTTTGCGCACGGCGAGCATGCGCCGGGTCCAGTTGAGCAACGAATGCGGATCGCCCGCCTGGGTTTCGACGTTGACCGACAGGTAGCCGTATTGCGGGTCCATGATCGGCGGCAGCACCAGGCTGGCCGGGTCGGCGCGCGAAAACCCGCCGTTACGGTCGATCGACCATTGCATCGGGGTGCGCACGCCGTCACGGTCACCGAGGTAGATGTTGTCGCCCATGCCGATTTCATCGCCGTAATACAGGGTCGGCGTACCCGGCATCGACAGCAGCAAACTGTTGAGCAGTTCCACGCGACGACGATCGCGCTCCACCAAGGGCGCGAGGCGCCGGCGAATCCCCAGGTTGATCCGCGCCCGACGGTCGGCCGCGTAGTAATTCCACAGGTAATCGCGCTCCTTGTCGGTGACCATTTCCAGGGTCAGCTCATCGTGATTGCGCAGGAAAATCGCCCACTGACAGTTGGCCGGGATCTCCGGCGTCTGGCGCAGGATGTCGGTGATCGGGAAGCGATCCTCCTGAGCCAGCGCCATGTACATGCGCGGCATCAACGGAAAATGAAAGGCCATGTGGCACTCGTCGCCGTTCAAACCCTTGGCGTCGGTGTCGCCGAAATACAACTGGGTGTCTTCCGGCCATTGATTGGCTTCGGCCAACAGCATGCGGTCCGGGTAATTGGCGTCGATCTCGGCACGAATCTGCTTTAAGACATCATGGGTTTCGGGGAGGTTTTCGTTATTGGTGCCGTCACGTTCGATCAGGTACGGGATGGCATCCAGACGCAGACCGTCGATGCCCATGTCGAGCCAGTAACGCATGACCGAGAGCACGGCTTTCATGACTTGCGGGTTATCGAAGTTCAGGTCGGGCTGGTGGGAGTAGAAACGGTGCCAGAAGTACTGGCCGGCGACCGGGTCCCAGGTCCAGTTGGATTTCTCGGTGTCGAGAAAGATGATGCGCGTGCCGTCGTATTTTTGATCGTCATCGGACCAGACGTAGAAGTCTCGCGCCGCCGAACCGGGTTTGGCCTTGCGTGCGCGCTGGAACCAGGCGTGCTGATCCGAGGTGTGGTTGATGACCAGTTCGGTAATCACCCGCAGGCCACGCTTGTGCGCCTCGGCAATGAAGCGTTTGGCGTCGGCCATGGTGCCGTAATCGGCGTGCACGCCACGGTACTCGGCGATGTCGTAGCCATCGTCGCGGCGCGGCGAGGGGTAGAACGGCAACAGCCAGATGGTATTGACGCCAAGGTCGGCGATGTAATCGAGTTTGGCGATCAAGCCCGGAAAGTCGCCGATCCCGTCATTGTTGGAGTCGAAAAACGATTTGACGTGAACCTGATAGATCACCGCGTCCTTGTACCAGAGCGGGTCTTTGATGAACGTGGCTGCCTTGGGTTTCTTCGCCATTTGAAACTCCTGTTAAAAACAGAAAACGCCACACCCCAGATCATTCCCACGCTCTGCGTGGGAATGCCTCAACGGACGCTCCGCGTTCGGCTCCGGGTGGGACGCGGAGCGTCCCGGGCTTCATTCCCACGCAGAGCGTGGGAATGATCGTGCTAGACGGTAATCCGCCAGATCCCGAACGGCTGGTAGGCCGGGTCGATGCGCATGAACTGGTACTTGCCATACCAGGTCCAGCGGTGGCCGTTCATCAAGTCCTCGCCCTGGGTGCTGGCGTCATCGGGCAGGCCCATTTCCCACAGCGGCAATTCGAAAGTGGCTTCTTGAACGTTGTGTGGGTCCAGGCTGACCGCCACCAGAATGAAGTTGCCGCCGTCCGCGCTGCGTTTGCCGAAATACAGAATGTTGTCGTTCCAGGCGTTATAGACCTTTAAGCCCAGGTGCGTGTGCAGCGCCGGGTTTTGCCGACGAATCCGGTTGAGCTGGGCAATTTCGGCAATGATGTTGCCCGGCGCATTGAAGTCCCGCGGGCGGATTTCGTACTTCTCGGAGTCGAGGTATTCCTCTTTGCCCGGTATCGGCGCCGCCTCACACAACTCGAAGCCCGAGTACATGCCCCACAAACCCGAACCCATGGTCGCCAGCGCCGCGCGGATCAGAAAGCCCGCGCGCCCCGACTCATGCAGGAAAAAGGGGTTGATGTCCGGGGTATTGACGAAAAAATTCGGCCGGTAGCATTCGCGCCACGGTGACTCGTTGAGCTCGGTGAAATACGTCGCCAGCTCATGCTTGGTATTGCGCCAGGTGAAGTAGGTGTAGCTCTGCGAATAGCCGACCTTGCCCAGCCGCGCCATCATCGCCGGCGTGGTAAAGGCTTCCGCGAGGAAAATCACCTCGGGGTACAGCGCCCGCACATCGGCGATCAGCCACTGCCAGAACGGCAGCGGTTTGGTGTGAGGGTTGTCGACGCGAAAGATCTTCACACCCTCTTCAACCCAACCGACCACGATGTCGCGCAGTTCGACCCAAAGGCTCGGGATGGCATCGTTAGCGTAGAAGTCGACGTTGACGATGTCCTGGTATTTCTTCGGCGGGTTTTCGGCGTATTTGATCGTGCCGTCCGGCCGCCAGTTGAACCAGCCCGGGTGCTGCTGCAACCACGGGTGGTCCTGGGAACACTGAATCGCAAAATCGAGGGCGATTTCAATCCCGTAGTCCGCCGCCGTGGCGACCAGGTGGCGGAAGTCTTCGCGGGTGCCCAGTTGCGAGTGAATCGCCTCATGCCCGCCCTCTTCGCTGCCGATGGCATAGGGACTGCCGGGATCGTCGGGACCGGCGGTCAGGGAATTATTCGGGCCTTTTCGGTAGCTGCGTCCGATGGGATGAATCGGCGGGAAGTACAGGACGTCGAATCCCATGTCCTGAATCATCGGCAACCGCGAGTGCACGTCATTGAACGTGCCGTGACGGGCCGGATCATCGGTGATCGAGCGCGGGAACAGCTCATACCAACTGGCGAACTGTGCCAGCTCCCGCTCGACATCCAGCGGGTACTCCGGGCTCAGGCTCACGTAGGCGCGATGATCGGCCTGAGCCATCAGCTCGGCGCTACGTTGGTGCACAAACAGCGCGACCTGCTCGTTTTCGAGCAGGCCGGACAACTCATGGTGCAACGCCGCCAATTGTTCGCTTAACGGACCTTCGCTGCGCCCGGCGGCCTGCTGGACCAGCGTGCGTCCTTCCTGCAACTCAAGACTGACGGGGATTCGCGCTGCGTGCTTCTTTTCCAGTTCGTAGCAGAAACTGGCGAACTGATCGATCCAGGCCTCGATGCAGAACAGATAGCGCCCCTGACGCTCGACGCGGAACTGGCCCTGCCAGCCATTGTTGCCCTGGTCGGCCATGACTTCACTTTGCCAGATGTCATCGCCATCGGCGCGCCAGCGCAGCCGCACCGCCAGTTTGTCGTGACCGTCGGCAAACACTTTGCTGGACACCACCACGTCCTGCCCCACCACGGCTTTGACGGCGAACTGTCCGCCATCAAGGGTCGGCTGGGTGTTTTCAATCGCGATTCGCGGCAGCAGTAACGCCTGCGACAGCGGCATGTGAGGGTTGTAGTTCAGCTCTGTCGGTTTTTGCGCAGTCATCGAGCATCGCTCCTTCACGCCCCATGGACGCTCTTGTACCGGGTTTCCCTGAATGGATTCGCTTAGGTTGGGAGCCACCGGATTCGATAAAAGTTCAGAGTGATTTGCCCAGGCTGATTGCCGGGGAATCAATTCGCGCGTCAGCAGGTCAATCCACTTAAGCACGAGTTACGCCATGTGCCACCGCAGACTGACACTCGGAGATTTCAACAATGAGTATTCCAATCCCCGCCGAAACGCCTGATCCGAACATCGACAGCCCGGTCATTCCACCCACCGAACCGGAGCCAGTACCCGAGGAAGATCCGCCCGGCACCCAGCCACCACCGCGGGAAGAACCACCGAGCACAATGCCGCCGGTGATTGTGAAACCGTGCTCATGACAATGACGGCGATGATCGTTCCCACGCTCTGCGTGGGAATGCCTCAACGGACGCTCCGCGTCCAGCTCCAAATGGGACGCAGAGCGTCCCGGGCTCTCATGCCACCAGGCGTTCATGCTGGGGTCCTTGTGCGTGTTGTTAGCGGGTGGACCGCGCTGACCACTAATCGGTTGCAGCGAACGATGGTCGTCAAATGCGCCCTAACGTTCATGTACTAGCAGAAAAAAGGACCCGCCCCATGACCGTGCGCATCGAAAACCAGACCTGCTTTTTTATCCTGGAGAACGGCGAGGAAATTCGCCTGTGCCCCGACGTCACCATCATCACCGACTCGGAAAAAGCCATGTCCGCTGTCGACCTGAACGGACAGCGCGTCTACATCACCGAAGCAGAAGCCGACGCATTGACCGTAGCAGGCGCGGTGGATGGTCGCCGGCATTTGAAGGTCACCGACAGTGATTCGGTGATTTGACTGACGCTGATCAACACTGTCCGCGCACGTCTGATTCACGCACGCACGTCCTGCTGTGGCAGGTGCTTCAAGTTGTCGCAGGTAGCGGGTCAGCGCTCATCTGATCCGCTTTTTATTGCAATACCTGAGTCTGTTATGCAAACAGATCGACGCTCATAGTGCGCTGGCCTGATGGAGGCTGATGAGCGACAGACCATGAGCGATAGAATCCCCGTCCGATTAGTTGAAAGCGCCCCTGTACAGACTTTTGAGCCTTCGCGTCCAAAGCTGAAGGCCAAGTCCAGCGACAACTTGATCCATACCCGCAGTTTTACCGGCCTGTTCCGCACCTTGCGCCTGAGCGGTGCGGGTTTTCTGTTTTTACTGTTTTTCGGCACGGTGTGGCTGAACTGGGGCGACCGCCAGGCGGTGCTCTGGGACCTTTCCGAAAGCAAATTCCACATCTTTGGCGCGACCTTCTGGCCGCAGGATTTCATCCTGCTCTCGGCGCTGCTGATCATCGCCGCATTCGGCTTGTTTGCGATCACCGTGTTCGCCGGCCGGGTCTGGTGCGGGTACACCTGCCCGCAGAGTTCCTGGACCTGGATCTTCATGTGGTGCGAGAAGATCACGGAAGGCGAGCGCAACCAGCGAATCAAGCTGCAAGCCGCGCCATGGGGCTTGAACAAACTCTTGCGCCGCTCAGCCAAGCACACGCTGTGGCTGGCGATCAGCCTGCTCACCGGCCTGACATTTGTCGGCTACTTCACACCGATCCGGCCGCTGGCCGAAGAACTGCTGACCTGGCATATGGGCGGTGTCAGCCTGTTCTGGGTGCTGTTCTTTACCGGTGCCACTTACATCAACGCCGGTTGGTTGCGTGAAGCCGTGTGCATGCACATGTGCCCGTATGCGCGGTTCCAGAGTGTGATGTTCGACAAGGACACCCTGACCATTTCTTATGATGCTGCCCGAGGCGAAAATCGTGGCCCGCGCAAACGTGAGGTGAAACCGGCCGAAGTCGGCCTGGGTGACTGCATCGACTGTCAGTTGTGCGTGCAGGTCTGCCCGACCGGCATCGACATTCGCGATGGCTTGCAGATGGAATGCATTGGTTGCGCGGCCTGCATCGACGCCTGTGATTCGATCATGGACAAAATGGGCTACGCCCGCGGGCTGATCAGCTATACCTCGGAGCATGAATTGCAGGGTGGCAAGACGCACCTGCTACGGCCACGGCTGATCGGTTACACGGCGGTGCTGCTGGTGATGATCGGCGCCCTCGCCCTCGCGCTGGTGGAGCGGCCAATGGTGTCGCTGGACGTGAGCAAGGACCGTGGACTGTTCCGCGAGAACAGCCAGGGCCAGATCGAAAACATCTACAGCCTGAAGGTCATCAACAAAACACAGCAGCGTCAGGACTATCGTTTGACCTTGGTCGAGGGTGACGGCTTTCAGTTGCAGGGCAAAACGCAGCTGAGCCTGGCGCCCGGCGAGATTGTCGATGTGCCGGTGTCGGTGGCAATGACCACGGAGCGGCCAGCCAGCAGCTCGCAGGCGATCACGTTCAGGGTTGTCGACAGTGATGAACCGGACATTTATAGCGAAGCGAAGAGCCGGTTTGTTGCGCCGATGAACCGCTGATCCCTTAGACTGCGGTGCTGCCATTCGCGGGCAAGCCCGCTCCCACAAGGACATCGCAATACCTGTGGGAGCGAGCCTGCTCGCGAAGAAGTCACCTCGGTTTTTCTGAATATCACCCATCCAGGCACCCGATGAAACGCTACGAAAAATTCGCCGACGACATCGCCGAACTGATCCGCTCCGGCGTCCTCGGTCCCGGCCAGCGCGTGCCATCCGTGCGCTACGCCAGTCAAACCTACGGCGTCAGTCCGTCCACGGTGTTCCAGGCCTATTACCTGCTCGAACGCCGAGGCCTGATCTGCGCCCGGCCGCGCTCCGGCTACTTCGTCAACGCCCACGCCCCGAGCCCGTTTTCGGAGCCGGTAATCAGCAGCCAAGTCAACGAGTCCACCGAAGTCGACGTCAGTGAACTGGTGTTCTCGGTGCTCGACTCGATCAAGGACCCTAATACCGTCGCGTTCGGCTCCGCCTTTCCCAGCCCCTCCCTGTTCCCGCTGCAACGCCTGTCGCGCTCGCTGGCCAGCGCTGCCCGGGAAATGGACCCGCGCATGGTCGTCACTGACATGTCGCCCGGCAACCCGCAATTGCGTCGACAAATCGCCCTGCGCTACATGGTCGGCGGGCTGATGCTGCCGATGGAAGAGTTGCTGATCACCAACGGCGCGCTGGAAGCCTTGAACCTGTGCCTGCAAGCGGTCACGGAACCCGGCGACCTGGTGGCTATTGAAGCGCCGGCGTTCTACGCGTGCCTGCAAATTCTGGAACGCCTGAAACTCAAAGCGGTGGAGATTCCGGTGCACCCTCGGGACGGCATCGACCTGGGTGTACTGGCCCAGACGCTGGAACGTCATCCGATCAAAGTCTGCTGGTGCATGACCAGCTTCCAGAACCCCATGGGCGCGACCATGCCCGAGGCGAAAAAGCAGGAATTGGTCGAGTTGCTGCGCCGTCATCAAGTACCGCTGATTGAAGATGATGTCTACGCCGAGCTGTATTACGGTCAGCAGGCGCCGAAACCGGCCAAGGCGTTTGATACGCAAGGGTTGGTGATGCATTGCGGCTCGTTCGCCAAAAGCCTGGCCCCCGGATACCGCATCGGTTGGGTCGCCGCCGGGCGTTACGCGCAAAAAATTGAACGCTTGAAACTCATGACCTCACTGTGCGCCTCGATGCCGGCGCAGGCAGCCATCGCCGATTACCTGCAACACGGTGGTTACGACCGGCATTTGCGTAAGTTGCGTTACGCCCTCGAAGAACAGCAAAGCGCCATGCTCGCCGCCATCGCCCGCTATTTTCCGGCACAGACCCGCGTCAGCCAACCGGCCGGCGGCTATTTCCTGTGGCTGGAATTACCGGCGCAGATGGATTCGCTGAAGTTGTTCCAGATGGCTTTGGCGCAGGGCATCAGCATCGCGCCGGGGCCGATTTTTTCGCCGACGCAGCGGTTTCGCAACTGCATCCGCTTGAATTACGGCAGCCCCTGGAATGAGGCGGCGGAGAAAGCCATGGAGACGTTGGGGCGGATTGTGCGGTCGTTCTGAACGATTGATGGTGCCGCTCGTTCCCACGCTCTGCGTGGGAATGCCGCTACGGACGCTCCGCGTTCGGCACTGGAAAGTGACGCAGAGCGTCACAGGATGCATTCCCACGCAGAGCGTGGGAACGATCAATCCCAATGGCTGAGGCTTACCGCCCACCGCCGAGATCAACAAACGTCCCGGTCGCATAAGAAGCCTTGTCCGACAACAACCAGACAATCGCCTCCGCTACTTCATCCGGGCGTCCGCCGCGCGCCATCGGAATCGCCGATTCAAGCTTGCTGACCCGGTCCGGGTCACCGCTCAGGGCATGGAAGTCGGTGAAGATGAAGCCCGGCCGCACGGCATTGACGCGAATGCCCTCGCCCGCGACCTCCTTGGACAAGCCGATGGTAAAGCTGTCCAGCGCACCTTTGGACGCGGCGTAATCCACGTACTCGTTGGGCGAGCCCAAACGCGAGGCCACCGAAGACACGTTAACGATGCTGCCACCCTGTCCGCCGTGTTTGGGTGACATGCGCAGGACCGCGTGCTTGGCGCAAAGTATCGGTGCCAGGACGTTGGTCTTGAGGATTTTGAGAATGCGGAATTCGGACATTTCGTCGACCCGGGATTTGTGCCCGACGGTGCCGGCGTTGTTCACCAGCGCCGTGATCCGACCCAGTTCAGTGTCCACCCGGTGGAACAGAGCGATCACTTCATCTTCAATGCTGACATCTGCGCGCACCGCAATGGCTTGAGCGCCCAGTGCTCGAACTTGCTCCAGCACGCTTTGCGCGGCGGTCTCGTCAGATTGGTAGTTGATACAAACCCGATATCCCTGCCTGGCGGCCAACAGAGCAGTAGCGGCACCGATACCGCGACCGCCACCGGTGATGACGATGACTTTGTCCATGTAGGCGTTCCCCCATTCCAGCGTAAGCAATCGGAATCAAGGATAACCGTCATTGCCGGCTTTTGCATGGTCACACATCAACAGACATTACCAACACCCCGCCACACTACCGTCCGTAGCAGCTACCGAGCCTGCGAGGCTGCGTCCGGCTGCGAAGCAGTCGTAAACCCGATACACGCGGTCTTTCTGAAATACCGCGCCGCCAGATTTCACGACAGCTTCGCTGCCGAACGCAGCCTCGCAGGCTCGGCAGCTGCTACAGACGGTGGGATCTTCAGGCCGTCGACAGTTTCTCTGCGCGCCGGATGTCCACCATGAAGCGGTCGGCCGGCTGCGGGTGCCCCAGCAGATAGCCTTGCAACGAATCACACCCCAGTTTGGTCAGGAAGTCTTGCTGCACGCCGGTTTCGACACCTTCGGCGACGATCCGCAAGCCCAGGGCCTGACCGAGTGCAACAATCGCCGAGACAATCGCCGCGTCGTCGCTGTCGTGTTCCAAGTCGCGGACAAACCCACGGTCAATCTTCAACTCATTAGCGGGCAGGCGCTTGAGGTACATCAAGCTCGAATAACCCGTCCCGAAATCATCGATGGACAGATCGACGCCCATGGTCGAGAGCTCCTGCAACACCGTCATGCTGGCGTCCGCATCGCTCATGGCGGTGGTTTCGGTAATTTCCAGGGTCAGGCTATTGGCCGGCAGCCGGTGTGTGCTCAGGGCCTTGGCCACACTTTGAACCAGGCCTGCATGGCAGAACTGCAACGCCGAGAGGTTCACCGCGATCCGCCAGTCGGTGTAACCCTGCACATACCATTCGCGCATCTGACGGCAGGCTTCGTTGAGCACCCACTCGCCAAGCGGAATGATCAGCCCGGTCTTTTCCGCCAGATCAATAAAAGTGTCCGGCAGCATCATGCCCCGTGTCGGGTGTTCCCACCGCAGCAGCGCTTCGGCGCCCACCGGCCGGCCGTTGCTGGCGTCGAACTTGGGCTGGTAATAGAGGCTGAACTGTTCCTGATCGAGCGCATTGCGCAGGTCTTGCAACAATTGAAGCTGTTTGCGCGCGTTGCTGTTCATCGACGCGTCGAAGAAGCTGTAGCCGTTTTTACCGGCGCCCTTGGCGTGGTACATCGCCGCGTCGGCGTTCATCAGCAAATCCTGGGCGTTCTGGCCGTTACCCGGGTATAGCGCGATGCCGACGCTGGCGGAAATCTGCAAGTCATGTTCAGCCACCCGGAACGAGCGCGCGATCAACCCCACCTGACGCGCCGCCAGGCCGAGCGCGTCATCCGGCTCGGCGAGCCGCACCAGCAGCACAAATTCATCGCCGCCGATGCGCGCCAACGTGTCCTGGCTACGCAAATCTTCACGCAGGCGCAACCCGACTTCGCGCAACAACTGATCGCCCATGTGGTGGCCAAAGGCATCGTTGACCGGTTTGAAACCGTCCAGGTCGATGAACATCAGCGCAAAACAGCCACCCTGCTCCTTGACCTTGGACATGGCCTGCTCGATGCGATCAGCCAGCAAGACGCGATTGGGCAAACCGGTCAGGGGGTCGTGCAACGCCAGTTGGGTCAGTTCGCGGTTAGCCTCGGTCAGTGAGCGCGCCAGGTCAGCGGTGCGTGCTTCCAGTCGCGCATCGAGCACTGACGTCAGCAAAGCGATGCTCAACACCGCCAGCGTGGTGATCAGCACCAGATTGTCCAGGCCCTTGCCATTCAAGCCGCTGGCAGCAGCGCCACAGAAACTGCCCTCAGGAAAGCGCGCTGCCGCCATGCCGGTGTAGTGCATGCCGACGATGGCGATGCCCATGACCACCGCCGCGCCGCCACGGAACAGACCCACATACGGCGTGTGCTGTCGCAGCCGGAAGGCGATCCAGAGAGCCACGCCCGAGGCACCAACGGCGATCAGCAGCGAGGTGCCAAACAGCGTCGGGTCGTAATCGATGCCCGGTTGCATGCGCATGGCGGCCATGCCGGTGTAGTGCATCGCACTGATCCCGGCACCCATCACCAACGCGCCGAACGCCAGTTGCCAGGCCGGCAACCGTGGCTGGCTGACCAGCCACAGGGCAAATCCGCAAGAAAGGATCGCGGTCAGCAGCGACAGCAATGTGATGGTGAAGTCGTAGCCCAGGTCGATCGGCAAATTGAACGCGAGCATGCCGATGAAGTGCATCGACCACACCCCGATGCCCATGGCGAAGGCTCCGCCCGCCGTCCACAAATGCACCGCCCGGCCTCTGGCCGTAGCGATACGCCCGGTCAGGTCGAGCGCGGTATAGGACGCGAGAATCGCTACACAGAGCGAAATGATAACCAGCGTGGGGGAATAGCTACCGATCAGCATGAGACTTCTCGCGAGCGCCCGGCGTAGAGGGTTTTTACTCTGGGGGCAAATGCCGGCGATTGTACTGATTGCGTAAAAGAACGCACTTACAAAATAACCAAATAGCCATCAACCCGATGAAACGCTTGTTTGATGCCCACAAGGCTGCGTTAGCTTGTAGCAGCTGCCGAGCAGCGCGAGGCTGCGTTAGCTTGTAGCAGCTGCCGAGCAGCGCGAGGCTGCGTTCGGCTGCGAAGCAGTCGTAAATCCACCGCACGCGGTTTTCCTGAAACACCGCGTCGCCTGGTTTCACGACTGCTTCGCAGCCGAACGCAGCCTCGCGCTGCTCGACAGCTGCTACAAGCTAACGCTGCCTCGCGCTGCTCGACAGCTGCTACGAGCAAACGCGGGCTCGGCAGCGACTACAGGGGGTCTACTGGTTTTCGCTGACCTGCAACGCCCCGTCCCAACCGCCACCCAGCGCGGCAATCAATTGCACGCTGGCAATCAACCGGCTCTGCAATAAATCCAGCACGTTGCGCTCGTTACTCAGTGCCGTGGCTTGAACCACCACCACATCCAGATAAGCAATCAAACCGGCCTTGTACTGATTCTGGGTCAGGCGCAACGAGATACGCGCTGCCTCCAGCGCTTCCTGGCGCACGCCGGCTTCCTGCTCCAGCACCTTGAGCTGCACCAGGTAGTTTTCCACTTCACGGAAGCCATCGAGCACGGTCTGGCGGTACTTGGCCACCGTCTCGTCGTAGGCGGCTTCGCTGCGATCGACTTCGGCCGAACGCTGGCCGCCATCAAACAAGGTCATTGCCAACTGCGGTCCGACCGACCAGAAGCGATTGGGTACGCTGATCCAGTTGGAATAGGTGCTGCTGCTATACCCGCCGTTCATGCTCAAGGTGAAATCCGGGTAATAGGCTGCCTTGGCCACGCCGATGTTGGCGTTGGCCGCCATCACCGAACGCTCGGCGGAAGCGATGTCCGGGCGACGTTCCAGCAATTGCGAAGGCAGGCCCACCGGCACTTCGGGCAAGGTCGGAATGGTGGTGGTTTCCGCCAGACTAAACTCGGCCGGGGGCAGCCCGATCAATACAGCGATGGCGTTCTCGAACTGGGCGCGCTGCCAGATCAGGTCAACCATGTCTGCCTGCGTGCTTTTGAGTTGAGTCTGCGCCTGCGCCACCGCGTCTCGCCCGGACACACCGGCGCGGTATTGGTTTTCGGTCATTGTCAGCGAACGCTGATAAGCCTCGACTGTCGCTTCAAGCAAGCGCTTCTGTTCATCGATCACGCGCAATTGCAGGTAGTTCTGCACCAGCTCCGACTGCTGACTCAGACGCATGGCAGCCAGGTCGGCATAGCTTGCCTGGGCGTTGGCGGTGTCGGCTTCAAGGCCTCGGCGTAATTTGCCCCACACGTCCGCTTCCCAACTGACACCGGCCTGGGCGGTGTAGGTGTCACGAATACCGCTGGAGGAGCTGGTCAGGCTCGAATTGCTGCTGCCGGTGCCCTGGCTGGAGCGGTTTTTACCGACGGTCAAATCAACCGTCGGAAAAAACGCCCCGCGGGCACTGCGCACCAAGGCTTGTGCCTGGCGGTATTGTGCCTCGGACTGGGCCACGGTCTGGTTGGAGCTGTTGAGTTTTTCGATCAGGCCATTGAGCTGCTGATCGCCATACAACTCCCACCAGGCACCGCGTGCCAGGGAATCGCTGGGGCTGGCCTGACGCCACCCCGCCGCTTCCTTGTACTGCACCGGCGCGGCCGCTTGCGGGCGCTGATAATCCGGGCCCACGGCACATGCGCTGAGCATTGCCGCGCACAGCGCCAGGCTCAGCAAACGCGAGCCTCGGGCAGCGGCCAGCGGGGCGGCCAGATGGATAAGCGAACGGTCAGTCATAGCGGAGTTTCCAAAGCAGCATCGGTACGTACCCCACGCCATTTATTGAAGCGATGGCGCAGTTTGTCGAGATAGAGGTAAACCACTGGCGTGGTGTAAAGGGTCAGCACCTGGCTGAAGATCAGCCCGCCGATGATGGTCAGGCCCAGTGGCTGGCGCATTTCCGCACCTTCGGCACGGCTCAGCAGCAACGGCACGGCACCGAGGATCGCCGCCAGCGTGGTCATCAGGATCGGTCGCAGGCGTTGCAGGCAAGCACTGCGAATCGACTCCAGCGGTGCCAGGCCTTGATGGCGTTCAAGTTGCAGCGCGAGGTCGATCATCAGGATGGCGTTTTTCTTCACCACGCCAATCAGCAGGAACAGGCCCAGCAGCGAAATCAAACTGAACTCGCCGCCCAGCGCGTAGATCGAGAGCAATGCACCGACCCCGGCCGACGGCAAGGTCGACAGAATCGTCAGCGGATGAATGTAGCTTTCATACAGCACACCCAACACCAGATAGACCGCCAACAGCGCGCCGAGAATCATCCACGGCTGGCTCTTCTGGGTCGCGGCGAACGCATCGGCGGTGCCCGCCATTTTCGCGATCACGTCTTCGGGAAGTCCGAGCGTGGCAATCGCCCTTTCGATGGCTGCGGCGCCCTGCTCTACCGTCACGCCTTCGGCCATGTCGAACGACAGGCTTTCGGAGGCAAACTGGCCTTCGTGGCTGACCCGGTCGTTTTCCAGGCTTCTTTCGTAATGGGCGATGGTCGACAACGGAATCCGTGCGCCATCGGCTGTAATCACCTGCACCTGTTTGAGGGTGATCGGGTCCTGTGCGTATTTCGGATTGACCTCCATCACCACCTGATATTGGTTGAGGCTGTCGTAAATCGTTGAGATTTGCCGCTGGCTATAGGCGTTGTTAAGCACCGAGGTGACCATGTCCATGTCGACGCCCAGGCGCTTGGCCTGATCGCGATCGACAATCAGCGTGACCTGTTGCGCACCACGACCTTCCCGAGCGTCAATCGCCGTCAACTCCGGCAGCGCCTTGAGCGCGGTGACGACTTTTGGATACCACTCGCGTAACGCGCCCAGATCACCGCTTTGCAGGATGTAGGAATACTGCGACGACGTCTGTTCGCGACCGCCGCCAAATTGCAGGTCCTGGTCCGCCATCAGCATCAACTGTGCGCCAGGGACCTTGGGCATTTCCTTGCGCAGGCGCTCGATGACTTTTTGCGCGGAAATGTTGCGTTCCTTGATCGGTTTCAGGCGCACCAGCATGAACGCGTTATTGGTGCCGTTGCTGCCGCCAATGAACCCGGCGACGCTTTCCACCGCATCGTCCTTGAGCACGGCACGGCGGAAGGTTTCCATTTTCGGCTGCATCACGCTGAACGACAGACCGTCGTCACCGCGCACGAAACCGATGAGCTGACCGGTATCCTGCTGCGGCAAAAACGTCTTGGGCACCACCACGTACAACGCGATATTCACTCCGATCGTCACAAACAGGCTGAGCAAGGTCAATCGGCGGTGGCGCAATACCCAGTCGAGGCTCGTCGCGTATTTGCCGACCATCCATTCGTTGGCGCGCTGGCTCCAGCGCTGCAAACGGTTTTCCTGGCCCGGCGTATGCGGCTTCAGCCAACGGGCGCAGAGCATCGGCGTCAGCGTCAGCGAAACCACCAGCGACACGACGATGGACGCTGCCAGGGTGATGGAAAACTCACGGAACAGGCTTTCAATGATGCCGCCCATGAACAGGATCGACAGGAACACCGCGACCAATGAAACGTTCATCGACAGCAAGGTAAAGCCGACTTCCTGGGCGCCCAGGTACGCGGCTTTCATCGGTGGCACGCCTTCGTCGATGTGCCGGGAGATGTTCTCCAGTACAACGATGGCGTCGTCGACCACCAGACCGGTGGCCAGGATCAGCGCCATCAGCGACAGGTTATTCAGCGAGAAGCCATAGAGGTACATCACCGCAAAGGTGCCCACCAGCGACACCGGGACCGCCAGTGTCGGAATCAGCGAGGCACGGAAGTTACCGAGGAACAGGAAGACCACCAGAATCACCAGCGTCACCGCGATCAGCAGGGTCATTTCCGCTTCGTGCAGGGTCGCCTTGATCACCGGCGAACGGTCCATCGCCAGGTTCAGCTTGACACTGGCCGGCAGCACCGCCTGCAACGCCGGCAGCTGCGCCTTGATCTCGTTGACCGTCTCGATGATGTTGGCGCCCGCCTGACGGTTGATCACCAGCAACACCGCCGCGTCGTCGTTGAAGAAGCCGCTGTTGTAGCGGTCCTCGACGCCATCGCTGACCTTGGCCACATCCTTCAGACGCAAGGCTGCACCGCCGTTGTAGTGGATGATGAGCGACTCGTAATCCTTGGCTTTTTCCAGCTGATCGTTGGCCTGCACTTGCCACAACCGCTCGCCGTCTTCGACCGAGCCCTTGGGCCGACGCACGTTGGCATTGGCGATGGTGTTGCGCACATCATCCAGCGCCACGCCGTACTGATTGAGCGCCTGCGGCTCGAGTTCGATACGCACCGCCGGCAACGAACTGCCGCCGATCTGCACTTCGCCCACGCCCTGCACTTGTGACAGGCTCTGGGACAGGATCGTCGAGGCCAGATCGTAGAGTTGGCCCTTTTCCAGCACGTCCGACGTCAGCGACAACACCATGATCGGTGCCTGGGACGGGTTGACCTTTTTGTAGGTCGGCATGCTGCGCATCCCGCTCGGCAGCAGGTTGCGCGAGGCGTTGATCGCGGCTTGCACTTCCCGGGCCGCACCGTTGATGTCGCGGTCGAGGTCAAATTGCAGGATCACCCGGGTCGAGCCCTGACTGGAGCGGCTGCTCATGGTGTTGACCCCGGCGATGGTGCCAAAGGACCGCTCCAGCGGCGTAGCCACGGTCGAGGCCATGACCTCGGGACTCGCGCCGGGCAGACTGGCCTGCACCACGATCACCGGGAAATCCATCTGAGGCAGCGGTGACACCGGCAACAGGCCGAAACTCACGCCGCCCAGCAACATGATCGCCAGGCTCAGCAACATCGTCGCGACCGGGCGCTTGATGAAAGGTCCGGACAGGTTCATGGCTGCTCTACCGCTTCCACGGCTTCAGACTTACGGCCCCAGCGCCGACCGAGGCGATCGAAGTACAAGTAGATGACGGGCGTGGTGAACAAGGTCAGCACCTGACTCAGCAGCAAACCACCGACCATCACCAACCCCAGCGGTTGACGTAATTCCGCGCCGGAACCAGTGGCCAGCATCAGCGGCACGGCGCCGAACAACGCCGCCAGGGTGGTCATCAGAATGGGCCGAAAACGAAGCAACGCGGCTTGATAGATCGCGGTTTCCGGGTCGATGCCCTGATTGCGCTCTGCATCGAGGGCGAAGTCGATCATCATGATCGCGTTTTTCTTCACGATGCCGATCAGCAAAATGATGCCGATGATCGCGATCATGCCCAGGTCATTGCCGCTCAGGATCAAGGCCAGCAACGCGCCGACCGCCGCCGAAGGCAAGGTCGAGAGAATGGTGATCGGGTGGATGTAGCTCTCGTACAACACGCCGAGCACGATGTACATGGTCACCACCGCCGCCAGAATCAGCAGCAAGGTGCTCGACAGCGAGGCCTGGAACGCCTCGGCCGCGCCCTGGAACTGCGTCTGCACGCCAATCGGCATGCCGATGTCTTTCTGCACCTGGTCGATGATCTCGACGGCATGCCCCAGCGCCACGCCCGGTGCCAGGTTGAACGACATCATCACCGCCGGGAACTGGCCGATGTGGGTGATTGCCAGTTGCGCCTGACGCTCTTCGATGTGCGCGAGGCTGGACAGGCGGACTTGCCCGCCGTCGGTAGTTTTCACGTGAATCTGATTCAGCGCATCCGGGCCGATCTTCTCCCCGGACTGCGATTGCAGCACCACGCGGTACTGGCTGGCCTGGGTGTAGATGGTCGAAATCTGCCGCTGGCCAAAAGCGTCGTACAGCGCATCGGTGATGTTCGACACCGACACCCCGACCCGCGAAGCGGCATCACGGTCGATCACCAGATAGACCTGCAAACCCTTGTCCTGCAAGTCGCTGGCAACGTCGGTCAGCTCGGGTCGTTGGGCCAGCGCTTCGACGAGGCGCCCGCTCCACCGGCTCAGCAGCTCTGCATCTGGCGATGACATGCTGAACTGGTATTGGGTGCGGCTGACGCGGTCTTCGATGGTCAAGTCCTGCACCGGCTGCATGAACAGGCGAATGCCTACCAGCTTGTTCACTTCAGGTTGCAGGCGTGCAATCACCTCGGTTGCGCCCACGTCACGATTGCTGTGGGACTTGAGGTTGATCAGCAGGCGACCGCTGTTCAGCGTCGAGTTGTCACCGTCCACACCAATGTAGGACGACAGGCTTTCAACCGCCGGGTCGGCAAGGATCACCTTGGCCAGCGCTTGCTGACGGTCACTCATGGCCGCGAAGGAAATCGACTGCGGCGCCTCGGAAATCCCCTGGATCACCCCGGTGTCCTGCACCGGGAAGAAGCCTTTTGGCACCACCATGTAAAGGAATACGGTCAACGCCAGGGTGCCGACGGCCACCATCAACGTCAGTGGCTGGTGCTTGAGCACCCACTGCAATTTGCGCCCGTAAGCGGCGATCATCCAGTCAATCGCCGCGCCGCTGGCCCGGTAGAAACGGCCCTGCTCTTCTTCCTTGGGTTCACGCTTGAGCAAACGCGCGCACATCATTGGCGTCAGGGTCAGGGACACCACCAGCGAAATCAGGATCGCCACCGCCAGGGTGATCGCAAACTCCCGGAACAGGCGCCCCACCACGTCAGCCATGAACAGCAGCGGAATCAGTACCGCGATCAGCGACAGCGTCAGGGAAATCAGGGTGAAACCGATTTGCTTCGCGCCCTTGAGCGCTGCATTCAGCGGGCTGTCGCCCTCTTCTATAAACCGAGAAATGTTCTCCAGCATCACGATCGCATCGTCCACCACAAAACCGGTGGCGATGGTCAGTGCCATCAGGGTCAGGTTATTCACCGAGAAACCGGCGAGGTACATCACGCCGAACGTGCCGATCAACGACAGCGGCACGGCAATCGAAGGAATGATCGTGGCACTGGCGCGGCGCAGAAACAGGAAAGTAACCATCACCACCAATGCGATGGCGATCAGCAATTCATGCTGCACGTCCTTGACCGAGGCGCGAATGGTTTGGGTGCGGTCGGTCAGTACCGTGACGTCGAGGCCGGCCGGCAGGTTGTCGGTGATGCTTGGCAGCAAAGCCTTGATCCGGTCGACCACTTCAATGACGTTGGCACCGGGCTGGCGCTGAATGTTGAGCAGCACGGCCTGGTTTTCATTGGCCCACGCCGCCAGGCGTTCGTTTTCGGCGCCGTCGACGATTTCCGCGACATCCTTGAGTCGCAACGGCGCACCGTTGGCGTAGGCCAGAATGAGGTTGGCGTAATCCTTGGGCGAAGTCAGTTGATCGTTGGCATCGAGCATCGACACCCGGGTCGGGCCGTCGAAGTTGCCTTTGGGTTGGTTGACGTTGGAGGCGCCGATCAGCGTGCGCACATCCGACAAGTTCAGACCGTTGGCCGCCAGGGCCTCGGGGTTGACCTTGATCCGCACCGCCTGGCGCTGCCCCCCGGCAATGCTGACCATGCCGACGCCGCTGATCTGGGCGATTTTCTGCGCCATGCGCGTGTCAACCAGGTCATTGAGCTTGGGCAACAACATGGTTTTGGAGGTAATGGCCAGGGTCAGCACCGGGGTGTCCGCCGGGTTGACCTTGTTGTACACCGGCGGTGCCGGCAGGTCCTTGGGCAGCAAATTGGTGGCGGCGTTGATCGCGGCTTGCACCTGCTGTTCGGCGACGTCCATGTTGATGTCGAGACTGAAGCGCAGCGTCAGCACCGAGGCACCGCCCGAACTGGTCGAAGCCATCTGGGTCAGGCCGGGCATTTGCCCGAACTGGCGCTCCAGTGGCGCCGTGACCGCGCTGGTCATGACATCGGGGCTGGCACCGGGATAGAACGTCATGACGCGAATCGTCGGGTAGTCGACTTGTGGCAACGCCGACACCGGCAGCAACCGATAGGCAATCAAACCGGCCAGCACAATGGCCAGCATGCTCAGGGTCGTGGCGACCGGGCGAAGGATGAACAGCCGCGAGATGTTCATGCGCCGCCCTTTTTCGCCTTGTCGGCGGCTGCCGGCTCAGTCATGTCCGCCGCCGATTTGCCTTGCAGGTGTTCGGTCGGGGTGGCCGGCACTTCCTGGGGGTTATTGACCACTTCGACTTCGCTGCCTTCCTTCAAGCGGTCGGTGCCTTCAAGCACTACGCGATCCCCGGGGGCCAGGCCTTCGGTGACCACAGTATTGAGCCCGTCGCTGGCGCCGACTTTCAACGCGCGAATGGTGACTTTTTTGTCGCCGTCCAGGGCATAGACGAAGGTGCCGTTGGTGCCGAACTGAATCGCCGCCGACGGCGCGAGCACCACCCCTTTGAGGGTGTCGGCCAGCAAGTGGACGTTGACGAACTGATTGGGGAACAGCGCTTGATCGCGGTTCTCGTAGCGTGCCTTGAACTTCAGCGTACCGGTGGTGACGTCGATCTGGTTGTCCAGGCTTTGCAGCACACCGGTGGCCTGCAATTGGGTGTCGCCACGATCCCAGGCTTCGGCGGGCAGTTTGGCCCCGGTGCGATAGCGTGCCAGTACAACGTCGAGGCTGTTTTCCGGCAAGGTGAAAGCAACGCTGATCGGCTGGGTCTGGGTGATGATCGCCAGCGCCGTGGTGTCGTTGGCGGCGACGAGGTTGCCGACGTCCAGCTGACGCAGGCCTACACGCCCGGTAATCGGTGCGCGGATCTTGGTGAATTCGAGATTGAGTTTGGCGTCGTTGACCGCCGCCTGGTTGGTCTTGACGGTGCCTTGGTACTGACCGACGAGGGCCTCGGCGGTGTCCAGGGTTTGCTTGGCGATACTGTCTTCACGGTACAGGCCGCGATAACGCTCGACATCGACCTGGGCGTTCTTCAATTGCGCCTGGTTTTGCAGCAACGTGCCTTCAGCCTGGAGCAAGGCGTTCTGGTACGGGCGTGGGTCGATTTCTGCCAGCAGGTCACCGGCCTTGACCATCTGCCCTTCTTCGAAGGAAATCTTGATCAGCTCCCCGCCCACACGGCTGCGCACATTGATGGTGTTGAGTGCAGTGACAGTGCCGAGCGCTTTGTAGTACAGCGGGAAATCACCCTTGACCGCAGGGGCCACACGCACGGGCACCGGGCCGGTCGCCCCGCCGAAGCCCGGGCGCATGCCACCGGACTTGCCGGTATGGCCGGCCACGGCTTTCTGCCCTGTGCCCTCCTTGTGAGTCGCACTGGTGGGCCAGAATTTCCAGCACACGCCTGCGATGACCAACAGGACAAGCAGGCCGAACAGCCAGCGACGAGGACTACGGGGAGCGGAGGATTGCATTGAATGATCAACCATTGGGCGCGTGGGCTTCTTCTACATGAGGCTGAACGATAAGCACTGGCGGCTATTAAGCAAAGCGGCTTTACCGGCAATTTACCTTCGGCTTACGTAACAGGTTGTTTGGCCAAGACACTGAATCACAAATGAAAACGGCCTGGACAGGGCCAGGCCGTTAACAATTGTAAAGCTGTCGCTTATTTCAGAACGGCGAGTGCAGCTTCGTAGTTCGGTTCTTCAGCGATTTCCTTGACCAGTTCGCTGTGCAGGACGTTGTCGTTTTCATCCAGAACCACGACCGCACGGGCGGTCAGGCCTTTGAGCGGGCCGTCTGCGATGGCAACGCCGTAGTTCTCGATGAACTCGGCACCACGCAGGGTCGACAGGTTTTGCACGTTTTCCAGGCCTTCGGCGCCGCAGAAGCGTGCCTGGGCGAACGGCAGGTCAGCGGAGATGCACAGCACAACGGTGTTGGCGACATCGTTGGCCTGGGCGTTGAACTTGCGTACCGAAGTGGCGCAGGTCGGAGTGTCGACGCTTGGGAAGATGTTCAGCACTTTGCGCTTGCCGGCAAAGTCTTTC
>Ga0157370_10002377_pt1 | contig 22689 bp, 19 predicted proteins | sample C35metaG_FD_113463 | JGI IMG/M metagenome (GOLD analysis project Ga0157370, IMG submission 113463) | Corn rhizosphere microbial communities from Kellogg Biological Station, Michigan, USA - C3-5 metaG | ecosystem: Host-associated > Plants > Roots > Rhizosphere > Soil | place: USA: Michigan...
CAATCTCAATTCCCTTTTTTGTAATTTTTGCATTTTTCCAAGAAAGATTTAAAATCTTACCTCCACAATTATTAACATCAAATTCTCGTTTCGAATATCTCCCTGTAATAATTTTTTCAAGGAATTTTTTTCCAGTTCTTTTAAATAACTCTAATGCACCTAACTCTTCATCCGCCTTTCTTAAACTCTTCCAAAAATATTTTTTCAAAAATCCTGCTACCTCTGAATCTTTCCCTGCAAATATAGATGTGCCTTTGTAAAATATCTCATACTCATTTTCTGATAACTTTCTTACAGATAAACTTTTTTTTGCCAGATCTGTAGCTATGAACTGCAAATTCTCCTGCTGGGAAGATACTAATTTTAACAGTTTTTTCAGAAGATTGTTTTGCCCTCCTGTGATCACTACTTCTTCTATTGCAGTCGTGGCATTCTTTATAATTTATTAGTAAAAAAAAGAGACCATCTTTTTCGATAGTCTCTTATAAATTTAATCTCTCGGTAATCCTACGCGGAAATATCCTCTTTCATCTTTTTCCACATCAAAAACAAAAGTATTGAAGTTCTGATAATATAATGGTTCGCCTGTTTCATCAGAGATAAATAATAAATCCTCATTATCCGCTAATGCTTTTATCCCAATTATCCAAGTAGAATGTTTTTCACCTATATTTTTTCCATAATTTGAGATTTTATTTTTTTTAAATACAACTCCAGCCACACAATCTTCAAAATAATATTTACCATCCAAATCTTTCATTATTTCTTTTGCTTTTGCTAGTATTTGCTCTTCTGTATGTTTCATAGTTTTAATCTCTTGGCAAACCTACGCGGAAATATCCTTTTTCGTCTTTTTCTATATCAAATATATAGGTATTAAAATTCTGATAATATAAAGGTTCACCTGTTTCGTCAGAGATTGTTAAAAAATCTGAATTATCCATTAAGGCAATAATTCTTATTACCCACATAGAATAACTTTTACCTTCATTTTTTCCAGAAATAATTTTATAATTTTCATCGTAAAAAGCTCCATCTACACATCCTTCAAAATAATATTTACCATCTAAATCTTTCATTATTTCTTTGGCTCTTGCTATGATTTGTTCTTTTGTATACTTCATATTGATTATATTTTTTTTATTATTAATGATTGACCAGCATTTTTTCTCTCGAAATTTACATAATCTAATGCGTGCTGTAACTCTTTTTTTGTCCAAAGATGTCTTTGTTTCCAAATTTCTTCAAATACATAGGTTTCCCTTTGCCAAGGTTGTAATGTTTTATAAGTATCTTTTATTTCTTCTAAATGTTTTAGATGCCCCATCTCGTGAAATATCAAATACTCTGTAGGATTTTTTGTTAAGATAATCTGTTTGTTTTGATGATCAAATAATCCTGCATAACCTTTTCTTCGTAAATAATTATATAAATCGTATATGTTATCAAATTTAAATCTATCTAAAATCACAGGCTTGAAGTTTTTGACAACAGCCTTGTTAGTAATTTGTCCCGACTTATTTAATAAAATATCTTCTTCTAAAATTAACGCAGTTCCTCTTTTCTTTAAATCTCCTCTAAATTTTCTAATTTGTGATTCTTTTAAAACTTTTCCACCCAAGTACTTATCAATATCGTGAGGTTTTGCCATTTTTGCAACTTCTTCCAACTGCCGTTCAGTTTTGTAGAAATTGGTTCTTAAAAAAAGACCTGCTTCTTTATCGTTAACAGTTTTAATGGCTTTGCCTTTATAATAAATATCATAAAGATTATTTCCTGATTTTTTTACTGAAATATTTCTTTTATGAAGTTGCTGTATAATATATTCAAAATTAGCATCTTTTCCTAAAAAAGGTTTTAAGAGCTTTTTCAGAAGATTGTTTTGCCCTCCTGAGATCACTACTTCTTCTATTGCTGTCGTGGCATTCTTTGCCTGGTAGGCATCCAGCTCTGTTATCAGCTTCTCCAGCTGTTCTGTAAAAATACGGTAATTTGCTTTTAGATTTTTGATGTTCTTCAGTTTTTCTACAAGTGCGGGACCGTATGTGAGGATGCCTTCTATCATTACCACACTCAGGATCCCCATCCCAACCAATCCGTAGATAACATCCCAGTTTTCTACAAACCATTTCCCTTCGGTATATTGTGATAAGAACTGTTTTACATCCTCATCCATCATTATCAAATCTGCAGTTGCCAAACCAATGTCTGCAATTGCCAGAACTGAGGCTTGCCCAGTAACTCCCATTGTAAACAATCCTGCAAATATTGCGATGATGTCTCCACCTATGCGGATGCAACGCATCACTTCTGCCCATTCTTTTTCGTCTGCCACGGCTTTCAGGAAAAGAGCGGTTACCAGATCTGCCTTTTTTGTTTCCTGATCGAGATAGTGAACCAGATGGAGCGGATGGTAGAGATAGCCTGGATCTGCATCTCCCTCTTTGGTATTGGTTTGTTCTGTTGTAGTTCCTCCTTTCCCGAACTCATCTGTCTCTCGCTGTTCTACTGTTTGGGTAACGATTTTCTTTTGCTGAAGGAAAATACTGTCTTTGTAATCGAAGTCAAAATCCAGCCCCAAAACACCTTTCATTGTATTGAGTGTATCATTCAGTTCCAGAATGTTAGATTCTATAGAATATCCTTTTCCGCTTAGCAATGCATTTTTGGTGATTCTTTTTTTCAGATCCGAGCCGTTTCTGGCGATGTTGTTTAAAATTGAAGTGAAGATAATTCTGTTTGAAAAGCTGATTCCGAAGACTTCCGAAGACCCATCAAGATTATCATAAATCTGAGTAAGCAGTTTGGGGTTTTTCCAGAAAAAGTCTGCTACCTCTTTATAATTCCTAAACATTCCCATTGCTTTTATCAGGAGAGAACTGGTATCTTTTGTCCAGCTGAACCATCCGGTATTGTCTTCCTTAGCAAGGATTGTTAGTTGGCTTATCACCTTGCTTGCCGTAAGATTTATATTTTTTATAAATCCTAGAGGAAGTTGCGAATAGATTACAGCCAGTTCTTTTCCCGTTTGAGCATTATTCAGAAAATAGGTAAACTCTGTGGTAAAAAACCGAACCGAGTTTTTATCCGTTTCTATATTCCCGTATCCGATGTGAAGAAGCAGATATTTAAAGCTTTCAAAAGATGTTGTTTTCAGCATAATTGCGACATCCTCTGCATCTTCATATTTAAAAGATAATGTGAAGTTTAATCTATGATCATTATCCAAATACATTTCCATAAATGGTCTGTCCCATTTTACAAGATTTGAGACTTGTATATTCCCATCCTTTAGCGATATTTTTGCGGACATATCTATATGATGGTTCTGGCCATCCAAAATGTATGTTTGTGGCAAATTATTCAGATATTTTTTGTACTCAAAAGGGAAGTTGCTGCCTTTAGCCGATTTGTAGGCTTTGCGCAAGTCCTCTGTTAATAAAGTGAGGTTTATATATTCATCATCTTTTGACTCAGAATTACCTGTGTTTTTTTCTGTTGATAACTTATTTACAGCAGAACCAGAATAAGAATCCTTGCTAACCAGACTTCCATAAGAAGCTAATAGCATTCTTTGGCTTTCTTCGTCAAAGTCATCAAAGTCTTTGAAATATTCTTTGTTTTTCATTTCATTAATTTAATAGTTAATAAAAAGGGCGGCTTAGAAAACCGCCCTTGTTGGATTAAACAAAAATTATTATTCTAGAAACCATTGAAAATTCCTTTTATGCTATTTCCGATATTAGGTCTCGGATTTCCCGACAACCCTGGATAAGGAATATAATCAAATCTAGATACATTGGTTCCCGTAATGTTTAGTTTAACTGAATAGGGTACATTAAGAGGGTTTGTTTCTTTTATACCATTTGCATTTGTCCAATATGTTATTCCTTGATTACTTTCAACTCCAACTATGATTGCAGAGTTTTGCCTCGAAGAATGGCAGTTTAAAAGCTCTATCATATCATTCTGCTCAGAGCCTAATTCGGTAGAAAGCAGATAATCACAATTATTGAAATAGCTATTTGAAACTGATACCAGCCATGGTGCGGTTCTATTATTCCAGTTGTGAATATAAAATCCGCATTGACCAGGTTGAGTGGCTATAAACTCGCAATCTGCAAAATATGATTTTTGATTTTCTCTCATCCCTTTACCAACACAATGATTAGTATTTGCACCTGCCATAAAACGAACTTTTTCAAATAATGAATTTTTCCAGTCATTATCTTCAAAATGTACATCATATTTACAATGATCAACCTTAACTGTTAGGTTTCTGACAATAATATCATGCTGAACATTAAAACAATGTTTTAAATCCTGCGGTATGGTGTTTAGTGGTTGATTAGCATAGGCAGACATACTATAGTCCGCTGGAGAAAGTTTTGTCGAATTACCATCACAATATAAAATAGTCTCAGATGAATCTTCACCGATCAATTCAACAAAAGGCTTTCCTGTCAAATCAGACTCAAACCATTCTCCTTTTGGAATTAAAATTTTATATATGTTTCTCGAAGAAGCATCCGTTATTGAATTGACGATTCCCCTAATAGAATTATAATTCTCCAAATTTCTTGTAGCCGTAATATTATTCTCCTTTATACTATTATCCTCTCCATTCATTGTAGCATCTGACATTTTAAAATTACTTTCAGTAATGACATCGTTTGGATTTTCAAAATCCAAGGGATCTTCTGTAGTGAAAGGTAATGCATGCTGCACTTGTAATCCGATATTCTGAGCCTGAAGAATGGTAAGGGATGTAGGGATTCTGGTAATCCAAGATTTACCTTGTGCTTCTCCTTTCAAATCCTTCAGCTCATCTACAATAGAAAGATATAATGGATTTCCGATTACTGGCACCTCTCCACCATTCCATAGTTTTCCTGTTGCCATATAGAATTGAACAGCATCTTCAAAGCCGGGACGGACGGTAACCACAATTCTGGCCATCCCGCTTCTAAGGAAAGATCTGAATAATGGGTCTATATCCTCTGAAATGTAGAGCTTATCCCAATCTTTTCTCTTACCCCAGTAGTAAGGATACAGCTTGTAAGACATTATCTCCCATTCAAAGGCCTGCTCCATGAATTTTGCCAAAGAAGCATATTGATCGAGATTAGTTCTGTCTAATTCGAAGGTATCCATTTTATCACCATCATAATTGACGGTTCCAAGTTTATTATTTTGAGAGCTATCATTTGTAAGATATGCAATACAATTATGTTTAAGAACCTCTTGCTCAATCTGGCGATAGAAATTAGGATTTGAGCCTTTGATATTATTAGCCTTTGCTTCTTCTTCAGCTATCTTTTCGTTGTACTCTTCCATTGCATCTTCATAAGCACGAATAATCACATTAAAGGTCTGTTGCTGCCATTTTTTTCTAACATCTTCTGACAATTGGCATGTTGCTACCAATGATCCTGAAATAGCTTTTACATCCCATGTAGCAGAAGAAATTGTAATTTGATTTTTAATTGAATCCAATACCGCGTCTACTTTTCCTGTTGATACTTGACCACAAATATATAAGTATGCTGAAGGATTGGTTGTTCCTTTTTTAATTGTTCCTGCTCCAATATTGAGTGTCCCTTTTATGCGAGTTGCCAAATATCCTTCAGGAATTTTAAAATCATTATTACTGTAAACTCCAGCCCATCTGCCAGTACCTTCGTCATCAGAACCTTGGTTTTTATCCGAAAAAGAATGCGAAATAGTAATTTTTTGTACTGGTTCAACATCAATTTCAAAATTGTAAATATTTGTCCAATATTTAATACTCTCGTCTGTAATTTTAGAATAATCTCTAAGATTGAAATTTCCTTCTTCCCTTCTAGGATCAATGGGTTTTTCGATAAGTTGTTTATTCTTTGTACTTTGTATTGCAAGTGTATGAAGTTTTGAAGGCTCTGGTACAACAAACTCGAACATAAGACGTTTACCGTAGTTCCAAATCTGGTTTTTCATGAGTTTATCCACCCATCTATAGACACCTATTATATGTTTATCTCCTTTTCTGTTATCAAAGCCATGGGAGTTATTTTCTTCAAATTCCTCCACAATCTTTTCGATACGTTCCTGATGAACTTTTGTTACAACCCTATCCAAAGCTTTTGATGTCACATCTTGAGCTTGCGTCATCGCCTGCCTTGTACTTTCTTCTTTGGATCTATTATTTGCATAACTTCCTCCCACTTCAAAATGAATTTTATCTCCCAATCCTCCATATCCAAAAGATGTATGCGCCTCAATATTCGTCGTTTCCTGTAAAATCTTGGCAACCTCTGACTGCATTTCAAAACGAGTTGCCACAGTTGTATCTGTCAATTGTTCTCGTTCAGTATCAGATGATGTTGTATCTGTCGTCTCACTTCTACGCAATCTTCTTGTGGATTTTTCACGGTACTCACGGGCCATAATATTCTCGATATTGGCAACTTCTCCCTCTACATAAGCATGTGTAGACTGCTCCACTTTTAGGTAATCGGCAATTCCTAACCTTTTAACTCCAAAACCGGATGGTATAAAAGAATTGGTATTGGCGGCATCATATTCGGTCTTATGATTTTCCCCAGATACTTTAAATATGCCGGAATAATTATTATTAGAAAAAATCTGATTTTCAATAACAATATCGGTATTCTTACCATCAGCAAAGTTTATATTGAATATTACTTTTGTGATGAAGTCTTCTTTTGGAATTATAAAACCTTTAGGAAAAAATCCTAAAATACTAACTGTGCTATTGTCTTTTGTGTATGTGAATGCAGATTCTGTTTTTGTGAGTCCAGAGCTGGTCTCAAGTTGATACGTTAGAGAACAAATCTTCAATAAAGAATCTGGCAAACTAAGTACTAGATTAAAATTCCACCCAAAATTAGATAATCCCACTCCAAAAGAATTTGCAAAAAAAGAATAGTTATATGGCGCTAAGGCGGATTTGTCTATTGGAATCAAAACCCCTCCAACACTCACATACTTCTGTTTTTCAATCTCCGTATTTTGATAGATATCATCATTTAAATCCGATAATTTTGCACTGATTGTTTCAAATATTTCTTCAAAGCTGAGTTTTTCATCCTCAGGAAGAATAAACTTCTGCTCACCTATTTCCAAAATATTTTCCGGAATAATGTCTCTATTAGATAATTTTTCTACAATAGTATCATTCTCTGCGTATTCTCCAATCAACATTGATAAGGAGCGTAAAGAACTTTGAGATAATTTGCTTTGAAGAAAAGAAAGATCTCTTTCTTTTCGGAATTCAAACTGAAAGTTGGGTAGCTCAGGTTTTGCAACATTACTCAAAGCCAATTGTTTGGCAGCTGTTGTCATATCTTTTTCGAAAGTTGCTTCTACTTGTAAAATCTCCTGATCATAGGCATCATAAAGAGGTTTTGTTAAACTCTGATAATCTTTATTAGCAAGATCATAACCTTCTGAATATTGTCTTCTATAAACTTGGTGCGCTTTTGAGAGTTCTTTTTTCAGATTCTCAATTTGTCCTTTTTCATAAACTGCCAAAGCCGCCTTTTGGTTTTTTATCAAAGAATCTGTAACATCATTTGATATAAGTTCAGAAAAATTTTTACTAATTATCTGATTTTCTGATACTGATTCTAAAAAAAGATGCTCTGGAATGACAACCTTTGCCAAAGCAATTTCTTTCTGTTTTGCCTCTCTTTTTTTGATATTTGTTTCCGAAGAAAAGTAGGAATAATATTGTGCATAGTGTATAGTTTGCAGAATTTGGACTAAAATCTCTTTAATATAAAAATCTTTTTGTGTAAGAACTTGATAAATCAAACTATCCCAAAGAAGTGGTTTATCTATAGTACCATTTTTAACTATTTCCACATCTCCTGAGCTCAAGAAACCTTGTTCAGTAAGCAATTTACTATAATAATAAACTCCGAAATGGTCCTCTATTTCTTTTTGTGTTTTTCTGATATTATTAATTCCTGGTGCATTGTCCCTTATTTTTTCTGTCAAGAAATCAATTTTTGATTTTTTAAGAGCGGGTGTCCATGTTTCTAGTAAATCATCAAAAATCCCTCTGTTTTCTTCACCTCTGAAGATAAATTTCGTGTTTCCTTCTTTTTTCGTAAGAATAGGATTTCTAAGGCTTACAAATCTGAAAAGTGTCTGTGTAGCCGGATTAGAGGTTACACTTGTATTTGCTGAATCAATCATTATAAATTTATTTTAATTTGTTTTTAATTATTTTTTATTTTGTCTTGGATTTCTTTGTTCTATGTTACTCGTTTCATAAATGTTAAATTTTAAAGTGTTAATAAATAATGTTTTCGTTAAAGTCTTCCCGGAAGAAGTTTTCTATCTCGTCCAGATCATATTCATAATCCAGATCTGTGTTTTCTATATCTTCCCATTCTATGCTGTAATCCTGAGAAGATGTTTCTGTGGTGTTTTCTAATGTGTTTTGCATTTAATATTTTTGTGATTGGGTAATAGGCTTCCTTATCAGCTTTTTACGGCTAACATTAATTTGATGTTTTGAAAGTGATTTGATTATTTAATTAAGGCCTTAATTATAATCCAAAAGTAGTGGGAGCTAACGCCAAAACTTGACGCAATAAATTTTATTTTTTGTTTTCATCATTTGTTTTTTGTTTCTCTTTTTCTATAATTCAAAGATATCCTGCAGTGACGCCAAAACTCGTCGCATTAAAAATTAAATTTTGTTTTTTATTAATTTATCTGCAATTTGATTTAATAGTGCATCATTCTCTTCTACGTAGCATAAACCAGCTTGTATCAATGCTTCCAGGTTTTTCTTTTTCACATTATCCATCTCCGGAGAAGCGGTTTTGAGCGACGGATTGATCCTGTAATAATTCTGCTGATTACGCTTCCCCAAAGTCATAAACATCTGGCTGAGTTGATAATCTACTGTTTCGGCATTAGCAGAAAGCAAGATGTCAATGATCGGTCCCACCCAGGCGAGTTTTCCAATGTTTCGGTATTTCTTGATTGGGTAAGTTTTCATTTCTGTTCCGGTTCCTATGGAGACAATCATCATATCATTTACACTTGGATGATTAGGTTTGAAAGGATTGTTAAAAATGTCAGCAAAAGGAATTTTTCTGGCTTCGGCATAAGCGCACAAAGCCGGATTATTGGCAAACATGCCGCCATCTATCAGACTGAAAAACTGTCCGTATTTTGATTTTATCTGAACCGGAGCAAAGTAAGTCGGTGCAGCGGAAGTTGCACGACAAACATCTCTAACCAAAAAATTCTGCTGGCTTTGCTGAGCATTGATTGTATTAAATAACTTCGCTTTTCTGTTCTCAATATCATAGCTTGTAATGAGCGATGGTTTGATAAAATCCTTCAGTTCCAGATCTCCGAAAAAATCTTTGAGTTGCCTTTCCAAATTGTCCTGAGAAATACGTTCGCTAAACAATCCAAAAGGATTCACAAGACTCTCCCAAAGAGAAACATTGAAGATGTCTTCGCCTTTCTCCGTATAAAGTTCGAATGCTTTTTTGATAGAATATTTTGCTTTTCTGTTCTCATCAGGATAAAGTAAAACCGATGCGAGAATCCCGCCGGTGCTGCTTCCGGAAATCATATCGAAGTAATCGCCGAGCTTTGCATTCGGATGGTCTTTCTGCTGCAGAAGTTCCTCCAAGTAACGGAGTATAATACAGGAAATAATCCCCCGAATTCCTCCGCCATCCAAAGAAAGTATTGTTATCTTTTTCATTTTTCTTTTGTTTTAATTTGTTGTGATTTGATATTACAAAAGTAAATATGGGTGGCGACAGAACTTGACGTGATATATTTTGTTTTCAAAAAATTACATAGCCATTCTTATCTTTCGGAAGTTTGATGAGATTGCGCCAGGAGATTTTGATTTCGGAGGTTTTTGTTTTGATGGATTTTTTTTCGAAATGAGGAAGATCTTTGAAGGTTTTCCAGTTTCCGCCCCATTCCCAGCCGTGTTTTGCGAAGATCTTCACGCATTCGTACCAATCGGCTACTTTATCATTATCCCAATCTTTTGCAGTGTCCCAGCTTGCCGTTTTCCCATCGATCATTAAACAAATATCGACTGCCAAGCCATAATTATGAATGCTTTGACCCGGCTTTGCATTGGTTACTTTTTTACCGGATTTTGTTCTTCCAATTGCATAGAGTTGTTCCTGTTCCTGGAAAGTTCTGAGGCTTTGTGTGACTCTTATTTTTGCTCTTCCTGTAAGTGCAGCGTCACATTCTGTAATAATTTTTTGAACCTCATCTTTTATAATCGGATGAAGTTTTTCTATTCTTTTCTGTGTAATATTGTCCATATTTATTCTTTTATAAAATCAAAAATAATGACGGACAACGCCAAAAGCTGACGTAACAAATTAAAATTTTGAAACAAAAAAAGGATCTCTTAAAAAAGAGACCCTTTAGAATATTTAATCACTAAAAAATGATTATTTCTTAATTATCTTTTTGCTTACCGTTCCGGATTTAGTTTCGATGGAAACTGTATAAGCTCCTTTTTCAAGATTAGAAACATCGAATTTATTATCCACTGATTCCAACTGTGACTTCACAACTTTTCCTGACAGATCATAGATCTTAACAGACACAACATCTTTTAAATTATTGATTGTAAAATAATCTGCTGTTGGATTTGGATATAGAGTCAAATCCTTTTTGTTAACATCGCCCACTGCCATTAGTGGATTCACAGAAACATCAATATCATCAATGCTTAGAAGGTTACCGTTGGTAAAATCATTAACCCAAGCCAGGTAAACCGTTTTCCCCGCATAAGCTGATAAATCAACGGTATATGGTGTTGTTTGATTGGCAATAGGCGTATTAGCTGCGTGTGCTACGCTCAAAATATTTGTGAATGAAGCTTTTACCGTATTTGTAGTAGAAATCTTCAGCTTGAATCCGTCGTCATAAGGGCTGGTATCGTGAGATCTTGCAAAGAACTCCAGTGCAGCCGTATTATTTGCAGGAATTGTAATTGCAGGAGAAATAAGCCATCTATCTGCAGGAGTCACCGTAGTAAACCAGGATGGCGAAGTAACTACTGTATTTCCGCTTTCTGCTGCCCAGGCCACAACTTCCCAGGCATTAGGAAACATAGCCGCATAGGTTCCGTACGGTGTATTGGTGTCATTGTAAAGTGTCCAGCCAGCACCAAATAAATCTTCTACATCTTCAAAGCTTTCATTATAGATTGAAGTCTGAGCATTCCCCATAACAGAGGCCAATAAAATAGAGAATAAAAGTTTTTTCATAAATGATAAATTTTAATTATTAATGTAAATATATAAAAAAACCGTCTCGTTTAAAAAACAAGACGGTTAATATTATTTGTACAGATTAATAATTACTCTGCAGAAGTTTCCTCAGTTGCAGCTTCTGCTCCTCCTTCTGTTACTTCTTCTTCATCGTCATCATCCATTGCTGCAGCAGCATTTTTACTAGCATTTCTAGACATTTTAACAGCTACAATAACTGCATTGTCCGGGTGCATGAATGAGTATTTGTCATTTTTAAGACTTTCTACATAAAATTTGTTACCAATTTTAAGAGAAGTAATATCCACAACGATCTCGTCTGGCAAGTTTGCAGGGATAGCTTTCACTTTCAGTTTTCTGTAAGTTTGTCTTAGGACACCACCGGCAACAACACCTTTGGAACGACCTGTGATTCTTACAGGAACCTCCATAATTACTGGTTTGTCTGCACTCAACTGATAGAAATCAGCGTGAAGGATCTTGTCTGTAAGCGGGTGGAACTGGATATCCTGAAGAACAGCAGGAATAGTTTGTCCGTCAACTTCAATAGATACCGTGTGTGCTTCAGGAGTATATACCAAACCTTTGAAAGATCTTTCTTCAGCAGAAAAATTCAATGGTTCTGTACCTCCGTAAACAACACAAGGAACTAATTCAGCATCACGTAAAGCTTTAGTAGACTTTTTGCCCACGCTTTCTCTTTTTGTACCTTGAATTGTAATAGATTTCATTTTGTATAAAATTATTTTAAGGGTGCAAAGATATTAATTTTTTTTAAATAATAAACTTCTCGCTGATGGATTTGTGTTCGTGTACCATATTCATCACGTCAGCAAACAATTCTGCGCAAGATAAAACCCGGATCTTTGAAGATTGATTCTCTTTCAAAGGAATAGAATCTGTTACAATCACTTCCAATAACTGAGAGTTTTCTATGTTCTCATAAGCTTTTCCGGAGAGAACACCGTGTGTTGCCATTGCTCTTACAGATTTTGCACCTTTGTCCATCAAGATATCGGCAGCTTTGCAAAGTGTTCCGGCAGTATCTATCATATCATCAATAAGAATTACATTCTTATCCTTAACATCACCAATCAGGAACATCTCTTCTACAACGTTGGCTTTCTTTCTTTCTTTATAACATATTACAACATCAGCTCCCAAATGTCCGGCATAATTTTTCGCTCTTTTTGCACCACCCATATCCGGCGAAGCAATCGTCAGATTATCAAGATTAAGAGACTGGATATATTTTACAAAAATCGTAGAAGCGTACAGATGATCTACAGGAATCTCAAAGAAACCCTGAATCTGATCTGCGTGCAGATCCATCGTCATAATTCTGGTAGCTCCGGCTGCTGTCAAAAGATTGGCAACCAGCTTTGCTCCGATTGGTGCACGTGGTTTGTCTTTTCTGTCTTGTCTTGCCAAACCGTAATATGGAATCACAACCGTAATATTTTTGGCAGAAGCCCTTTTCGCAGCATCTATCATTAGTAATAATTCCAGAAGGTTATCCGCAGGTGGAAACGTAGATGCGATAAGGAAAACTCTTGCTCCTCTTACAGACTGTTCCAGAACCGGCTCAAATTCTCCGTCGCTGAAATGCTGAATATTAATTTTGCCAAGTGGCTGCCCATAACTTTGAGCGATTTTTTCCGCCAACTCGTGGCTGGTTCTCGTAGAAAACAAATAACTTGCTTGATCTGACATTTTTACTTTTTTGCAAATTTAAAAAATTATAAAAACTATAAAAGGTGATTTTCATCCATAGTCAAAAAAAAACCAAAATATTTCTATTTTGGTTTTCCATTTTTAACAATATTCTTCGAAAGCTGCCTGAAGATTCGCTGCAATAGCGCCAGCAGGATTACCTTCGATATGGTGTCTCTCTAACATATGCACCAACTCTCCGTCTTTGAAAAGTGCTACGCAAGGCGAGCTTGGAGGGAATGGCGCCAGCAATCTTCTTGCTTCTGCAACTGCATCGCCATCAAATCCTGCAAATGCTGTTACCAAATGATCTGGTTTCTTCTCACCAGTCAAAGAGTATAAAACGCCTGGTCTTGCTGCTCCTGCCGCACATCCGCAAACGGAATTGATTACTAAAAGCGTAGTTCCTTGCTGTTTAAGTGCTGAGTCAACTTCTGCCGGTGTTGTAAGGTCCTGGAAACCTTTATCTGTAAGTTCTGCCTTCATTGGCAATACTAAATCTGCTGGATACATAATTGTTTTTGTTTAAAAGTTTAACGTTCAAAGTTTCGTTTGAGTTGCAAATTTAATCAATATTATTTTGCCTGGCTCATCTTTCATTCTATTAAAATCATTCCGAAAATCTATCGAGACATTTTGACTTAATTTTAATTAAAGAAAAACCCAAAATCCAAAGATCCTGGGTTCAAATCAAATCGATATGCATATTTTGTATATCCTGGGATAATGAATGATAATTTATAAATGATGAATGATAAAATCAATTATCGCTTATCAACTATCATTTATGATTTAAGAAAGTAATTTCTTCACCATTTCGGAAATACTCTTTCCGTCTGATTTTCCGGCCAATGCTTTTGAAGCAACGCCCATTACTTTCCCTAAATCTTTGATGCTTTCTGCGCCGGTTTCAGAAATAATTCTCTTAATTTCTGATTCCAATTCTTCTGCTGAAAGCTGTTGTGGAAGAAATTTCTCAATCACTTTGGATTGTGCTTCTTCCACTTCTGCAAGATCCGTTCTTCCCTGAGCCGTAAACTGGTCGTAGGAATCTTTTCTTTGCTTGATCATTCTTTGCAAAATTGCAATTTCCTGTTCTGCTGAAACTTCTGCTCCAATAGCTTCTGTTTTTAGCAGTAATATCTGGGCTTTCACGGCACGGAGAGAATCCAAAGCAACTCTGTCTTTCTCTCTCATTGCGGTTTTTATCGCGTCGTTTATTGTAAGTTCTAAACTCATAATTTCTAATTTAACAATGTATCAGTCTAACATTTTACCAATGTGAAAATTGTTAGACTGGTACATTTTATACATTGTTACATTGATTAATCTACATCTTTATTAAGGAAACGGTTTTCTCTCAGTTGCATATTTCCATTACTATCAGACAAAAATGTGTTGATATTCTGGTCCGATGCGTTCGCACCATCGATGATAATATTCTTTCTTTTAAAAGCCGGAACTGTTTCGAAAACATTCTCATTATCCAATTGTTGGTAACGGGAATTAAATTCTTTCAGCTTGTTTCTTCTGTCCAAAGCTTTTGAAGCATCCGGTGTTTTATTGAAGAACGTGAATCCGCTTTCAGTTTCCTGAACTGGTTCTGGTTTTTTCTCTTCAAGGATTTCTTCTTTTACTTCTGATGTGAAAGAATAATTGTTTGATTTTACCTCCTCAGTTTTTTCTTCAATAATTTCTTCTTTTGTCACATTAAGCGGAATCGAAAGGTCTGCAACAATTTGTTTCTCAATTACTGGAAATTCTTCTTCAGCTGGAGATTCGTTGATTGTAAAAGTAACTTCAACTGGTTTTTCAACTTCTTCAGTTTTGAAAGATGCTTTTGGTTTGTCTTCAACTTCAAAAGTAAAAGATTGTGGCTCAAGATCGAAATCGTCATTTGTATCTTCCTCGAAATTGAAAAGATTATATTCGTTCTTACCTTCGTTTACATAATTGTTAGAATAATCTACTACCTCTTCGTTCTCTATAATTTGAGTTTCCGTTTCAACTTCTTCCACCAAACTTTCTACTAAAGAATTAGTTGGAAAATTAGAGGTTCCGAAATCATCCTCATCTTCTAACCGAAAAAAGTTCTTCCCAGATTCAGGCTGAGGTTTTGAGTCTTCCTGAAGTCTGCTCTTGAAAGGAGATTCTCTGTTTCTTGAAAACGAATTAGGTCTGTCGTCCAAAGAATATTTAATCGTTTCTGTTGTTCCTGTGTGTTTTTTATCATCGTTGGAAAATCCGGTTGCAATTACCAAAACACTCACTGCATCACCCAATTCCTCATCTGTTCCAACCCCGAAAATAATGTCTGCCGTGTGACCAGCTTCTTTCTGGATATAGTCCATAATAACGCCGATTTCGTCCATCGTAACTTCAGAAACACCGCTTCTGATTAGCAATAGAACGTTTTTCGCGCCAGTGATTTTATTGTCATTCAACAATGGGGAGTCCAATGCTTTTTTCACTGCTTCTTCCGCTTTTTTCTCACCAGTTGCAACACCGGTTGACATCAGTGCTGTTCCGGAATTCTGAAGAACGGATTTCGCATCACGGAAATCGATATTGACATCAAAATAACCTGTGATCACTTCTGCCATTCCTTTCGCCGCATTTGTCAAAACTTCATCGGCCTTGGAAAAACCCTGTTTGAAACCAAGATTTCCGAACTGTTGTCTTAATTTATCATTATTAATGACAATAAGTGAATCGACATTATTTCTTAATTTCTCAAGGCCTAATTCTGCCTGATCCAGTCTTCTTTTTCCTTCAAAACTAAAAGGTACGGTTACGATTCCTACAGTCAGGATTCCCATTTCCTTCGCTACTTTTGCGATGACAGGTGCAGCACCGGTTCCTGTCCCACCGCCCATTCCGGCTGTGATGAAAACCATTTTGGTGTTTTGTCCCATTGCCGCTTTGATCTCGTCGATACTTTCGATGGCTGCTTTTTCTCCAACTTCAGGGTCAGCTCCTGCGCCAAGACCTTCTGTCATAGAGATTCCCAGCTGAACTTTATTAGAAACCGGATTGTTGTCCAAAGTCTGAGCATCTGTATTACAAATTACGAAATCTACCCCGTAAATCCCTTTTTCGTACATATGCTTCAAAGCGTTGTTTCCACCGCCACCAACACCAATTACTTTGATGATGGCAGAATTCCCTTTTGGTAGGTCAAAGGAAAAACCTTGTGTGTTTGTTATATTGTCCATAATGGTATGTTTTTTATAATTGATAGGTTAATGATAATCGATAGTTGATAAACGATAATCGATTCTTTGCGTTTGCATAAATCATTTATCAATTATCATTCATCATTTATTGTTACTCTTCTACTTCTTCAAAGAATTTTTTCACTTTGTCCAGGATCGATTGCCCAAAAGTTGGTCTGTTTCTTTTGACTTCTTCCTTATGTCTTGCAATCTCTTCCATTTGATTCTGTTGAGGTGTTTGAATTTCCTGAACCGGAACCTGATTTTGGATTGCGTTTTCGATTTGAGGTTTCAATTCTTCTATGATTTCTTCCTCTGTAATCAAAGTTTTTTTATCTCTTATTTTCAGACTTTCCATTAATAAACCGATGGAAGTCGCAAATTCCGGACCTTTCAGATATTGATTCTTATCGTTCGCCACGTACTCATTAGCAAAACCAATTCTGCTGTCAAAACCTGTTGTGTAGTTCGCTAACTGACGAAGATTTCTAAGATTAGAACCACCTCCTGTCAAAACAATTCCGGCAATCAGTTTTTTCTTTTGTTCGAATGCGCCGTAAGCTTTCAACTCCGTATTCACCATTTCAAGAATTTCTTCAACTCTTGCATTGATGATCTGAGCGAGAACTTTCAACGAAATTTCTTTGTCCGGACGACCGTGCAATCCTGGAATCGTCACGTAAGTACTGTCTTTTTCCAGTTCAGGAACAGACGAACCGAATTTAACTTTCAGTTGTTCTGCATGCTTCTCGATGATTGAACATCCTTCCTTAATATCATCGGTAATAATCCCGCCACCGTAAGGAATCACGCAAGTATGACGGATGATGTTGTCTTTGAAAATTGCAATATCAGTAGTTCCACCACCGATATCAACGATGGCAACACCTGCTTCTTTTTCTTCTTTTGTAAGAACCGCTTCAGACGATGCCAAAGGTTCAAGCGTTAAGGCTTCCATTTCCAAACCGGCCTCACGAACACATCTTGCGATATTTCTGATAGAACCCATTTGTCCCACAACAACGTGGAAATTAGCCTCCAATCTTTTGCCGTGCATCCCGACCGGTTCCTGGATTTCGCCTTCGGAATCAACTTTATAATCCTGAGGTAAAACGTGGATAATCTCTTCACCCGGAAGCATCACCAACTTCTTCACCTGGTCTTTTAGTTTTTCAATATCCTCCTCCGTAATGTATTGGTCCGGATGGTCTCTCATAATGTAATCCGAATGCTGAAGCGAACGGATGTGTTTGCCCGCAATACCAACTGTAACCTTATGAATAGGAACGCCTGCGCTGCTTTGTGCTTCTGCAACAGCGGACTTGATGGAGTTGATGGTTTGGGAAATATTATTGACAATTCCTTTGTGAACGCCTAAGCTTTTTGCTTTTCCAACGCCCAGAATTTCAATTTTCCCGTGAGCGTTTCGTCTTCCGACAATGGCGACAATCTTAGTTGTCCCAATGTCCAGACCTACTGAATACTCTTGATTTTCCATTATATGCTCGATTTGATTTTTTAAATATTTTAAATAGCTTTCTCTACATTCCCAGGGTTTCACCCTGTGCTACTACCATTTGTCCCTCTGGGACTATTATTCTACAACTACTTTTGCTTTTTTCTTTTTATCACTTGTTTTGGAAGTGGTTTCTTTTTTCTTGGCAGAATTTTTTTTGGTTTCCGTTTTCTTCTCTATTTTTTTTGGTTTCGAAGTCTCCTTTTTCGGTTCCGATTTTTTAGGTTCGGTTTTCTTAGCTATTTTTTTCTCCGGTTTTGGTTCCGGCTTCTTTTCTTTAATCTCAGTTTTCACAGGAATCGATGCCAACGTGTGGATCGGATTTTCTTCCGGTTTTTTGATTTCGATCTTTGGTGCATTTCTGAGAATGCTGTCGTTTTCTTTGAAATAAGGATTCAGCGTTGTGACGATCTGATTGTCATATTTCAATGATATTTTTTTGTACTTCTCAGGACTCTGATCAATCAGATATTTTTCAACAAAAGTTTTGAAACCTCTTACTTTCAAATCTATTTTATCAAGATCTCCAATTTCAACTTTGTAATTTCCTTCGCTGGTTAGCAAATTGTAATTATCGCTTTCCTTTGTAATTCCAATAAAAAACTTTTTGCTGAAATCATCTTTGTCAATTTTTTCTATTAGCTCTCCGACTTTTTTATATTCCGAGGGTTTTACATCGCCCATTACCAACATACTTGGCAGTGAGAAATTTTTTGAAATCGGAAACTCAATGCCTTTTTTATCGACGTAAAAATCTTTTCCGTCTTTATTTAATCTGAAAGCTGGAACCCTTTGTTTTATGTCAACATTCAGATTTCCATTCAGATTCAAATAAACATTTGCGCTGTCCACAAAAGGAATTTGATTAATCTTTTTCTCCAGTTCAGGAATGTTGATGTCACCTATTTTTCTTGTAGGATTATATTGTTTTACTAGTTCTTTAATGTCCTTCTCATCAACAAAATAAACCGGCGTTTTGCCTTGGTTCATATTGATAGACACGTTCTCCATCTTAGCGTCATTGAAACGCTTCAATGAGAAACTGAGCAGAAATCCAAAAAGGACCACTGTTACGAGTATCTTCAATATTCTCCACTTGTTTTTCATTTCTTATACTATTTTTGAACACAAAGTGCACAAAGTTTTTTTAAATTTTAAGTCTCACAAAGCCGCTTCGCTTAGATAAGATTTAGTTATAATTTATTAGTCTACTATATATCCGTTTACGATTCTTTTTATTCCTGTTTTAAACAACTTTGAATTAAAATTTAATAATAAACCCAACTTATAATTTCCTAATCTCAAATAATTAAGAAGTTGAGCAGCATTAAAATCTGTAAGGATTTCTTGTGCTTTTATTTCTATAACGACTTTATTTTCTATCAACAAATCAATTTTAAAAGCATTTTCCACTTTCATCCCTTCGTAATTGATTGATAAAAATTTCTGCCTGTCTACAATTAATCCTCTATTTTTCAATTCAAAATCTAAACATTGCTCATAAACAGTTTCATAAAGTCCCATTCCTAACTGGCGATGAACCTTTAAGCCAGCGTCAATCACAATCTTTGAGATTTCATTTTCATTCATTTGCTTTTTTTTCTTTTCTAAGCGAAGCGGCTTTGTGAGACTTATAAAAACTCTTCTTTGTGCGCTTCGTGTTCAAATCAAACCCTCGGTAGCCATTCCACGATGCCGTCATAAAGCGTATCGATGTTTCCGGCTCCGACTGTCAAAAGAATATCAAAATCCTTTTCTTTGATTAATTCAAAAGTCTCCTGTAATGTGCAGACTTTCTTGTTTTCAATCTCAATTTTATCTGCTAACCACGCTGAGGTGATTCCTTCATAATTTTCCTGAAGTTCCCTTGCCGGATAAATATCCAAAAGCAAAAGGTCATCAGCTTTCTCCAGACTTCTTGCAAAATCCTCAGCAAAATCTCTGGTTCTGCTGAACAAATGCGGCTGGAAAACCACCAACAATTTCTTCGTCGGATAAAAGGTTTTTATGGAACCAATGACCGCGTTCAGCTCTGTTGGATGATGTGCGTAATCATCAATATAAATTTTCCCGTTATCATAAATATGTTTTGTATATCTTCTCTTGATGCCTTTGAAACTCGCAATCGCCTTCTTCAAAGTTTCGAAATCAACACCTAAATTGCTAAGAATTGCTAATGCAACCGTTGCATTCTCAACATTGTGAATTCCCGGAATTTCCCAAACAAAATCTTCAATTTCTTCCGTTGGTGTGTGAAAATCGAAGTAGATTTTATCGTGGTCCATTCTCAAGTTATCGGAGTAATAATCCGCTTCCTCGTTTACCGCGTACGTCAAATGTTCTCTTCCAATCGCAATTCCTTTTCTCACAAACAACTGATTGTCATTAGGAACCAATGATGCAAATTGTCTGAATCCATCTTCAATCTGAATTCTGTCGCCATAAATATCCAAATGATCCGCATCAATCGAGGTTACAACGGCCCAATCCGGTGAAAGATTCAGGAAACTTCTGTCGTATTCATCAGCTTCAACTACAGAAAACTGGTTTCCGTTATAATCAAAATTCGATTTGAAATTCTCAGAAATTCCTCCTAAAAACGCGGATGAAGGCATATTTGCTTCTTTGCACAAATGCGCAATCAAAGTGGAAGTCGTTGTTTTCCCATGTGTTCCTGCAACTGCGATACAATCTGTATTTTCTGTGATTAAGCCTAAAATTTTTGCGCGCTTCAAAATCTCAAAACTTTCACTTGCGAAATAATCTAAGATTCCGAGTTTCTTAATCGCTGGTGTATAAATTACCAAAGTCGATTCTTTGTCAAACGCTACGATTTTCTCATCAATCACATCTTCAAACGAAATATCAATGCCTTCAAAACCGAGCTGAGCCGTCAGTTTCGTTGGTGTTTTGTCATAGCCCAAAACATTTTTGCCGTTCGCGTGAAAAAATCTTGCGAGCGCACTCATCCCAATCCCACCGATTCCGATGAAATAGAAGTTTTGATATTTATTTAAGATGCTCATTTCTATTCTTATCTTTTTGACTTAGTTGCTCTGTATCTTGGAATACTGATTCTTTCCAACATATTATTATCTCTATAAATATTGACTCTTACAGATTGTACACTGTCACTTTTTGAAGATTTGGCTTTGAAAATAAAGTAATCCAAAAAATCCTTTGGAGAATAATTTGATTTTGCCTCACTCAAGTCTCCAATTGTAATCGTTCCGTATCTATTGTTATAATATTCACAGCTTTTTTTAAAACTTTCGGGAGTTAATTTATTTTTAAAATTAATATCCATTTTATATCCTTGAAACTCCGAATAATCCTGCTTTTCACATTTAGCAAAATAATCTGTGGCGAAGTTTTTTACCAATTTGATTCTTTCCGCACTTCGATTTTTACCTTTAAGGTCAGGTCTGTACTTTGATGCGCACGAAACTGTCATCAAAACCGTTAAAACCATACTTAGAATATAAAAATGCTTCATCATTTAATCACTTTAAAAATCTCATCTACAATTCCTTCTGCCGCTTTTGGCTTTGCAAAAAACTCCAAATTTGTTGACATTTCTTTTCTAAGATTTTCATTCTCACATATTTCTGAAAGCGTATTCCAGAATTTATCCTTCATTTCAGAATCTTTGACCATTCTTGCCGCATTTTTCTCAACCAATGTCAAAGCATTTTTGGTCTGATGATCCTCTGCCGCGAACGGAAAGGGAACCAACAAAACTGGTTTTTTAGCAACTGCCAATTCTGAAATCGTAATTGCACCAGCTCTGGAAACTATCACATCTGCCGCTGAATAGGCCAAAGCCATATCGGAAATGAATTCCTTAATCTGGTTGGATGCTGGAGGTTGGATGCTGGAGGTTATTTCAGCAAAATCGGTTTTTCCAGTTTGCCAGATCAACTGATAATCTTTTTCTTTTAATTTATCTAAATTGTCTTTCCAGCCATTGTTCAAAGTTCTGGAACCTAATGAACCTCCGACAGAAAGAATTGTTAATTTATTTTTATCTAAGCCTAATTTTTCTTTAGCCAAATCTTTTTCAATCAAATCTGTGATGATATTCTGACGGATTGGATTTCCTAAGAAATAAGTTTTCGTTCCTGAGAAAAATTGCTCCATATCAGGATAAGCCGTGAAAACTGCTTTCGCTTTTTTCGCATTGAAAACATTAGTTTTTCCGGGCAAAGAATTCTGCTCCTGAATGAAAGTCGGAATTCCCATTTTCGCAGCGATGTATAAAGCTGGCCCACTTGCAAAACCACCAGTTCCAACCGCAAAATCCGGTTTGAAATTTTTGATGATTCTTTTTGCTTTCAGCAAACTTGAAACGATTTTCAATGGAAGTCCGAGATTTTTCAGAAGATTTCCTCTGTCGAATCCGGCGATGTTCAAACCTTCGATTTTGAATCCGGCTTGAGGCACTTTTTCCATCTCCATTTTTCCGTTGGCACCGATGAACAAAAACTCAGCGTCGGGAAACCTTTTTTGGATTTCCTGAGCAATCGCAACTGCCGGAAAGATGTGTCCACCTGTTCCGCCGCCGCTCATTAATATTTTTAGTTTTTTGCTCATTTAAGCAATATCATTTATTTCTTCTAAACTTTGTCTTTTGCCCAATCCTTCTTCATCATAAACCTGAATTCTGGAACTTACATTCAGAATGATTCCTAACTGAATGTAGGTGACCAACATGGATGTTCCTCCATAGCTTATCAGCGGTAAAGGCTGACCTGTCACAGGAATTAGATTCACAGCAACGGCAATATTCACTGATAATTGAATAAATATCATTAATCCAATAGCCAACACCAGCAATGATCCAAAAAAAGCAGGCATCTTACTGGCAATCATCACGATACGGATTATCATTATCATATAGAGACTGACCAGCACGAAAGCGCCCATCCAGCCGTATTCTTCCACAATAATTGCGAAGATA
>Ga0157370_10002379_pt1 | contig 22682 bp, 23 predicted proteins | sample C35metaG_FD_113463 | JGI IMG/M metagenome (GOLD analysis project Ga0157370, IMG submission 113463) | Corn rhizosphere microbial communities from Kellogg Biological Station, Michigan, USA - C3-5 metaG | ecosystem: Host-associated > Plants > Roots > Rhizosphere > Soil | place: USA: Michigan...
GAGAGAAAGCAGAACGCGCGAAAACGATAAGTACCAAACAAAAAATAAAAAGTAAAAAGTCATCCCGGGTGGATGGCTTTTTTGTTTATTACATTTGCTCCCATGATTTCCATCGAATCACTCTACAAAATTTATTTGAAGCATCCGGAAATCTGCACCGACAGCCGCAGCCTGAAATCCGGCGATCTCTTCTTTGCCCTCAAAGGCGAAAACTTCAATGGCAATCATTTTGCCCTGCAGGCTATCAGCCAGGGTGCAGCCTATGCTGTAACAGATGAAATACCGGAGCATCCCGACGACCGGCTCCTGCCGGTAAACGATGTTTTGAAAACCCTCCAGGCATTGGCCGGATATCACCGGAATCAATTCAGCATCCCCTTCATCGCCATTACGGGAAGCAATGGAAAAACCACAACCAAAGAACTGATGCATGCAGTTCTTGCAGACACTTACCGCACCTATACAACGCAGGGAAATCTGAACAATCATATCGGCATTCCCCTCACCCTGCTGAAAATTAAACCGGATGCTCAGATGGCTATCGTGGAAATGGGTGCAAACCATTTACGTGAGATTGCGGGATATTGTGAATACACAAGGCCTACCCATGGCATCATCACCAATTGCGGGAAAGCCCATCTGGAGGGTTTTGGCAGTGTTGAAGGGGTACGCAAGGGAAAGGGCGAGCTATACGACTGGCTGCGCGAACAGGGCGGAACAGCATTCGTAATGTGGGACTACGATTATCTGCGGGAGATGAGTAAGGGCATTCCGGAAATTGTTTCCTACGGAACAACCAATGCATCAGTAACTGGTGTCGCAGATTCAGCAGACGGGGAGGAAACCCATCTCCGGGTAAAATTCACCCGCGGCGTAAATATCAATTTTATTCAGACCCAGCTCACCGGAAAATACAATCTGCCCAATGTGCTGGCTGCCGTCACCGTCGGAAATTTTTTTAATACAGATCCGGCAAAGATAAAAAGCGGAATTGAAGCATACCTTCCTTCCAACAGCCGGTCCCAGCTACTGAAAAGGGAAAGCAATACGATTGTACTGGACGCCTATAATGCCAATCCGTCCAGCATGAAAGCCGCAATCGAAAACTTTGCCGGTTTTCCTTCGAAAGAAAAAGTGCTGGTGCTGGGCGCCATGGCGGAATTAGGCGCATCCAGTATCAAGGAGCATGAAGAGATCCTGCAACTGATTACAGAATATCCCTGGAAAGAAGTGGTCCTGGTTGGTGGCGATTTTTTAAAAATAAAACAACCCTACCGGAGTTTCCACAGTTCTGCTGAAGCCGGCACCTGGCTAAAGTCCCGGCATTTTAAAAATACCTGGTTTCTCGTGAAAGGTTCGAGGAGTATGGGGATGGAGAAAGTTTTGGCAGACGGTTTATGAATTGGTGGATGGTATATGGTTGATGGTGGATGGTGGATGGTTGATGGACGTTCGATCATGCGTGAATTCGCACATGGGAGCCATCAACCATCCACCATGTACCATCAACGGCCGGCAATTTGGAATTTAACCACTTCGTGATGTATTGCCGGCAGCGTCCGGAGGTAGCTATAAATATTATTCAGATCCTCGTCCTTCATTGTCGCATACATGGTCCAGGGCATAATGGTTTGTAATTCCCCCGGCCCAACGGTCCGGTGAGCCTGTGCACTGTCCCGGTATTGCAAGAAGCGTGTTATGAACATTTCCCTTGTCCAGTTACCGATTCCTGTTTTTTTATCGGGTGTTATATTCGCGGAGCGCAGCATTCCGCCAGGCAGCTGAAACGCACGGCCACCGGCCATGGCAAAGCTTTCATCAAACTTTCCTTTTTCCAGCGGAGTATGGCATTCATGACAGGCCGAAAGGGTAAACAGGTATTTACCCTGGGCAACGCTATCGCGGGAATCCCCTGGTATTTTTCCAGGAACAGCTTTTTGCGGAATGGTATTCACGATAAAGTTCATGGGAAAATCGGAATGGGATTCCGGTACTTTATTTTCAATGGCTGGAATGCTGCGCAGATAAGCAATCACCGCCCGGATATCTTCCGGATCGGCCTGCCCGTAATTGTGGTAGGGCATTACGGGAAAAATAGGTTTCCCGTTCTTTCGCACTCCCGTGGTAATGGCACGGTATATTTCGCCGTCTGTCCAGGAACCAATACCCGCAGGCGTAATATTGGCAGAATAATAAACTCCGGGAAAGCCCTCTTTTTCATCAAATCGCTGTCCGCCCGATCCCAGTGTTGCAGGATCCATCGGCATGGAAAACTGAGCAGGATTGCGCATGCTGTGGCAGTCCATGCACACCATTACAGATTTGGCCAGGTATTCTCCCCGGGCCACGTTGGCTGCCGATCTGTCGACTGTAATTTGTGGCGCAGGTCCCACATCGGGTAACGCTCCTTTAATGTATGCGGCAACAATGACTACGAGCAGGATGAGCACGAGCAGCAGAATGCCCAGTACCTTGAGGAGTTTTTTCATGTTTTAGGGGTTAAAAGTTAGCGGTTATAATCAAACCCTGGTTAATCCGGAAGGGAAGATAAATATTTTTATCGTACGCTGAGCAGCGAACTCAGGGGAGACCGCCGGTTCCGGAAATCCATCATGTCCACTTTTACACTTCCGACGCTTATCGGGCTTTCCACCCGGACCGGAATATGATTGGGATCGTCGCTGACCCAGACTGTCATTTTCTCACCGCCTTCAAATATAGTCCCCTTGATGAGCAGGGGCTTAAACTTAATGGCCCGGAACTTTCCGTATTTGGTTTTAATGGTTTCTTTGCCGAGAAAACGGATGTAGAGATTGTAAACCTGATTGTCGAGGAACATGGAAAACGGTATCTTATCGCCCGGCTTCATACTATCGAAATCCAGGTTCCGCATATAGTACATGGAACTAATTACATCCTGGATACAGGCCGGCGTTTTAAAAACGCCTGAATTGGTAATGGCCGTACTGGCCGATTTATTGAAACTTACATTTTCATATTTCTTGTAGGTTCCTTCATGTACGTTCCGGATGAATTTGTAGGGTTGAAGGGTTGCCGTATCGATAAAGGATTCATATTTATCGCGAACCCGGAAAAAATTGTCATAGAAAGAATAGGTCTTGCCTTCCCCGGTAACATGATAAACCGGCTTGCCGTTCAGGCTTTCGATTACACTGCTGAATGTTGCTTCCCCTGCAGCTATATAAACACCGGCCAGGGTATAATATACTTTATAAGTAATGCTTTCACCCGCCTGGAATGCTGTATTCTTTATGCTGCAGGGATCATCCCCTGCCCGCAAGGGGAGAGATATCGCCATCAAAATGAGGAATCCGATCCAGGTAACTGATTTCATCTGCTGCTGAATAATTTTATCCTTAAAATTAATAAACTCCCGATCAAAGCAGGTATAATTAAATTGATCAGCCAGATTCCCAGTGAAACGGCCAGAATACCTGCTGTATTAAAAGTAAATGCACGAAAAATCTGGATGCCTGCTTCCCAACGCAAACCAAGATCTGTTAAAAGCGTAAGTGAAGGAATGATGGCCATGACAACAAACATCACACTAACACCCATAAATACCTCAATACCTGAAATATCAGGTTCAAACAGGGAGAACAGGAGTAGATATTGCAAAAGGAATACCCCGTAGCGAATTAAAGAAAATAAAAGGATTTTAAACAAGAGTGGACTACTGAAATGTTCCGGCAGGCTCACAGCTTTAACATATTTTTTTAATACCCTGTTTATCAGCCCGACCAGGGGATCGAACCGGAAATAAATGGTCATCAGCAGCAATGCCGGAAGAGCCGTTGTTACTATAAATATCCTGATATAGGGTGGTGAAAGCCATAGCACGGGATGCGGTAGGCTATGCCCCATAAAAAAAAATAATCCGGCAACTCCTGCGAACAGCGTGATCAGTGTTTGCGCAATACTGCATACGATGGTTGGCGATACCGACTGGATTTTTTTCCCGGCATCCAGGTACAGCATTCTCCCTAAATATTCTCCTACCCGGTTTGGAGTGAATGAGGAAATGCAGACGCCGGCAAGGATTGCCTGACAAGCCCGGAAGAAACGGATCCGCTGAAGAGGTAAAATGGAAATCCGCCATTTGGCGGCTTCCAGTCCCCAGTTTACACACATTAAAGCAAATATGACATATAACTTCCATTGCTGATCTCCGCTAAAGGCATTTCTTATTTGCATTAATGAGTTCTTCCACCCGGGCTGTTGTTTCAGCTGATGAGAAACGGTATAAAAAAGAATGAGCAGGAGTGCCGGTCCGGCAATATAGTTGAGGATTAATTTGATATTTTTGTTCGCCGGCACTATCAAAAATAACGCTCCTCTTGCAAAAGAATTCCAAAATCATATTAGGTATCGATCCGGGCACCCTGATGATGGGTTACGGATTGATCGGGGTAGAACAAAAGCAGATGCGGTTAATAGAGATGAATACCCTGCATGTACCCGCAAAGCTCGACGCCTATCAGCGGCTGGAACTCATTTTTTTTACTGTTCAGCAGATCATCTGTACCTACCGGCCAACCGATTTCGCCATTGAAGCTCCCTTCTTCGGAAAAAATGTACAGAGCATGCTGAAACTCGGCCGGGCGCAGGGCGTAGCCATTGCCGCAGCCATGCAGTCCGGGATTCCGGTGACCGAATACGCTCCGCGTAAAATCAAACAGTCCATCACGGGGAACGGGAATGCAGGTAAAGAACAGGTATGGAAAATGCTTCAGCAGATCTTACAAATCCGTCATCAGATTGACCACCTGGATGCTTCAGATGCCCTGGCCGTTGCCATTTGTCATCAATTCCAGGGCAGCAGCCCGGTATCAAAAGAAAAAAAGTTAAATGGCTGGGAAGCGTTCATTGTGAAGAATCCGGGAAGAGTGGGGAAGTGAATGTGGAAATGTGCTAATGTGCTAATATGCTAATGTGCTAATTTGGAAATGTGGGGGCGTGCTGTTCTCATTTACGCATTAGCACATTTCCACATTTACACATTTACAAATTCCCAATGATTCTCTCCTGCACATTCCTGAATTCCTCTTCAGATAGCTTTAGTTTCGGCCGCGCGAAATTCAGATCAGCAATATGATCAATTGGAACCAGGTGCATGTGCGCGTGGGGAACTTCCAGTCCTACCACCGCAATTCCGCACCGGTCGCAGGAAAAGGATTTCTCTATTGCCCGGGCGATGGGTTGGGCAAATACCAGGATACGGGACAGATATTCTTCTCCCAGGTCGAAAAATTTATCGGTCTCCGTTTTCGGAATCACCAGCACATGGCCTTTTCTCAAAGGATTAATATCGAGAAAGGCCAGAAAATAATCATCTTCTGCGATCCGGTAGCTGGGTATATCGCCCTTTATTATTTTTGAAAAAATAGTCATCCTGTGTCGTTGACGGTCTCGCCCGCCGAAGCAAAGCGAAGGTTGGTTGACAGTAAACCGTCACTTAATTAAACTGTAATATTCTCCACTTTAAATTTCAGCTTGCCCGCAGGAACAACCACTTCCGTTACTTCGCCGATCTGTTTCCCGAGTAAACCTTTTCCAATTGGTGAAGCCACAGATATCTTTCCCTGTTTGAGGTCGGCTTCTTTTTCAGAAACCAGATGATAGGTAGCCTGTTTTTTATTATTGAGATTCGTTACGGTTACTTTCGTCAGAATAGAAACTTTGCTGGTATCGATATTGCCCTCTTCGAGAATACGCACATTCGCCAGATCTGATTCCAGCCGCTGAATTTTTGCTTCCAGCATACCCTGAGCTTCCTTGGCCGCATCATATTCCGCATTCTCCCGCAGATCTCCCTTCTCCCTGGCTTCGGCGATAGCTTTGGAAGCAGCGGGGCGGTCCACAGATTTCATTTTCTGAAGTTCAGCTTTAAGATTTTGTAAGGCTTCTTTGGTCAGATAAGTGATTTCACTCATAAAATCCTCCTTATTGTTTAGCTAAAAGAAAAAAAATACAACGCCTTTTGGGAGACGTTGCATTTTTACAAAGATAAGGAATCATATTGCAAAAGAAATTCCAGCGGCAGGGTCGACTGGCAGCAACCACGCGCAAGTCTCGGCAACCGGAGGTAAAAAACCTCCCTGGATATTGGAATTCAATAAAATAGGAGCGATGTGCGGGGCAAAAGAACAATCTGATTCCTGCCGGTTTACAATCTTTGCAAAAACCGACCAGCTGAGATGGTCTGGAAACGGGTAATATATTCCCGGATGCTATGGGCCGAAACGGACTAAATTACCGAACAGCTTGATTTCCAGTCAGGAGAACCCATCTACAACCCAAGCTTTTCCAGAATTACCCTGGCCATCTTATAAAATGCCTCATGGCTATAGCCGGCAATATGCGGCGTAATTAATAAATTATCAAAGGATAACAGCCGGTCAAGCTGTTGTTTTTCCGCCTCGGTATACTGGTCAGGTTTTTCATTTTCCAGTACGTCCAGTGCGGCGCCTGAGATCTGCTTATTTTTCAGGGCCCTGATAATCGCTTCGTTGTCCTGCACTTTCCCGCGGCAGCTGTTTATAAAATACGGTCTTCGTTTAAAGGAATTAAAAAACTGGTCATTCGCCAGGTGCCGGGTTTCGTCTGTTAATGGCACATGCAGACTCACCACATCGGCATATCGTCCCAGCTGTTCCATGTTCGCTTCTTTAATATATCCTTTGGCAAAGCCAAACTTATACTTATCGTAAGCCAGTACGGTCACATCAAAAGAGGCCAGGAGTTTTGCAAAAGCGGATCCCGTATTTCCGAATCCGATAATGCCTACCGTTTTCCCGGTAAGTTCTGTACCCCGGTTCGCATCGCGGATCCATTTCCCTTCTTTCACTTCACTGAAAGCCCGTGGCATGTGATTCATTAAGGAAAGCAACATTCCGAGTACATGTTCAGCTACTGCATTCCGGTTCCCTTCGGGGCTGCTCACACACTGAATCCCTTTTGATTCCGCAAAAGCAACGTCGATAAGTTCCATGCCGCTTCCCAGCCGGCCAATCCATTTCAGTGAGCCGGCCCGTTCCAGAATTTTACGGTCTACCTTTAAACGGGTGGTCACAATCAGTCCCTCCACATCCGCAATTGCCGATTCCAACTCTTCATAAGTCAGCTGCGGAAGATGCAGGATTTCAAATCCCTTCGCAGATAATCTTTCTATCAGATATTCATGAACCCTGGCAGTGATCAGTACTTTTTTCATTTAGTTTATTTTACGCGGAACGCAAAATTCCAAACCGGCCTGCAAAATTTTTTTCTGTAATTTTATTTCCCTAACATCACCGTCAACCGTCAACCGTCAACCGTCAACCGTCAACCGTCAACCGTCAACCGTCAACCGTCAACCGTCAACCGTCAACCGTCAACCGCTCCGCATCTTCCAGGTCAATGCAGCGAATTCAGCAATCGTCAGCTGTTCCGCACGCCGGCTGAATATTTCTTCCCGCAACACTTCTTCCGTAAATAATCCTTTCACTGCATTGCGCAGCATTTTTCTCCTTTGATTAAAGGCCGTCTTAACCAGCAGAAAAAACATTTTTTCCGTTTTTGCCGGAAAAGGTTCCTTTACAGGTGTCAGCCGGATAACAGCACTCTTTACTTTCGGGGCCGGTTTAAAAGCCTGCTCATGCACTTCAAAAAGATATTCCACCTGGTAAAATGCCTGCAGCAATACACTGATCACTCCGTAGGTCTTGTTACCATCCTGTGCGGCAATCCGCTGGGCAACTTCCTTCTGAAACATGCCGATCACCCGTTCCACATTCTCTCTCCAGTCCAGGATTTTAAATAAAATCTGGGTGGAAATATTATATGGAAAATTACCGATCACCGTAAATTTTCCATCAAAGGGACAATCCATTTTTAAAAAGTCTGCTTCCAGCAGATCCGGAATCAGGTCAGGATATGCTTTCTTAAGAAAGTCGGCTTTCTCCCGGTCAATTTCCACTGCCCTGAAATGAACGTTTTTGTTTCCGGTCAGGTATTTCGTCAGCGCCCCGGCTCCGGGCCCGATTTCCAGTAATTGTGTAAACGGATATTGCAGCAGGGCATCCACAATCCGCCTGCTGACCGCCTCATCTTTTAAAAAATGCTGACCGAGTGATTTTTTTAGATTGAATGCATGGGGAAGATCCGTCATAACTGCAAAAATAAACGATCCGGTCAGGCTATTAATCGTATTTTTATCCCTCGAAAAATTAAGACATGAGTATTCCGTTACAAAGACCCGTGATAGGCATTTCCATTGGCGATACAAATGGCATCGGAGCCGAGCTGGTGATAAAGACCTTCTCCGATAACCGCTTACTCGAACTTTGCACGCCCGTGCTTTTTGCTTCCAACAAACTCATTAATTTTTATCGCAAATCCATTCCGGATTCCAGTTTCAATTATCAGAATGTAAAAGACCTTGCACGCGTTTATACAAAACAGGTAAATATATTCAATTGCTGGGAAGAAGAGATGAGCATTACGCCGGGGCAACTCAACGAAACAGGAGGCAGATATGCCGTAAAATCGCTGGTGGCTGCGGTGGAAGCATTAAAGGATAAAAAGATCCAGGGGCTGGTCACCGCTCCTATTCATAAAAAAAATATTCAGGGCAGCAATTTCCCATTTACAGGTCATACGCCCTATCTCCTGCAGGCTTTTGGCCTGAAAGATGTGCTGATGCTGATGAGTTCGGAAAACTTCAAAGTGGGCCTGGTAACCGAACATGTTCCGGTAAGTGAAATAGCCCGGCATATTACGCGGGAGGCGATTCTTTCCAAACTGAATATCATGAAGGATTCCCTGATCCGGGATTTTGGCATCGACAAACCCCGCATTGCGGTACTCGGATTAAATCCGCATGCCGGCGATGAAGGCTTGATTGGAAAGGAAGAGGAAGAGATCATTAAACCGGCTATCAAGGATGCTAAGCACAATATGCTGGTGTTTGGCCCCTATAGTGCCGACGCCTTTTTTGCGCATAACCATCAGCAGAAATTTGACGCCGTGCTGGCCATGTACCACGACCAGGGCCTCATCCCTTTTAAATCTCTCGCTTTTGGTGAAGGAATCAACTATACTGCCGGATTACCCGCTGTCCGAACCTCTCCTGATCACGGTACGGCCTTCGATATTGCAGGTAAAAATAAAGCCGATCATGGCTCTTTCATGGCTGCTGTTTTCGGATGTCTGGATATTCTGGAAAAACGGCGCGATTTCAATGAAAATCACAAAAATCCTTTAAAGAAAATGGGGTCTGTGGTGCTGGCAGGAGCTGAGGATGAGAAAATTGATGAGGGAAGCTGAGTGCCTGCCATTTACATATTTCCATATTTTCACATTTCAAATTTGTTTTCCCCCTGCTTGCAAATACCAAAACAGCTTTCTATCTTTGAAATACCCCCTATAGCTGATTGTTACCCCTCTGAACTAATCCATCCAGGATTTTCTCCAATAGCTATGTGAACAATTCCGTCGATTTATCCGATCCCTTTCTTTTGAATGACCTCTGTTACCCTTTACAGCCAGTCATCATTACATTGTTCACTTTCTGAAACACAAAAAATGAAAAGGATCATCAGGTTTAGTTTGCCACTTTCACTGGCAATTACAGCAGTCTTATTTGCCAGCGCTATCCCATCCCATACGAATGACACCACAAACAACACGAAGAGTATTACGCTTCATGGGAGTCTTGCTGTCTTTAATGCCGCTTACGGCAAAAATTATTTTGAGCTGAACTGGAACACCGTTGCAGGGAATTTCGATCATTTCGAAATTGAAAGAAGCCTGGATGGAGAAACTTTTGAAAAGCTCGGCGAAGTGAAGGCCGGACAACTGTCTGCCACGGGGCAGTATCTGTTCCGGGATCACTTTAAGGCCATCACGGCCCGGAACAATGATTTTTTCTACCGGTTAAAACAATTCGAACCCAACGGAAATTTCAGCTATTCCAAAGTGCTCATCGCCAGAATGTACAATACAAAATCCCTGGCTTCCCTCAGTGTTACTCCGGATCCGGTAGCGAATGATATTCTGGTGAATGTCCAATTGAATGAAAATTCTTTTGTTATGATGAAAGTGCTCGATGAAACCGGAAATCTGGTATTGAAAGAAGGACGCCAGGCGGATAGCGGTTCGAGCACCTATTCATTGAATGATACCCACAATCTGAAGAAGGGAATGTACACGCTTGAAGTAACCGTAAACAGTCGGGAGAAACTCGTAATGAAACTCATGAAAGGATAAATTCCGGTACCTGCTTTACCGGATTTACCTATTTCCATTCACCGCAAGATAAGTTTGGAGGCTTTTTACATAGTTACCAAAAGCTTCCCTTCCCGTCGCGGTGATTTTACATAAAGTGTGCGGATAATTATCCTTAAAATCCTTCAGTACTTCAATATATCCCGCTTCCCGCAATTTATTGATCTGGACGCTCAGGTTACCGGCGGTCGCATTCGTTCTTTCCTTTATTGCGGTGAATTCTGCCTCCTGGCTGTTCATCAGCAGGGAAACAATAGCCAGCCGGAGTTGTGAATGCAAAACGGGATCGAGGTCTTTGAATGGGGTCATGGGAAGTTTTTTGGTTGACGGTTGACGGCCTTTAAGTGCGAATTCGCGCCTGAGATCCGTCAACTGTCAACCGTTAACCGTCAACTTTAATATCATCACTGGCATTTCGCCAACTCCTCCTCCGCCCTTTCCTGGCCCCAGTGAGGATACATGGGTTTGGGCTGTTCCTTCTTAAACAACTCGACAGCTTTTTCAAAAATCGGTTTTGCTTTTGCTTTTCCGCCGCCAAAGGCTTCCGGCGTATTCATTACACTTTCACCCTGCAGATAATATAAACGCGGATTATCCGGATCCAGTTTAAGTCCGCTTTGCAGGAAAGCTGATGCCTGCTGCCCGTATGTTTGCCAGCGGGTTTGCGGATCCACCATCATCTGTTGTGTGGCTGACATGTTCCGGAGCGCATAGATTTCGGCATTCTTCTCAATAGTTTCCGCCTTATCGCAAAGCGCATTGATCCGGGTGGAGTTCGCGTCCTTATCAAGATTCGGATCACTCCAACCCGCCGTGGAAAGCGAAAGTCCTGCATAATAATACGGCAGCCATTGGGTTTTTTCGGCATCGCCGATTCGCTCGAAAGTATTGGCGACTGCCTGGAAATCTGCCGTTGTTTTTGCAGCTCCGAACGCGGCCAGGTTTTTTTTCATGGCCTCCGTATAGCGATCGCTTTGCGCCTGACTGCTGTATGCAAGCAGCAATAAAAAAGTAAAAAGAATCGGTTTCATAAATGAATAATTAAAGTGAGCATTATAAATTATTATTGATGGCATCCTGGGTTCGGTCCACGCCCCAGCTCAGGAAGCAACCGACGAAATAAAACCGGTTTGCCGGAGGTTCAATTGCCTGCCTGTTTTGTCCGCTGAATGAATAGTTATAACCATACACCGGATGATACCCTAATACATTACTCATGCTGGCAAAAAGCACTACAAATGTTTTGGGATTTGTTTTACCTATGCTGGGAACATATTCCATACTGAAATTAAGACTGTGATAATCTTTGGTGTGCCCCTGATCCGCCGTATAGTATTTACCGGAACTGTTGATCATAAAATTATAATAAGGTCTTCCGCTGGCATAGGTATAGGTAAGATTAAACCCGGTTTTCCAGTCCGTAAAAAACCGCTTCATAACGAGCGATACCGTATTCTTCGATGCGAAATTTGGCGTTATTTCTCCGGGATAGTTTAAATAATCCCTTTTCGTATCCAGGTAAGAATAACTGATCCAGTAATCGAAATTCTCAAATGTTTTCTTGTCGCGCCAGAAAAATTCAATTCCTTTGGCTTCAGCGCTGCCACTGTTATTATAATTAAAATAATAATAATTAACCGGCTCGGTCTTGATGAGATCCCTGTATTTTTTATAATACGCTTCCACCCGGAACATCTGATCCTTTGTCATCTTCTGGTAATTGAGAATATAATGGGTTGCCCGGGTGAATCCAAGATCCGGGGTATAAAACAGTTGCTGGTTTTCGGCTTTCTGGTAAAAAATGCCATAGGCAGCAGATATCTGCGCATCTTTGCCGGTTTTATAGGCAAGGGATATTCTGGGCGCAAGATCTGATTTTCTGATAAGGGAAGAATATTCATACCGCAGCCCGATTTTTGCAGCTAGTTCATTGGTCAGATAAATATCAGTTTCCACAAAGCCGGCGAACATATTATCGCGCAGCGTTCTTGCCGTATCCTGATAAGTGAAAGGATTATAATTGTACCAGTATTCTCCACCAAAACGCAGTGCACTGAGTCCCCCCAGTTTTTTTTCAAATACCGCCCTCGTTTGCGCCAGATCCTGACGGTTCTTTAACGTAAAATTTTTATTCTTCATCCAGAAAATACTGTCGCTGTAAAAATGGGCCTCGTTATTGGCACCCTGTACCTGCTGACTGATATCATCCAGGTTGGTGCTGTAGCTTGCGCTGAGATTCATCTTCCAGCCATTTTTCAGATATTCCCTCCAGCTCAGATTATTGTACCAGTTGTGGTTTCCCAGGTCAAACGCATTTTTGAGGCCGGGGCTGTCCAGATCCGGCCTCCTGAGCCCCATCTGATTATAATTAAACGTGGTATAATATTTAACCATCCCACCGCTTTTTGTCTTAAACCGGAAGTTTGCATCGCCGGAATGAAACTGGGGAAGTCTGAAATAATCGGGTTGTTGCTTTACGAGACCGAAATACAGACCGACATTGACATAATTATAGGAAATGCCCCAGGATGATTTCTTATTCGCCGCCAGTTGTTGCGTACCCACCCCGACCACGATCGGAGAAATGGAAGCGTCCACTTCCGATTTTTCCGGAAGGTCGATGGATTCGAGTAGCACCACTGAAGAAAGTGCCTGCCCGTAAAGCGCCGAATAACCTCCGGTGCTGAAAACGGTTCCCTTAAAAAGAAACGGAGAAAACCTGCCCCGGGTGGAGATGTCGGGAACGCTGGTGTAATAGGGATTGTTTACCAGGCTTCCGTCAATGAACTGCTTGGTTTCCTGGCTGGTGCCTCCCCTCACAAACAAACCCTCCTGCTCACCCACCTGCTGGGCACCGGGAAGGGTCTTTAAAGCAGCGGTGATATCGGCATTCGAACCTGCAGTTGTCGCTACATCCAAAGAACTGAGCACGGCGCCTCTTTTGGAGTCACCCGCTGAAAAAGAGCCTGCCGTAATCGTTACTGCCTTCATTTCATTGGGCTCCTCCCTCAGTTGGAGATCCAGCCGGATGGATTTCCCTTCCAGCAGGATCGGTTGTTCCAGCGGGCGATAACCTATTGAACTTACAGTGATCTGCCGGCTTCCGGTATCCGAGGTGGAAAACTGATAATTTCCGCTGGAATCTGAGGTAGCACCGTCAAAGCTGTTTTTGATTGTGATGCTGACGCCGGGAACAGGATGCCCTCTTCCGTCTTTAATCTTGCCGGTAATAACAGTTTGCGATAAGGCCGCCTGAATAAAAAACAGGCAACCGATAAATAATAATATTCTCGTAATATATTGATTAGTAATTTTTTGTATACCAGAGAACGAAAGCATACGTTAGCTTTGGATGATAAAATTAAATGGACTGCCAGGATTTACAAATATAAAGTAGTTTATGATATAAACTAAAAAATAATTGCCGGACTATTTTTTGGTAATAAGAGGTTAACAAATTGCAGGGATCTGGTAAACAGGACCGCTTAATTTTGGGTTATCAGTATTAACCACTCAAGCGTACGCCATGAAATGGATTACCACAGAAAACGAAAATCATAGTATTGGTCGTTTTGATCTGCTGGATGGTCTTTCCCGGGAAATGGTATTACGCTATAATCCGGTTCAACACTCGGGACGGCTGGAACGCAACAATAACCACCTGCTTTTTTTTATTGAGCAAACCGGCATCTGGGGGAACAAATTTTTATTTGAGAATGAATACGGGGTGGAGATCGGCAGGATTTCTTTCGATACACTGCAAAACCTGGATGGGACTATTCATATAGACAAAAGAAAAATTTCATTTAAGATATCCCAAAATTCCGTTGCGGATGTTTTCTTCATTCCCAATAAATACCTCAAACAAAATTTCCATTGCAGCATTGAGGTTGAAAATTATTTGCCGGAGGAACCCGATAAAAAGCTGAGTATGGAAAGATCTGAAAAATACGCCTGTTTCATCCTCGGTTTATTCTGGTATCTTTTTCCCGAATCCATTCCGGAGGCAAATAAGTCGGGTTTTACCATGAACATCCGATAACAAGTGCGGAAGTATCTATTGCCTGCAGGAAATAGTCAGGGAGATCGATCTGCTCCTACTCTTCCGGTATATCAAAAGGCCCGGCTTAGAAAAGCCAGGCCGTTGTTGATCGTACCCTTTAAAACTAAAACTTCAAAATTCGTTTTCTTATATTTTCTCTTTTTGCTTTCTTTCCTTTTCCGCTCAATAATTCATTTGCAGGCTAATTCCTCATTCGGGTACTCCATTCATCTGCCGCCGGATTTTCCATAGACAAGTAGTTCCTGCTGCCTGGCCGGTGGAATCCGCACCAGGATAACATTTGAATATTGAAACTCGTTGTCCTTCGGTCCCGCGACCTTCAACCGGTAAAAAACCAGGGATCCGATTTCCGGAGAAAGCTCGTCTGTGAAATGAAAATCCGTTCTTCTGTCGTTATTGTCCTCCGTAAAAAGTATTGCATGATCATCGAATTCCTTTCCGTCCCGGCTGCACTGCACGGTAAAATGCCGGATGCTCTGCCCAATTCCGGTCGTCCAGGTCAATGTTACCTGCTTATTGTTCTTCAGTTTCGCCTGAAAGGCAATCAGCGAAACCGGAAGCGGCGCCGCGGCCGGAACGTCGCAGGCAAGGGATCTGAACCAGAGCGCATACATGCGATCAGTTGATTTACTGCTTCCGGAGCCGGTTTCAGCGCCTACCCTTACCACGAAACTGCTGGCATCCGTGTAAAAATTATTTACCATTGCATCCGGCGCACCGGTTGTAATACCTGCGTAATTTTTTGCCGTTCCGTCGAACCGTTTACCATCCAGTAACCTGTCATTCAAACAGCCCCTTACCGAAGCATAAGTCATCATGGAATGCTGCTCCAGGGTGAAAGACTGCATTTTGTAAAATGATTGAAATTCATGCAGCTTATCCCCATCCCCGTCAATATCCAATCCGGAAACAAAGAACTGATTTACCGATACTGACTGACGGGGGTCCGCATGTTTTACAAAGGAAATCTTAAATTCCATCCACCAGCTGCTGTGTGCTGCTGCCCTTCCATTTCCGTATTTTACGCGGGGCTGCCAGGCGTTATCGTACCCGGTGCCCTTCACAGGATCCTGTTCCGGACCATCCAGGTCGATGTTGGATAAGGTTACTTTCGAACTGCTTCTTCCCTGGATGGTTATCAGGGCATCTATCCCCGCTCCCACATTCGAAAAAACATAAACGGCTCCATCTTTTCCCGCATCGGGATAACCAGCCCCGGTTTTCAATTGCGGATTCATAAAAGCCGGTTCCGGAACCAGGGACTGGGCCGGGAGCGGGCTATAAACGATAAACGATAAAAGAACAGCTAAGCCAAACCGGTTCATATGCCACTTCACATGGTTCAGGAAACGCAGGTGAATTTGTTCCATAACTTATTTTTAGCGCAACGGGATTAAGTAGTTATATCCCATAGTTATTGGAAACACAGGCCCTGTTCCTAAGAAATTGGAAAAAGTATTATTGAAAACAAAACGTTGAAAACGGATTCAGGAAAATTGGAAGGGAAGTTAATCAGGAGATTGGTACGGTTTACTGACAGAACAAAGATTGCAAGCGTTTTTGAAAAATGCAAGCGTTTGGGAAAATAATGTTGGGATTTTTTGGACTACGATAAATTCGTGGATGGTTGATGGTGGATGGTTGATGGACTTCATGTGCCAATTCGCACCTGGGAACCATCCACTATCTACCATCCACCATTCACGAACATTACAAGCTTCCCACACCCCTACTTATACTGCGGAATCAGCTCATTCGCCAATGCAGTTACCTTGCGAATTGCATCGTCGCTCAGATTACCTTTCTTGAATTCGGCCAGCACATCGGGTAACTTGTTTTCCATTTCCATCAGAAAATGTTCTTCAAAGGCCCTGATTCTTTTAACCGGCACTTCGCGGAGCAGACCCTGTGTTCCCAGGTAGATGATGGCAACCTGTTTTTCCACCGCAACCGGGGAATACTGGGGTTGTTTCAGGATTTCCACGTTTCGCGCCCCTTTGTCAAGAACGAGTTTGGTAGACGCATCCAGATCGCCCCCGAATTTTGAGAACGCTTCCATTTCCCGGTAAAGTGCCTGGTCGAGTTTCAGCGTTCCGGAAACCTTCTTCATGGATTTGATCTGGGCATTGCCACCCACACGACTAACCGAAATTCCCACGTTAATGGCAGGCCGGATACCGGAGTTGAACAGGTTTCCTTCCAGGAAGATCTGTCCATCCGTTATCGAAATCACATTTGTCGGAATATAAGCTGATACATCACCGGCCTGGGTTTCAATAATAGGTAAGGCGGTAAGTGAACCGCCCCCTTTAACCAGGCTCTTCAATGATTCAGGCAGGTCGTTCATCTTTTTTGCAGCAGCATCATCGCTGATGATCTTAGCTGCCCGTTCCAGTAAACGACTATGCAGATAGAACACATCACCGGGGTAAGCTTCACGTCCGGGCGGCCGGCGAAGCAGCAGGGAAACCTCGCGGTAAGCAACGGCCTGTTTGGAAAGATCGTCGTAAATGATCAGCGCCGGGCGCCCGGTATCACGGAAAAATTCTCCGATTGCCGCACCGGCAAAGGGCGCATAAAACTGCAGGGGAGCAGGATCCGATGCCGAGGCAGCAACAATAACCGTGTACTCCATCGCGCCGTGGTCAGTCAGGGTTTTCATGATCCCCGCAACGTTAGAAGCTTTTTGCCCGATGGCAACATATATACAGATCACCGGCTTACCGGCCTTGTAAAATTCTTTCTGATTGATAATAGTATCTACGGCGATGGCTGTTTTTCCTGTCTGGCGGTCCCCGATAATCAGCTCACGCTGTCCCCGGCCAATGGGTATCATTGCATCAATCGCTTTAATACCGGTTTGCAGCGGTTCTTTCACCGGTTCGCGGAAGATTACCCCCGGCGCTTTTCTTTCCAGCGGCATCTCATGTTTTTCGCCGGCGATGGGACCCTTGCCATCTATCGGCAGACCCAGGGTATTCACCACCCTGCCCAGCATGCCTTCGCCAACCTGGATGGATGCGATCTTCCCGGTGCGGCGCACTTTTGCACCTTCTTTAATATCCCCGCTTTCTCCCATCAGTACAACGCCCACATTATCTTCTTCCAGGTTCAGGGCAATCGCCCTGACGCCGTTTTCAAATTCCACGAGTTCTCCGCTGCTCACGTTATTAAGTCCGTAAACACGCGCAATCCCGTCACCCACCTGCAGCACAGTTCCTACTTCTTCCATGTCGGCCGAAACGTTGAAGTTGCTCAGCTGCTGGCGGAGGATCGCTGATATTTCATCTGGTTTTATTTCTGGCATATACTCTTTTTAAAATGAATTATTTTATACCTAGCGGATTTTATAAATAAAATCGTTGCTTTCAAATTGCTTTTTGATCGCATTCAGATCGTAGAGGATGCTGGCATCGATCAACCGGCCATCCACTTCTATAATAAATCCGCCGATGATATCCGGATTCACCCTGGTTTTCAGCTCCACCTGTTTCAAATGGGCGGATTCACTAATCTTATCGACGATAACAGATTTCACATCATCTGTTAACGGAATCGCCGTGGTCAGCGAAACAATATGTATTCCCTTGTAATCCTTGTATTGTTTAATGAAAGCAGTAATAATTTCCGGCAGATAGAATTCGCGGCCTTTCTTTATCAGCAGCCGGATAAAGGAACTGCTGATAACACCCTGCCTGTCTTTGGTGAGGGCAGCGATAATTTTTTCTTTTTTGTCTCCCTTGATCACAGGGCTTTTGAGCACCCGCTCAAATTCCGGACTGGCTTTGATCAGGCTGTTCATCACTGTCATATCCTGGAAAACCGGCTCCAGCTGGTCTTTTTCTACAGCCAGGTCAAGCAGTGACTTTGCATATCTTCCGGCTAAGCGGGGATTGGGCATAATCTTTAATTAAATAATGTGGAAATGTGTAAATGTGTAAATGTGTAAATGGGAGAATCTGGAAATGATTTCAAAATATTACACTGCGGGTTTCCACATTTCCACATTTCCACATTTCCACATTTGCATATTTGCATATTTTCCACATTTACCAATTACTTAATTCAGCTTCACTTCCTCGGCAAGCTGCCTGATATAACTTTCCTGTTCTGACTTGTTTTCCAGCTGGCGGCGCAGGATCTTTTCAGAAACTTCGATCACGAGGTTCCCCATCTGGTTCTTCAGTTCCGTGATGGCTGCCATTTTTTGCGTTTCAATGGCGGCCCGCGCATCCGTTATAATTTTACCGGCTTCTATTTTCGCCTGATCCTTCGCTTCATTAATGATCTTGTCTTTCGTATCCCTGGCTTCTTTCAGCATCTGCGCTCTTTCTTCCCGTGCCCTGGCCAGCAAGGCTTCATTTTCACTCTTCATTTGGGCCATCTCAGCTTTTACCCTTTCAGCGGTAGCCAGTGAATCGGAAATGGTTTTTTCCCGGTCGTTGAGGGACTGCAGAATGGGTTTCCAGGCAAACTTCTTCAATATCAAAACCACGATCACGAACGCGAGCAGCGTCCAGAAAATGAGTCCGAAGGAAGGAATTAAAAGATCCATGAAATTTGTTTTATATAAAGTTTTTGCCGTAAAAAAAACTGCATCCTCCGTCCTTTACTTCGGATGCAGCAGAAAGATGTTCTAAACGAACATTGCCAGAATACCGGCAATAACGCCGAACAGTGCAACCCCTTCCACCAGCGCTGCTGCGAGGATCATGTTGGCACGAATGTCGTTGGATGCTTCAGGCTGACGGGCGATGGCTTCCACCGCACCTTTACCAACCTGACCGATACCGATACCGGCGCCAATGGCGGCCAGACCCGCTCCGATCGCACCACCGGCATTCGCCCAGGGCGTTGTACTCAATAACATGGTAACTAAATCCATACTTGTTAATTTATATTGGTTTAAAAAGCCCGCTGTTGTTAAACAATCACCGCGTCTTCATGTCCGTTGCCACTGTGCGTGTGCAGATCCTCTATAGCCTGCCCGATAAAAACCGCCGTCAGGTTGGTAAAAATGAAAGCCTGAATAAAAGCCACCAGGATCTCGATCAGATAGATAAATACCGCAAACCCGATGGAAACCGGGGAAAACCCCCAGCCGATTCCTTTGTTCAGTTCCCCGAAAATAAAGATCAGCGAAACCAGGCAGATAATAATAATATGACCCGCCACCATATTTGCAAAAAGACGTATGATCAATGCGAATGGTTTGGTAAAAATCCCGATGAATTCCACCAGGATCATGATGGGTTTTATGGGTCCCGGAACAGGCGGATTCACGATATGGCTCCAATAGTGCTTATTCGAACTAACCATGATCACGATAAAGGAAATCACACCCAGCACCAGGGTGAAGGCAATATTTCCCGTTACATTGGCAGCTCCCGGGACAAGCCCGAAAAAAGTATTGATCAGAATAAAGAAAAAGACAGTCAGCAGATAGGGAAGGTATTTATCGGATTTCGTCCCGAGACAGGGAACCGCAACTTCATCCCGTACAAAAGTGATCACCGGTTCCATTAAATTCTGAAAACCCGTAGGGGCTTTGCTGGTGCCGATTCCGCTTTTGTATTTGCCGGCAATCTTAACCAGCAGAAAAACCAGCAGCGTAAGGGCCAGGATCATCTGCACCACGTTGCGGGTCATGGAAATGTCCAGTACTTTCACCGTCAAATCCCGGGTACCATCCTCCTTAACGGGAATGATCTTGTTCCCCATCAGTTTATACCCCTGCCAGATCTCTTTCCCGTGGTGAAAACGGGAGGAAGAAAACAGGGAAAAGCCCCGTTGCGGGGAGTAAAGGATAACAGGCAGTGGAATGGTCGCCTGATGCTCCTCACCGTCGGTGCTTTTATAGGAAAGAAAATGGTATTCATAGGCATCCAGCACATGGGCAAAAATCACTTCGTTGGCGTCAAAGCCCGAATGCTTTTCTTCCCCCTTTTCCTGCGGTTTTTCCTGTGCTTTCACTAGCCCTGAAAAAAGCAGTAAAAAAACGCTGAAACCCGCTACCAATAATGATTTGAACCTTCCCTGCACCATGCGGTATGCAAATTTTGCCGCAAAGATAAGGGAGGGGGGTGAATTTGCAAGAAGGAATGTGGTTTTATTGGGGATTTCGGAATAGTTTTTTCGTGGATAGTGGATAGTGGATGGTGGATGGTCTTTATGTGCGAATCAGCACCTGAAATCTATCTACTATTCACTATCGACTATCAACCTTTTCCTCAAACTGCATCTGATGCAGCTTAAAATAAAATCCCTGTTTCTCCATCAGCTCTTCATGGGTTCCCATTTCTTTGATTTCCCCCTTGTCGAGGACCAGGATCTTGCTGGCTTTTCTTATCGTGGAGAGGCGATGGGCAATTACGATTGATGTGCGGCCGGCAATCAGCTTTCCGATAGCTTCCTGGATCAGTATTTCCGATCCGGTGTCTACGGATGAAGTGGCCTCATCCAGGATCAGGATGGAGGGATCGAAAAGGAGGGCCCGGATGAAGGACAATAACTGCCGCTGACCAAGAGAAAGGGTACTCCCGCGCTCCATCACATTAAAATCATATCCGCCGGGAAGTTCCGATATGAAGTCATGCATCCCGATGAGTTTTGCCGCCTGAATCACTTTTTCAAACGGTATTTCGCGGTTGCGCAGGGTGATATTATCGAGAATGGATCCGGAAAAAAGAAATACGTCCTGCAATACAACGCCGATGGATGACCGCAGGGCATCCAGCTTATAGGTTTCTATCGGATGGTCATCCAGCCGGATCCGGCCCTGCTGTATGGCATAGAGCCTGTTAAGAATACTGATAATAGAGGTTTTTCCGCTTCCGGTATGTCCCACGATGGCCAGGGTCTCTCCCGGCTGAACAACGAAAGAAACGTTTTTCAGCACCCATCGTTCGTCGGTATAGGCGAAATAAACATGATCGAATTCTATTTTGCCCAGCAGTTTGCGCGGCGCATAGTCACCTTCTGTTGTGATCCGGTCCTCATTATCCAGTACCTTAAACACCCGGTCACTTGCAACCATACCCATTTGCAGGGTGTTGAATTTATCGGCAATCACCCGCAGTGGCCGGAATAACAAATTCAGGTAAAGGAAAAAAGCAATGATTTCCCCCGTGAGCCGTCCGGCCTGTTCCGGAGGAAGATCCAGCACCAGCTCGGCTCCCCACCACACCAGCAAGCCGGTAGAAAAGGCCAGCACAATTTCCACGATCGGGAAAAAAACAGAATAGGCAAAAATGGCCTTGATATTTGCATTCCGGTGTTCGGAATTAATTTTTCCGAAGCGCCTGTATTCCTGATCCTCAGCGGCGAATGCCTGAACGATCTGCATTCCGGTAATATGTTCCTGCACAAATGCGTTCAAAGCGGCTACCGCATTCCGGACCCGGATAAAAGACTTGTTGACGGATTCCTTAAAGAAATACGTGGCCAGGATTAAAAAAGGAAAGGGAATCAGGCAGACCAGGGTCAGCTGCCAGTTCGCCAGAAACATAAACAGCAGGATCGAAATGATGGACAGGAGATCCGACACAATGGGAATCAGGCCTTCTGCGAAAATATCATTGATGGCTTCAATATCGTTGATGGTGCGGGTGGTGAGTGTTCCGATCGGCGTTTTGTCGTACTGCGAAAGATTCAGCCCGAGTATCTTTTTATATACGGCAATTCTCAGATCCTTCACCACGGTCTGCCCGAGCCACGCCGTTAGAAAAGTGAAGAAAAAACGGAACGCCGTTTCTATAAGCAGTAAACCGATTTGCAGGATACTGATATAGATGATCAGCTGAATCATCCTTTCCCGGATGGACGGATCGTCCGATATGCCTCCCCGGATATAATGATTAACAGTGTATTGAATCAGGAACGGCCGCAACGGCGAGATAACCGCCAGTAAAATGGATAAGGCGATGGAACCATAAAACCATTTTTTATAGGGCGATGCGAATTGTAAAACGCGCCGCAGCAAACTGAAATCAAATATTTTTTTCCTGGAAACGGAAGGCATGTAAGTAGAAAGTAAAAATTAAAAAGTAAAAAGTAAAAAATCCGGAGGCGGGTACTTCCGGATGGCAAACGCAAATCAAAGGTAAGACGCCATTCCTAACTATCGAGCCGGTTTTTCCGAACGCGAAGGTGAACATTTTTGCAGAACCTGGTTTTACTTTTTATTTTTAAATTTTTACTTTCCCCCTACTCCTCATCCCCCATTGCCTTCCGATAAGCCTTAATAAAAATAACACCCAGGTTTTTGTAAGGCGGAATATAATCGTCGAAGCGTTCACGCGCAACAGGATCTTTCTGGAATTTTTCCGTTAGC
>Ga0157370_10002380_pt1 | contig 22682 bp, 22 predicted proteins | sample C35metaG_FD_113463 | JGI IMG/M metagenome (GOLD analysis project Ga0157370, IMG submission 113463) | Corn rhizosphere microbial communities from Kellogg Biological Station, Michigan, USA - C3-5 metaG | ecosystem: Host-associated > Plants > Roots > Rhizosphere > Soil | place: USA: Michigan...
CGGCTCGAACTTCAGGCACTCTTCCGCGCGCCAGCGCTCGATGCGCTCCCACCACGGCGCGAGGCGCTCGGGCGCGAAGCCCTCTTCGGGCAGCAACGCCAGCACCGCATCGAGGATCGTCGCGCAGTCGCCCACCATCGGCACATCGACCTGCACGATCTTGTTGATGCTCGCCGGGTCGATGTCGATGTGGATCTTTCGCGCATGCGGGCAGAACTCGTCGAGCTTGCCGGTCACGCGGTCGTCGAAGCGCGCGCCGACGCACACCACCAGGTCGGCCTCGTGCATCGCGAGGTTCGCTTCCAGGTTGCCGTGCATGCCGAGCATGCCGATGAACTTTGCATCCGATGCCGGGAAGGCACCCAGCCCCATCAGCGTCAGCGTGCAGGGCGCGTGCAGGCGGTTCACCAGTTGCGTGAAGGCCTCGCAGGCTGCAGGCCCCGAGTTGATGAGCCCGCCGCCGCCATAGAGCACCGGGCGCCGCGCCGTCGAAAGCAAATCGGCCGCGCGCTGCAGCATCGCCTTGGGCGGCAACGCCGCCCGGCTCGTGCGCAGCGGGCGCAATGGCGTCGAGGTGCCACCCTGCCCCAGGCGCATCAACTGGATGTCCTTCGGCACATCGAGCAGCACCGGCCCCGGCCGGCCCGTCGATGCGATGTCTAGCGCGCGACGCACCAGCGCCGGCACGTCGTCGGCCGCGCGCACCTGCTGGTTCCACTTGGTCACCGAGCGCGACATGCCCAGCGCATCGCTCTCCTGAAAGGCCTGCGTGCCGATCACCGCCGTGGCCACCTGCCCGCTGATGCACAGCACCGGCACCGAATCGCTCATCGCATCGAGCAGCCCCGTGATGGTGTTGCCCACGCCCGGCCCCGAGGTGACCAGCACCACGCCCACCCGCCCCGTGCTGCGCGCATAGCCCTCGGCCGCATGCACCGCGGCCTGCTCGTGGCGCACCAGCACATGGCGAAGGCGCGGCTCGCCGTGCAGCGCGTCGTACAGCGGCAGCGCCGCGCCGCCGGGGTAGCCGAAGATGGTGTCGACGCCGCACTCCACCAGCGTATCGAGCAGGGCCTCCGCGCCGTTGCGCACGCGGGGCGGCGCTTCAGGGTGAAGGGACAGGGAAGACGTGAGGGGTAGGTCGAGCAATCTCATGCCGTCAATTCTTCCGTTATTGATGCAGAATTTGCTTCATTCTTTTGGCTCTTTTGGCCCCATTTATGAAAACCAATCGGAAAACAGCACCATCTGAAGAAGGATCTTTCGACAAGATCGACATGGCCATCCTCCGCGTGCTGCTGCTCGACTCCCGCAAGACCCTGCAGGAAATCGGCAACGAGGTCGGCCTCTCGCCCACCAGTTGCTGGACGCGCATCAAGAAGCTAGAGGCGCAGGGCGTCATCAAGCGCTACACCGTCGACGTCGATCCGGCCAAGCTCGGCTATCACGATTCGGTGATCGTGCAGGTCACGCTGGAGAGCCACACCGACGAAACCCTCTACGACTTCGGCCGCGTGCTCGCGACCATTCCCGAGATCCAGGAGGCCTACCTCGTCTCCGGCGACTACGACTACTACATCCGCATCGCCGTGCGCGACACGCGCGACTACGAGCGACTGCTGCGCGAAAAGCTCTACAAGATCCCCGGCATCCGCCACAGCAAATCGCACTTCGTGCTGCGGGTGCTGAAGGAAACCAGCGTGCCCGTCATCTGACGGTGCGGGCATCGCGTTGACCTGAACTCCCCCACAGGATCTTCGGATGTTCGATTTCTTCAAGAAGAAAAAGCCGCCGGCCCCGGCCGCCGCCCCCAGCGAGACCGGCCCCGCCGTTCCTCTGCCCCTTGCCGGACGCAAGGGGCACGTCGGCGCCATCGAGGCCGTCACGCTCGACGGCACCATGTACTTCTTCGGCTTCGACTTCAGCAGCGACCTCGTGCTCTCGCCCCTCATCGATGACATCGACCTCGCCGCGCGCTTCGCGAGCCAGCACATGACGCAGCGCGACGGCGCGCACGACGAGGCCTACTGGCGCGAGCTCGCGGGCTATGCCGTCGAAGGCTCCGAGCTGGCGACCGAAGAAGAAAGCCGCACCTTCAGCACCGCGTCGCTGGCCGCTTCCATCGCCAGCCTGGCGCGCGTGCGCCGCGAAGGCACGGTCGAGCCCGGCTTCGCCATCGAATACCACCTGCGCTATCTGCTCGGCGCCGCGGGCGGATGGGAAGTGCCGGAAGAAGCCGGCGACGAAGATGCCGACGAATGGATCGACGTCATCAGCGGCAACGAGCCGCTGGCCGAAGGCACGACGCTGCCCGACATCGCCGGCCGCCTGCAGGCGCACCTGAACGCACTGGTCGATGCAGCACCGGGCAACTGGTCCTCGAAGTTCACCGTACTGAAGGGCTGACGGCCTTAGAGCCGGATCAGCTCCACCCGCCGGTTCTTCGCGCGCCCCGCCTCGTTGTCGTTCGGCGCCACCGGCTCGGCCGCGCCCGCGCCGCGCGTGGTGAAGCGCCGCGGGTCCACGCCCGCCTTCACCAGCACGCCGATCACCGCGAGCGCGCGCCGCTTGGACAAGTCGTCGTTGTGCTTCGCCTCGCCCTGCGCATCGGTGTGCCCCACCACCGAGAGCTTGAGCGGCGGGTTGTTGCGCATGAGCTTGGTCATCTCGTCCAGCGTGGGCTGCGACTCGGGGCGGATCACGTCCTTGTCCAGGTCGAACAGGATGCCGTAGAGGTTGATGCGCCCCGTCTCGGCCAGGCTTTTCTGCATGGCCGATGCGTCGACGAACACGATCTTGTCGCCCTCCATCGCCTTGGCTTCCACCACCCGCACGAAGGCGTGGCTGCCGACATCGGCGTTGTGCTCGGCGAGCGCGATGCTGGCGTACACGGTGCCGGTGGGGCCGGTCTTCTTCGCGAGCAGATAACGCCCGCTCACCGAAAAATAGTTGCGCACGTAGTCGCCGCTCTTGCCCAGGCGCGGCCACTCCGGGTCGTCGAAGGCCAGCGCAAAGTCGTAGGGCGTGGTCGTGTCCACGCTGTTGGGGCGCTTCTGGTAGCAGGTGGCGTTGGCGGTGCCGCAGGTGAAGAGCACATCGAAGCCCTTGGCCTTCAGGCTCGCCTCGTAGTTGCGCTGCACTTCGAGGAGCGACCGCCCGGCCGGCAGCTTGTAGTGATAGAGCGAGACCTTGCCTTCGAGCTTCAGCAGATCGGGCTTGCCCCCGCCCCAGTTCTGGAACGGCTCCTTGATGAGGCCCACTTCGTCGTAGGCCGTGACCTTGGTGCCGTCGAGCACCGCGCCTTCGTAGCGGCCGACGAGCGGGTGGTCTTTCTCGGGCGGCGCGGCGGCAAAAGCCGTGGAGGCGGTGGAGGCGGCCAGGCCGAGCAGGGCCGCGGCGGCGACGAAAGCGAGCTTTTTCATTGAAGCGTCGGGAAGAGCGGCAACGCTGCGAATGCTAGAGAGAGCACACGCCGCTGTGCATTCGACGGACGGCCTATGCCGCCTGCGCGCCCTGTCAGCCGGGCGTGCCGCCGTGCTGCAACGACGACGCGTGATCCTCGAAGCTGCCGCGCACCTGCCAGCCTTGCGGGCCCAGCGCCAACACCTTGTCCGACAGGCCGTGCGCGCCCGCCTCCGCCTTGACGTCTGCGGCGGCGGCGCACATGAGATCGAGGATTTTCTCGGCGCCGATCGTTTCGCCCGAGGCGCTGAAGCTGGCCTTGCTGTCCATGAAATAGACGACGTTGCGGCTCGGAACCACCGCCAGCAGTTCGCCCTGGAAGTCCTGGGCGAACTGGTGCCAGAGTTCCGGCAGCAGGAGCATGCAGGCTTCGAAGTCGCTGCCGGTCACCAACGCCTTGTAGAGCACCAGGTCCTGCATGCCGAGTTGCGGCGCCACTTTCTCGAACATGTTGCTCACGGCCTGGCGATGCATCTCCGCGGGGTCGAGGCCCAGCTGATCCATGCCCTCCTGCGTCAGCGTGACGAACTGGGTCGGCGTGTCGATCGCGTAGGTCACAAAGAGGCCGCTGTCGCCCGCAAAGGGATAGGCCACGGGCGTCTGCGCCTCGCGATCGCCGCCCCGCGCCTCGATCTCGTCGAGCATCGGCTGGACCCACTGGAGGAAATCCGCCGTCTTGATGCGCGGGTAGATGGAGGACGGTGAAGGTGGCGTGGCAGACATGGCGATGGATTGTCGGGGCGTCTTCTCGCCTGGCAAGTGCACAAAGTCATGCGTACTTTGGCAGTGCCGCGCGCCGGCTTGGAGAAGGCGGACTGGCAGTCGACCGGCATGCGCCCACCGCCGTTGGTGCGCGATATCGCACCGCCTGTCGGCACGGCGCGCAGCGACGAAGCGAAACCCGCGCGATCCGCGACTTACTAGCGCATTCAGTTTCCCCGCCCGCGCGGACTCTCTCTAAAGTGGACGCCCCTGTCGTTCGGCGACCCACTGTAGGGAGCAAGAAGGCGCCGCTCACGACACGCTTTGAAGAATGACCGCTTCGCCTCGCGGCGGGCCATCGGTGCGATGCGCACTCGGTGGGAAACGCGAGGCACAAAAGGCGACGGCCGAGGTGTGTCAGCACCCCAGCCGTCTAACCACATGACGTGCAACTACTCAGAAAGCGAGCACAACAAATGGCTAAACGAATTATGGCCGGCCCCCCTGCACCGGCACCCCGCAGCAAGTCGCCCAGCGGCACCGCCCCCACCATCACGGACGGACCCAGCGCGGCAGACCTTCTGGAGAACAGGCTGGAGCAATTGAAGTCGCTGCTGTGGTGCTGCTACGGCGAAGGCATCGACTGGTCCGGCGGCGACGGCCCCAAGCATCTGGGGAACGTGATGTGGCTCGCGGCGGATATGGTGGATCAGGCGGCGGAGTTGCATCAGCGGTGCTTGAGCGAGCGGGCTGGGCCGGCCTGATTGATAAGCGCATGCGCCGGCTGACGGCGCATGCGCAGGCACCGCTTCCGACAGACGGTCGCCTGTGGCAGCATGCGGCGGCGGACTCAACCCGCCAGCCCGCTGCAAAAAAGAAAAAAGCGGCAAGAACAAGCGCAGACGGTCCATTTTTCAAGAGGGAGCGCACATGGCAATTACTTCCGGTGTTGGCAAGGCTTTGACTGGCGGATTTTTTCTGCTGGGTGGATTGGCCGCCTCCGCCCAATCTTTTTCATTGGATAGCGTTTTATCCTTGAATTACAGATTCGGGCAACCTGCTTTCCCCGCTGCCGCCTATCGAAATATCAGCGCCGCCGAATTCAGATCAATGGTCCGCAAGGCTTTTCAAGCCTCGGGCTTCACTTTCATTGCTGTAGACGAACAAAAAAACAAATCCACGATTATTCAATTCGAATTTGCTCTTGATCCAAAAATAGGATCAAAGCCAAAAATCCTTGTATCCACCGATGAGTTACTTGACGGCAGAAAAAAGTGCAACCCGTGCTTTTTAAGATTTGCCCAAGTCAGCAATGCTGCAGAAATCGGAGCACTCCCGTGGATGGCGCAATACGATCTAAGCGCACTTCTCGTTCCGGCAATCGACAAGGCGTATTCAAATCTCGAATCCAGCGGGCGCGAGCACCTGGATCCTTCGTTTGGCTTCGGCTACAAGCCTCAATGGAAAGGCGAGCTAAATCGTTTTGGCAATTCGTACACCGGAATTAGTTTGCCTGATCTCAAAGAACTCATTTTCAGTGCATACAGGAATGCCGGCTTCATTCCGATTGACGGCGATATCGACTCAAAGGCTCCCGAACTCGGTTTGACTTTCAGCTTTCCCATAGATCCAGCCAAAGACGGCGGCGCCGTTTACAAATTGAGCATCCGCAGCCAGTACGATGCAAACGGCCACTGTTATCCCTGCGAGGTTGACGAACAATACAACCCATACCAGCGACTTCCTCCGGCGGGTTTGTCCGGGATTTTAAACCGCGCAACCCTCGAGTCCAGATTTTCAGCTGCCAGGAGTACGGCATTCGAAAATATGCGAACTGATCTCGCGCGCTATTTGCGACCTCGCTCCGTATTTTCAGTCCCAGTCAAACCGGCACCCCTTGGCTCGCCTCCCCCTCCGCCCACTCCGATCGTCGTGACATGACGACTCAGGCGCAGCCCGTCTTTGGCAATACCGGCATTGCAATGCCGCGGCTAGAGCATTGGCTTGTCTATATCAATATGTTTACGGCTTTATCAGCCGGAGTGCTGGCATCGTTGTCTGCACCCATGATGCTGGCCGTTCTTTATATTGATATATGGCTGTTTGCCAATCCTCACCTTATTGCAACCTACACGCGCATTCGCCAGATTTCGTCGAGTATCAAAACTCATTGGGTGTTGATTTTTGCCGCTCCGCTTTTAATAGCGGCAGGCTTGACAATCATCGCACTTGCCTATGAAGCAGCCGGGCTGCTGGCTCTCTATTTTGTGCTTCAGGCGTTTCATGTGACTCGCCAGAGTTATGGAATAGCAAGGCGCCACGACCGCCGACTGCAGGCGCCCAATCAAAGGCTGCCTTATTTTTTGATTTATATTTTCCCCCTGTGGGGATACTTGCATCGCAGTGCACAGGCGCCAGAAAGCTTCCTGGGATATCCGATTTGGCTGCCTCCCGTTCCGCAAGAGCTGGCCTTTGCGATAGGAGGTGTGGCTGTTACCAGCGCGTTATTTTGGCTTGCTCGCCTATGGCGCTACAAAAATACAGATCAGAAGAACAATACCTTCAATAGTTTTGTATTTTCCCATTTGTTAATTTCCTTGGTCAGCTACATCTTGATCAACGACATTACCCTGGGCTGGCTGATAGTCAATGTTTGGCACAATATTCAGTATCTGATATTCGTCTACCGCCAACAACGCGGCAATACCAACACGATTGACAATGGCGGCGAACTGGAGAGCGCTCTAGCATTCCCGAGGCCATTGACCGAGACCTTGAAGCGCCCTGCAGCATTTTTTCTGGGATGCTTGGCTTTAGGAGCTATTTTTTATGTCATTGCCGACAGAATTGGTGAAAGCCTGCTTTGGCTGGGATTTCCAACCGTTCTTATTGCACACCTTATTTTGAATTTTCATCATTATTTGGCGGACGGCTTTATATGGAAACGTCGCCGCATGGGCGGGCCGAAGAATTGAATGCCGAGGAAATATTGAGACGCCTGGATAGATCGACAACCCGTGATGATTTTTTCAGTCAGCCGGAAGCCAAATATGAAAGTCGGCATTCACGCCAGTCTCTGTAGCCCAGATATGTCTCGTATAGCCATCGCCCTGAGCTCTCCCTTCGCAGAGCTCAGTAAATGGCTCGAAGGCGAATATGGAGGGGTAATGGAGCACCTTTGGATTGACTTGGAGCTTTACAAGCACGGCGCCCGAGCTGATGGCGCGGACCGGTACCCCTTGCGGATGCAAAAACGAGTATCTGGCCGCTCCCGTTTTGGACTACCGTCGCTGCCTGACAAATTCAACGTGGGCCACTACAGCGTCAGGCCTAACTTTCGACTCATTGCTCGGCTTCCGAAAGATGAAATCTTGCTGTACGTCTTCTCACTGCTTTACGTGTCGACGGTAGTGCTTGTCGACAATGAAAAGCTTGGCGGCTTTGATGCTGCAACATTTCGAGATCGGTTTCTCGAATGGGGCCGACGCTTTGCCTGAGGCCGATATCCACATCAGCCCCGCTCGGAAGCGAAACCACCAGCCCCGTCCTTGGCACTTCGAAACAGGATCACAAGCCCCGAAATCAAAAAGTACACAGCCCCCACCGCCGCATACCCCGCAAACGTCTGCACCACAGGCGCCGCACTCCCCTGTTGCGCCACAAAAAACCCGCCAGCCAGCGCCGACTGCGCCCCGCTGAGCATCATCACCCACTGCCCTTTCTCGCTCTTGCGCCGACGAATCGCCGTCGCCAGCTGAAGCAGCCCCGCAACGATCGCCCACGCCCCGAAGATCGCCAGAATGAGCTGCAGCTTGAGCCCCAGCGAAACCGCCACGGCCACGGTGACCAGCGCGCTCATCCAGACGTTCAGCATCTGCGTGGGGTTGGCCTTGGCGCCGCCGGTCATCCGGGCGTCCCACAGGTTGGCCAGCGCGTCCCATGCGGGATAGACGACGAGCAGCACGCTCGCCACGACGGGCGAGCCCTTGGCGACGGTGAAGGCGAGCGCGACCCACACAAAGGAAAAAGCCGCGCGAGTGAAGTAGAGCTTGCGCAGCCACGCGGCTCGTTGTTGAAGCGGTTGAAGTTGGGGCTGGTTGGTGTCTGGCATGGCAATGGCGGTCAAGGCCGCGAGATTGGGAAAAGAGAAGAAGAAAAAGAAAAAGAGGAAGAAAAACTCGTCGCCCCTGGAGCGGAGCGGCTGCAGCCAATTCTGTTGACGCTGCCCCCGGCGCGGTATCGGTCGAATGACCGACAGGGGCCCGAAAAAACGGGCTGTGCGATGCTGTGCTTTTGCCCCCCTCCGCCCCGCCCCGCCCTCCGTGATGCCAGACAACACCACCACCATCGCCGTTTTCGACGCCATCCGCGCGCTCGCTTTCATCGGCGACCTGAGCATGGGCCAGCCGACCGACCATTCGCTGCGCACCGCGTGGCTCGCGGGAATGATCGCGACAGAGGCCCGCTGCGCCCCTTCGCAGGTCGAGGCCGCCCGGCATGTCGCGCTGCTGCGCTGGTCGGGCTGCACGGCCAATGCGCAGGAGTTCGCGGACTTCCTGGACGACGACGTGCAGGGCCGGCAAGCCATGCTTGCCTCGCAGAAGCCGCGCGCACCGCAACAGCAGCAACAACCACATCAGCAGCCGCGCAGCGCGGCGATACCGGGCGCGATGCTCAACATGGCCAGCATCCATTGCGAGATCGCCGGCGACATCGCGAACACGCTGGGCCTGCTCCCCGACACCGAAGCGGCGCTGCGTGCGATCTTCGAGACCTACGACGGCGGCGGCGTGCCGGGGCTGCTGCAAGGCGACGACGTGCCGCTCGCCACGTACGTGGTGGCGCTGGCGAGCGATCTCGAAATCTTCAGCCGCCTCTACGGGCTCGATGAAGCGCTCACGCTGGCCCGCGGGCGCGCGAACAGCGTGTACCCGGGCGCGCTGGTCGATGCCAGCACGCCCCACGTCGCGACGTGGATGAAAGCGCTCGATGCGCCCACCCCGCCGTGGACCGACGCGGCCGAGCAGCCGGCGTCGATGCTTCAGCGCGTCGGGCTGGAGCTGGTGGGCGACGTGATCGATCTCAAGCTGCCGTGGATGACGGGTTACTCCCGCCGCGTGGCCCAGCTGGCGCGCGACGGCAGCGCGCGCGCGGGCCTGGACGAGGCCCAGTGCCACCGCACGTACAAGGCCGGGCTGATCCACGGCATCGGGCGGGCGTCGGTGCCCAACGCGATCTGGAACGCGCCGGAGCCGCTGCCGGCCTCTTCGCTGGAGCGGCTGCGGCTCGTGCCGTACTGGACCTCGCGTGCGGCCGGGCAAATCGACGGGCTCGCGGCCGAAGCGGAAATCGCCTCCTTCGCTTTCGAGCGGCGCGATGGCTCGGGTTACTTCCGCGGCCGGTCGGGCACGGCGATGCCGCCGGAGGCGCAGTTCGTCGCCGCGGCCGAGCGGTGGGTTTCTCTTCGCACGCGGCGTCCGTGGCGGGCGGAGTTCACCGAAGCCCAAGCGCTGGGCTGCATGAAGGAAGACGTCGAGGCGGGCCGCTTCGATCAGAACGTTGTCGATGCGCTGCTCGCCTGCGCGATGTCGCGTGCGCCTTCGAAATCCGCAGTGGCTCAGCAGCTGCAGCAGCTGCAGCAGCAACAGCAGCGCGGCGAGCAGTCGCTGTCGGAGCGCGAGCTGGAGGTGCTGCGCTGCATCAGCAAGGGCGAGAACACCAAGGAAGTCGCCCGCGCGCTGGGCATCAGCCCGCGCACGGTGCGAACGCATGTCGAGCGGGTGTTCCTCAAGCTCGAATGTTCGACGCGCGCGGCCGCGACGTTGAAGGCGGCGACCCGCGGGCTGATCTGAGTTGAGCGCGGGCTCCGGTCGATAGCGGAGCAAGCAGCCAGTGCGCGCCGTGGCGCCTCTGTTTTTTTCTTTCTGCAGCCAGTGCAACCAGGATGCGATTCGCGCCGGAGTCGAAAGACTTCGCAAGCGGAATCGCTGCCGCCCGGCCGCGCGCGCAAGCTTTCATCGTCACGAACCCTTCATGTCGGCACTGAAGAATCGCGCCTTCAAACGACCTGAGTACAACCTGACCCAACGATGAAAAACGAAAAGAGCGCGCCCTTCCCCACGGTTCCCCTCGATCTTCCCCAACGCCGCGCCTTCCTGCGGCAGAGCTTCGCGACAGCGGGCGTGGTCACGCTCCCGGCCTTTCTCGCTGCCTGCGGCGGTGGCGGCAGCAACGGCGTTGCCTTCCCGCCGATTGCCGGTGCGCCGCCCGCACCTTCGCCCGCTCCGGCACCGCCCGCCGCACAGCCCCCGGTCGAGCCGCCCGTCGTGAAGAAGAGCCCGTTCGCGGAGTTCTCGGAACTGCAGCCCGCCGATGCCAATGGCGTGATGCTGCCCAAGGGCTTCACCTCGCGCATCGTCGCGCAGTCGGGCACCGTCGCGGCAGGCAGCTATGCATGGCATGGCTCGCCGGATGGCGGAGCCTGCTATCCGACCGACAACGGCGGCTGGATCTACGTGAGCAATTCCGAAATCGGCAGCAAGGGCGGCGGCGTGGGCGCGTTGCGCTTCGACGCCAACGGCACGGTGGTCGATTCGTATGCGATCCTGAAGAGCACGTCGTCGAATTGCGCAGGCGGCCCCACGCCTTGGAACACCTGGCTGTCGTGCGAGGAGCATTCCAGCGGCATGGTGTGGGAGTGCGACCCGGCCAAGCCCTGGGTGGACGCAAGCAGCGCCCCGAGCCTGCCGGCGCTGGGCCTCTACGCGCACGAGGCCGTGTGCGTGGACCCTGTTCACAAGACGCTCTACCTCACCGAAGACGCATCCCTTGGCCGCATCTACCGCTTTGTCTGCGATGCGAGCGATTGGCCCGAAGGCGCCCCGCGCGCGGCGATGAAGACGGGCCGGCTGGAGGTGCTCAAGATCAAGGACATCGCGAGCGACATCGACCTGGCCGATCCGGCCAAGCCGTACGCGAAGGACTTCAGCCAACCCCTGCCGGTGGAATGGCTCGACGTCGTCAACCCCGAGAAGCCGCAGGCCGGCGTGCGCGCGAGCATGCGCACCGCGGGCCTCACGCCGCCGGGCGCCGGGTTCCGGAAGGCCGAAGGCATCTGGTTCTTCAACGGCATCGTGTACTTCGTGACCTCCTACAACTCGCACATCTGGGCCTACGACACGCAGAACCAGACGCTCGAGGCGATCTACGACGGCATGAACAAGGACCCCGCCACGCATTCGATCGACGAGCCGGACAACCTGACGATCTCGGCGCTCGGCGACATCCTGGTGGCGGAAGACGCGGGCAACCTGGAAATCGGCGTGCTGCGGATGGAATCGGGCACCTCGCAACCGCTCGTGCGCCTGGTCGGCCACGACGACAGCGAGGTGGTCGGCCCCGCCCTGTCGCCCGACGGCAAGCGGCTGTACTTCAGCTCGCAGCGCGGCACCGGAAAAGGCGGCATCACCTTCGAGATCACGCTGCCCTCCGCGGCGAAGTAAGGCGAGGCGGGGCGACGCGAGGCGAGGCGTTTGCTCGCTCGTTCGCTCTCTCGTTGGTTCGGCCCGGCGCAGGAAGACCGATCGGCGACGGTCGATCCTGCGGCCGATGCGGTTCGCCATATGGCGTAGCCGCGGTTGTCGGCGTAAGCTGAATTCCGGCCGACCAGCCAAGGTGATGGCCCGAGCAACCACCGCTGTGCCGACTTGTACGAAAGGACCTCCCATGTTGTCCGACTCGTCTGTCACGACCATGCTCCCCGTCAAGGACATGGACCGCGCCCGCGCCTTCTACGAGGGGTGCCTGGGCCTGAAGCCCGGAGGCCTGCGGCCCGACGGCAAGTTCGTCTACACGGTGGGCGGCAGCACGCTGTCGCTGTTCCCCAAGCCGGAGGGAACCAAGGCCGACCACACGGCGATCAGCTTCCAGGTCGAGGACATCGCCGCCAGCATCGCGGCCCTGAAGCGCGCCGGCGTGGTGTTCGAGGACTACGACTACCCCGATCTGAAAACCGTCGACCACGTCTGCGTGCTCGGCTCGGAGAAGGCGGCGTGGTTCAAGGACACCGAGGGAAACTTCCTCTGCATTCACGAAGACATCGCAGAGGGGTAGCGGCAACGCGCCGGACGCCGGCCCGACGCCGCTCGACCGGCGTTCGTCGTCACTGCGGGTTCATGCCGACCGGGCGCGTGGGGCGCTGGTAAATTTCGTCGCTCCGACCTCAACCGCCAGGAGCCCCCTCATGACGAAACAAGAACTGCACCGCGGCCGCCTGATCGATCACATCGGGCTGGTGGTTCGCGATCTGGCTGCCAGCAAGGCCTTCTACGCGGCCGTGTTCGACGTGCTGAAGATCCCCATGGGCGGCTCCGACGCGCACAACTTCTGGGCCGATGAACTGTTCGTGTCGGCGCCGGGCAGCCAGGAGGTGCAGGGCCAACTGACCGGGCGCCATCACATCGCCTTCCAGGCGCAGGACCGGGCGATGGTGGATGCCTTCCACAAGGCCGCATTGGCGCATGGCGGAACGGACAACGGCGCGCCGGGCGAGCGCCCCTACCACCCCGGCTACTACGCGGCGTTTGCGCTGGACCCGGACGGCAACAACATCGAAGCGGTGTTTCATGGCGAAGCCGAGCGGAGTGCGGCTTCGGTGCGGATCAGGTATTGATCGCTGCGCGGCGCCTCACGGGGTGCCGCGCTTCTGCTCTGCTTATTTCCTGACGCCCAATTCGGCGATCTCGGCGGCGACCGGGATGCCCAGCGCCTCAGTGAGGGCCATCCACGCGGCCCAATAGCCTGGAAATCCATCGCTGGCGCGCAGCGCCTTGTCGGCCTCTCGGCGCAGCTGCAGCTGCCACTCGTTCAGATGGCCCTTGTCGGCCGCCTTGTCGATCGTGCAGCGCAAGCCGTCGACGACGCCCGGCAAGGCGCGCATCGCCCGCTTCTTCATGATCTCGATGAGGCGACGCATGGCGATGCTGCGGGCCCAGGTCATGTCATCGGTGCATGCGATGCGCTTCACATAGGCTGCCAGGTCGGCCTCGGACGGATTCTCGATCTGGCCCAGGGCATGCAGCAACAGCCACAGCGCACGCACTTTGCGGGCCTCGGGCCGTGTGTCCTCTCGGCGGTCGTTGCCGGCAGGGCCTCCCGCTACCGGAACGCCCCGTGCGCCTTCGTCGCGGTCAGGCCCTTTTTCCGCGGTTTCGATAGAGCGCCGCGCCGCTGCGCCTCGGCGTTCAGGCCGAAAACCGAAGCGGAAAGTAATACTGCCCATCGATTTGTCTTCTTTTGTTGTTCACTAGTTAAATGACCAGTCAACAAATGTTGCACCAGTCGCTCAATGAAGTCCAACGGCCTCGGTTGGAAATCGCTGACGACGCGGTGAATGCGGCGTGAAATCGACAGACGCGAGAAACGGAAGTTGTAGATTCATGGTCACGAACAAGAGGTCGAAATAGAACAACGTCTCTTTGCGTGAGTCCGTCTCCCTTGCAGGCGTGACTAAATTTGCGAAAGCCGCAAAATCTTGCGGCACAACGCGGTCATCTTTGAATCGGCATCTTCAAAAACAGAGCGGCGGGCGCGCAGGCAGCGTTGTTGGCCCGCCAAGCAGGATGCATTGCAGTCCGAGCGATGAAATCATTCCAAGGCGCCTTGTTCGTCGACAAAGGTTATCTACGGCTGGAAGGCTTCCATCCGCAGAAGCAGGTGGCGGGCGTCAGGCAGAAGCTGCTCGACGAGCTCAAGCGGCTGAAGGCGGTGCCCGGAGGCAAGGGCCTGCCGGGTTCGCTGCAACGGCTCCCCCTCTTCCAGCAGATCGGAAAGCTGTCGGCGCTGGTGAAGGCTCCGGGCCTGCACGAGGCGCTGGTAACGCCTGGCCTCATCGACTGCGTCACGCGACTTGGCGGGCGCGCGCCCTCTGCGATTCAGGACACGCAACTGCTGCTGTCGCCGCCGAGCCAGGGCGCTTCGACGCTCGAGGGATTGAACTGGCATGTCGACATCGCGGCCAGGCCGCAAGACCCGCTGCCGGGCGTGCAGGCCTTCTTCCTGATCGACGACGTGGCGCCCGGCGGCGGCGCAACCCTGGCGTTGGCCGGATCGCATCGCGCCGGCGCGCCGGGGCAGCCTTCGGCCGCGCGGCTGCGGGAGGCGTTGAAGACGCCTGGGGACCTGGCGCGCAATCTCGAGCAACTGGGCATCGGCATCGTCGAGATGTCGGGCCGCGCGGGCGACGTGTTCCTGATGGACCTGCGCCTCTTGCACACGCCGTCGGTCAATTCGACGAAGAACGTGCGGATGATGGCAACGGCCCGCTGCTTTTTCTCCAGGAACACCTGAAATCACTGTCGGCGCACGACCGGCAAGGCGGGCCCGCGAGCGGTTGGACATAGGCCGTTTGGACGACTTCATCCGCAAAAAGAACCCGATAAGAATTCGTACTTTCGGCTTCACTGGAGTGTCGCGATGTCCCTGACTTTCCACGATGGAACGAGCTTGCTCTATCGGAACTACACGAATCACAGGGCATGGAACAACACGGCCCTGCTGGGACTGAACCCGGGCCGCAGCTACGACAAGATGCTGATCGACGACTACAACAACGAAGCCAAGATGAAGGAGCTGTTCGCGCGTCCCGGCGCGCAGAACTGCTGCCCGGGCGGCGTCGGCGCCAGCAGGCTGGGCGACTATGTGAATTCGGATGTGCGCAACGTGATCGTGATCAAGGGCCTGCACCAGTGGGTCGAGAAAGTCGGCACGGGCAGCGCGCGCTGGGGCTCCAACTTCCAGCTGCACATCACCTTCGGCCTGGACGGCCAGCTGTGGCACCTGTACGCCACCTACTACGGCGACTCGCAGAAGGTCACGTTCAGCAGCGAGTGCTCGGCCGGCGAAAAGGTCTCGCACACCGACCACGAAGGGTTCAGCAAGCAGGGGCGCAAGAAGTAGAAGAAAAAGCAGAAGCAGCAGCAGGCAAGCGCTCGCCCCGTGCGCGGATGGCGCGGCTCACCCGGCGTCGGGCGGCGCATCCTTCTTCAGATCGGCGAACTTGGCCGCCATCGTCGGGTTGCCCCGCGTCAGCTTCTTGATCGTGACGTCCTGCGCCTTGTCGTTCGCCAGGCGAAGGTTGCGGTCGGTGCCGAGCAGCGCCTCCTTCGTCTTTTGCAGGTGGTCGATCGACTTGTCGATCTCGTCGATGGCGGTCTGGAAGCGCCTGGAGGCCAGGTCGTAGTTCTTCGCGAAGGCGTTCTTGAACGTCTCCAGCTCGTTCTCGAAGTTCGTGACGTCGATGTTCTGCGCCTTGAAGAGCGCGAGCTCCGACTTGTACTTGAGCGAGTTCATCGCCGCATTGCGCAGCAGCGTGATGATCGGAAGAAAGAACTGCGGCCGCACGACATACATCTTCGGGTAGCGGTGAAACACGTCGACGATGCCGGTGTTGTAGAGCTCGCTGTCGGGCTCCAGCAGGGAGACCAGCACCGCGTATTCGCAGCCTTTTTCGGTGCGGTCCTTGTCGAGCTCTTTCAGGAAATCCTCGTTCCTGTTTTTCGTGGCGGTGCGGTCGCTCTCGTTCTTCATCTCGAACATGATCGAGACGATCTCGGTGCCCGCCTCGTCCGCGTCGCGAAAGACGTAGTCGCCCTTGCTGCCGGAGCGCGCGTCGTTGTCCTTCTCGAAGTACGCCCTCGGAAACGCCATCGCCCGGATGCGGTTGAACTCGGTCTCGCAGTGCTGCTCGAGGGTTTCGCCGACCATCTTGGTGGACAGGCGCGCCTTCATGTCGCGCAGGCGCTCGATGGCGTCGTCGCGGTCCTTGATCTGCGTCTCGTACTTGTCCTTGAGCGACTTCTCGGCGAGTTGCTTCTCGAGCTCGGCCCGCCCGAGGCCGCTCCTGAGTTCGTCGCGCTCCTTCTCGACCGCGCTCACGGCCTCGGTGACCGCAAGGCGCTGCGCCACCTCGATGGCTTCGAGCTTGGCCTTCAGGGCCTGGATCTCCGCATCCTTGGCGGCGGCGCCCCGCTCCAGCTCGCTCGCGTGCTTCGCCTGGGCCAGCTCGGCGGCGGCGCGCTTGTCTTGCCTGGCCTGCTCGAGTTCGCTGGCGAGCGCGTCGCGTTCTTTTTCGATGGCGCCCAGGGCCTCGCTCACGGCGAGCTTTCGCGCGACCTCGCCGGCATCGAGGCTGGCCTTCAACTGCTGGATCTCGGCGTCCTTGGCTGCAGCCGCGGCCTGCAACTCGCTGGCGGCCTTGGCCTGGGCGAGCTCGACGGCATTGCGCTTGTCCTGCGCGGCCAGTTCGAGGCGCTCGTGCAGTTGCTTGTCGAACTCGCTGTCGCGAACCTGCTTCAGGATGTCGGCGTAGCCGGCCTCGTCGATCTTGAATGCTTTCCCGCAGTGCGGGCAGATGATTTCATGCATGACTGATTACTCGTTTGTGTGGGGTGCAACCTGCATGTGCGTGGCTGGCCTCGATTCGTTTCATGGCCCGCGCCGCGATTGCTTCAGGGCCGGATCGTGCCACGAGGGTGAATGCCGGATCATGGCCGAGGCTAGACTTGCGCCGTCGGCCAGGACCAGACATCCGCGGCGCCTCTGCCAGGCGGTCAAGAACAGGTCCCTTCCCCTGGCCACCACCCCGCCCATGCACTCGACCGGAACCCTGCGCGGCATCGCCGCGATGCTGTTGGCCTGCGCCTTCTTCGCCTGCATGGACGCACTGCTCAAGAACCTGGCCGGGCACTATCCGCCGGTGCAGGTGATGGCGCTGCGCGGTCTCACGGCCCTGCCCCTGGTGTGCCTGTACATCGCCTGGCGGCGCGAGGCAGCCGGCGTTTTCAACCGCCGAACGCGCTGGCGCCTGCACCTGCTGCGCACCGTGCTCAACATGACGATGCTCGTGCTCTTCGTCCACGGCCTGAAGACCCTGGGCCTTGCCGAGGCCTACACCCTCACTTTCATCGCTCCGCTGCTGATGGTGCTCATCGCGGTGCCGATGCTGGGCGAGTCGGTCCAGCCGCGGCACTGGATCGCCATCGGGCTGGGCTTCATCGGCGTCGTCATCGCACTGCGGCCCGAGCAGGGAGCTTTTCTCTCGGCGGGTGCCGTGGCGATCCTGGTGGCCGCCGTCTGCTATGCGCTGTCGAACGTGCTGGGCCGGCTCATCAGCCGCACCGAACCGAGCGCCGCGCTGGTCTTCTGGGCCACGGCCGGCATGGCTGTCGGCGGCGGTCTGCTGTCGGCACCGCAATGGGTGCCGATCCAGGCCGGGCACACGTGGGTGCTTGCAGGCCTGGCCATCAGCGGATTTCTGGGCCAGCTGGCCATCGCCGAGGCCTTCCGGCACGGACAGGCCGCTGCCATCGCCCCTTTCGAATACAGCGCCCTCGCCTGGGCGCTCGTGCTGGACTGGTTGTTCTGGCAAGCCACGCCCGATGCATGGACGCTGGGCGGCGGCGCGCTGATCATTGCGAGCGGGCTGTGGTTGGCGCGAAGCGAGGCGCCGAGGTCTGCGGAGAAGAAGCGGCAGGCGGTTTGAATTGTGGCGAAGCGCGTATGTGAAGCCACATGTTGTTGTGGCGGGTTCAAGCGAGGATCTTGAATGGCTGGATGACGGGTTGGGGTGGAAGCTCTGGACGCGGTGAGAGGCTACGGTCGGCCATGAGCGGACATCGGTCCTGGTGACCGCTCGAAAGGATCAGGTCGAACCGCCCGAGGCCGGCCCCACGCGCCATGGTGCAGATCGACAGCAGCGCCGCGAGCCCAGCGCAAACTCTGTCAATGCGGTACTTCAGGGTTCATAAAGTCGACCAGTTGCCGCCACGCCCCGAACGGTCCTGCGATCGGGCACATCAAGCCGAGTGGCTCGAGCATGTAAAGCGGCCGTAGCTTCAACTCGCGCAGCAAACCGGCATCGAGGAGGGGCCGCACGAAGTTGAGCGGCAGGAACGACAGCAGGTTTTCTTGCTGCGAGAGCCACCACAACATGGCCGTTGAGCGAGTGACGACCGGATAGGTGCGGATCGGGTGAGGCAGGTTCGCGGTCAATTCGTCGAATCGCTCACGGGCGGCCGAACCCGCGGGGGCGAGTAGCCAGGTCTCGTCGACGAGTTGCGGCCAGCCCAGGGAACGCTTGCGCGCCAGCGGATGGTCTGCGCGCGCCAAGACGGCGAAACGATCTTCGCGCACCGGCATGAAGTGCCAGCCTTCCGGGATCACGGGAGGCCGTCGGCATGCCACGAGATCTGCCTCGCCACGTGCGATGGCCAGCAGCTGATCGTCCCCTTCGGCTTCCGAGAGGTGAACGGTGATATCCGGATGCCGTTGCGCGAAGCGAGGCAGCACGTCGAGCAGGAGCCCGTTCATCGCGCCGACCGAGGCGACGAGGCGGATGGCGCCGCCGATGCGTTGCCGTCGCGCGGCGACGACCTCGGCGCCGTCGGCGACGCCGATCAGCATGCGACGCGCAACGGGCAAGAGGTCTTCGCACGCCTGCGTGGGCCGCACGCCGCGCGCATGCCGCTCGAAGAGCTGAACCTCCAGCAGCCGTTCCAGGTACGCGAGGCCCTGGGTCACCGACGACTGCGTCATGCCGATCGAGTCCGCCGCCCGCTGGAGGCTGCCCAGTTCTGCCACTTTCAAGAGGATCTGCACATGCCGAAACTTGCCGCGCGCGAGCAGGCGGTTGAAGAGGACGGATGCGTCATGGCTCAAGGTATCGGCAAGTCTAATGGGAGATCGCTGTTTTTAATTTGTCGCCGATAGCTTGCTTAGGGATGATGGCAACTCCACAAACAGCGGGCAGCAAGCCACGCACAGGAGACAAAACGTGAAAAAACCATGGCCGCTGCTCGCGGTTGTCTGTTGCCTGCTCGGCGCCTTTCCGGCCCATGCGCAGGACGAGGTCTGGCCATCCAAGCCGATCCGGGTGATCGTGCCGACCCCGCCCGGCGGCGCCTACGACCGCACCATGCGACCGCTTGCGCAGGAGTTGGCGTCGTTGCTCAAACAACCGGTGGTGATCGACAACAAGCCTGGTGCTGGCAACATCATCGGCGCCCAGGCGGGCGCCGCGGCCCCACCCGACGGCTACACGCTCACGATGACGGGCATGGTGAACACGATCGCCCAAGGCATGTACGACAACGTGCCCTTCAACATCGTCAATGACTTCACCCACGTCGCCATGATCGGCGGCGGCGCGCAATGGCTGGTGGTCAACAGCCAGTCCGGCATCGAGTCTTTCGCCGATCTGATCGCCCGCGCCAGACGCGAGCCAGGCGCGATCAACTACGCGAGCTCGGGCGCCGGCAGCACCGGCCATCTGTTGATGGAACTGCTGCAGAAGGCGACACAAACCTCGTTCGTGCACATCCCCTACAAGGGCGGCGCGCCGGCGCTGATGGATGTGCTGGGAGGCCAGGTCGCTGTCACCGTGATTCCGCCGAGCGGGTCGATGCAGTACATCCAGAGCGGCAAGCTCAGGGTGCTGGCCGTGTCCAGCCCGAAGCGCACCCCCGAGCTCCCTCAGGTTCCGACCTTCGAGGAGCTGGGCTACAAGCAGCTGACGGTGATCTCCTGGGTGGGCCTGTCGGCACCGAAGAAGACGCGGCCCGAAGTCGTGCGCAAGGTCAACGAAGCGGTGCGTGAAGCGATGGCCCGGCCGGAGCTGCAAAAGAAGCTCGACGCCGAAGGCATCACGCGAATGACGATGACGCCCGACGAGTTCACGCGCGTCGTCAAGAGCGACACCGAGCGCTGGGGTGCACTGACACGCAGCCTGCAACTCAAGGCCAACTGAAACCCGAGCCCATCCCTCATGCCTTTTGTCACATCGAACAAACGCGACATCTACTACGAGCGCCACGGCGCCGGCCCGGCGATCCTGTTCCTGCACGGTGCCGGCTCGAACGCCGCCACCTGGTGGCAGCAATTGCCGGCCTTCACGCCGCAGTACACCTGTCTCACGATGGACATCCGCTGCTTCGGTCGTTCGGTGGCGCCGCCGGAGGAGTTCTCGCTGGAGCTCTTCGTCGGCGATGCCTTGGCGGTACTGGCGCGCGAAGGCATCGAGCGCGCGACGGTCGTCGGCCAATCGCTCGGCGGGATGATCGGGTTGCGGCTCGCGCTGCGCCATCCCGAGCGCGTCGCCGCGTTCGTCGCGTGCGACACGTCGCTGGCCATCGATCACCCGACGCTGGTCGACAGCATCGAGCGGCGCTTCAAGACAGTTTCCGCGGTAAGCATCGAGCAGCGCTCGCTGGGCGCCTGGTTCTTGAAGGCGCAGCCCGCGCTTGCAGCGCTTTACGCGCAGATCAACCACTTCAACCCGAGCGCTCACAGTATTGCGCCCGAAGCCTGGCGCGAGGCCGTACTGCGCCTGAACCAGCCCGAGAACCTGCTCGCCGTCGCAGAGATCGACCAGCTGGCTTGCCCGACGATGTTTCTCGTTGGCGCCGAAGACCCCATTGTTCCGCCGGCGGTCATGCGCGAACTCGGCCAGCGCCTGCCAGGGAGCGAGGTCGTCGTCGTCGAGGAGGCCGCGCATTCTGCGTACTTCGAGAAGCCGCTGGAGTTCAACCAGACGGTGTTCGACTTCTTGAGACGACGCGCCGACTCCTAGGTCTGCTGTGCAGCGATTGCTGACATCCCTCGGCTTCGCGCGAATGGGTACTATCGGCGCAACCAGACATTCGCCGAGGTGGCCAAATTCGTGAAGCCGACGTTCGCGGCGCATTCACACCAAGAGAGCGCGGGAAACGGGGCGTTATTTTCTACGCCGCATCTTCCGGCATGCCATCAACACCAAATTCCACACCGCGCTCTTCCAACTTCGCGCGCGCTGCGTGGTGCACCACTCCGCGTTTGCGCGTGTCAGACTCCAGCAGCCTGCGTAGGGTGGCTTGGCTGACGTTGGCATTGCGCACCACTTCCATTCGTACGCCCCAGAATTTGTCATTCGCGAAACGATCCAAGATCTCTGCGTCTGCATCCGGGTTCATTGCCGCCGTGGCGCGTATAGCTTGATTGGGGTCAGCCAAAAAAGGCTCGAGCTCAACTGCATTAGCTGCAGCACTGGCAGCAATGTAGCGACGCTCCTCTGCATTTTTCTGTTCGGTTGTTTTTTTGACCATTACGCACTCAAAGGGATGAACGCATCTAGCTTCGCATACGCAATGGCTGATGCATACGAATTCCGGCTGCGCTAGTCGGATAACTATCCTAAGGTCAGACCGTCATCCAAGGATTCGAGTGAACGCTGTACGCTCTCGACGATGACGGGTGTTGGCACTTTCGCGACGGCGCCGCGACCGGCTACAGTCGGCCAATACCGGAAGTTCGTCACACCTCTCCAGTTGTCCTCCAGCGGCACCTCGCTTGCGCTTCCGCCTTGACTACAGTCGGCCGAGACCGGCCAGTCGACGGCGAGGCAGAATTCGCCCCACCGCGACCATTTGGTTTCAGCGGATCCATCCAAAATCGAGGGCTCATATCCATGATCGAGCGCAATGAAAATGACTGGCGCTGCTGAAGTTGACGCCACGATTCGCGAGGTTCGGTGTGCTGCTGCAATGCGCGGTGCCAGCGCGGTTCAAGCGCTTGACCGAGCGCTGGCAGACCTCGTTGCCCGTCCCACTGCTGCCTATATTGGGCCGCTTCTTCTATTACTGGATGACGAGGCCGACTATGACGAAGCCATGTTCTCGCTCATCCATGTGGCAGAGGCGTTCACCGACGATGAATACGTCGCAGGGCTTCTTCAGGTCCTGTCTGACATGAGAGCGAGAGCTCCCAAGTGGGCTTCGATAGTGCTGATGCGTGTTCTGAACAGTGCGTCTGCCCGAGCTGCGCTTGTTCGAAAGCTTCGCGAGACCGATTCGCCGACGAAGCAAGCTTCGTTGTGGTTGTGCGAGCGCATCAACGAACGAAGCCCAACGTTTTTGGCCAAAACCACTGCTGTCATGCTCGCGGCGCAAGCTGCGTGACAGACGGTTGTCGGCCAACACCGGTCATTTGCGACGGCACAATGTGGACAAGGAGCGGACAGTCACAATGGATGAGGTAGATGCACTATTAAAAGCCATCGAGATAGGCCGTTCCCGTTGGGGCGACACACTACCGACCCTTTGGTGGAATCTTGAAGGCGGGGAATGGAATGTGACATTTGATTCTGAAGTGACGTTCCGATTTCGTCAGAGCGATGGCCAGCTGATTGACGATACCGATGGTTTGGATGCAGTGGCAGCCTTTCGCGCGGCAAGAAGCCACGCCCTGCGCGAGGGCCTCCGATGGGGCCCGGCTTTTTCTATCGGCCGCAAATCTGGTGAATGGTATGTTGGTGATAGGCAGTCCCAATTGGGAGGCCAGATCTCTATCGTCGTCGGCGCTGACGGCTCAATAAAGTCGACGTCGGTCAATCCGAAGTAGAGGCGACTGTCGGCCAGAACCAGTCCTTCGAGCCCTGCATGATGTCGAACTACAGCCACTTATGGGACGGCACCGAGCCAGGCTGGGTA
>Ga0157370_10002381_pt1 | contig 22679 bp, 18 predicted proteins | sample C35metaG_FD_113463 | JGI IMG/M metagenome (GOLD analysis project Ga0157370, IMG submission 113463) | Corn rhizosphere microbial communities from Kellogg Biological Station, Michigan, USA - C3-5 metaG | ecosystem: Host-associated > Plants > Roots > Rhizosphere > Soil | place: USA: Michigan...
CATGGAATAGATGCTTCGTACGGGGAATTCCCAGGATAAAAACCCATTTGCCTGGTACAATCCATCCAGGTTAACAGGCCGCGACGTCCTTACGCCCACGCTGTCCACCTCGTCATCATTCACGATACGGTGCCGTATGGCATTGTAGCTCAACATACCAAAAAGACTTGTACGTTGGAAGGGGTCAAAGGAAAGATAGTTCAGCCGGAGGGAATGATAATACTCCTGCTGCAGGCCCGGATTGCCCGCCTTTATATTCAAAGGATCCGAATTGTCCGGCACGGGCTGCAGTTGCGAAAGGCTGGGTTGATTGGTATACGTGGTATACTGCATGCGCAGGTTACTGTATTTGGAAAAATCATACTGAAGCAGGGCATTGGGCAGCAGATTGCAAAAGGTCTGTCGCAGCAGGCTGTCTTTGTTCACATACCCAAACACATTTGTCGATACCGCCTGCTGGAGCGTGGCCCCCAGGGTAAAATTGAATTTTTCACGCTGATGCAGGAAAGCAACCCCCTCACGGTGATAGGTAAATGTATTGCGGAGATCGTTCGTCAGCTGCTGATTCAGCACAGAGTACTTCCCGGTGGCATCCGCATCAAAGGTTTGTTTGCCCGTCTCACTATGGCTTTGGTAAAAGTTATAGCTCATTTCCAATAGGGAGCTTTTTGAGAATGGCTCCGTATAGTTGACCACTGCCCCATAGCTGTTGCCGTGGTTCGATTGGTTATACAATTGATTTAACGTATCAGATCTCCTTTGAGAAAACTGATTCAACGAATAAAGGCTACCACCACCCGTGCCTTTATTTAATCCGAAGGAGAGGTTTACAGACAGCGTCCTCCCTTTCAGGGCGAATCGGTGGCGGAGCAGTGCATTGTTGTTCCAGCTGTATCCATCCATATGTGCCGCGGAGCTGGAGGAGCTTGTATTCAGCAAGGCATTGCTTGCCCTCTCGCGCGAGCTGTCGATGGAGGAGGATGTGCTGCTGCTCCGCTGCCAGGTCAGTCTGCTGGTGATCTTGACAGAATTGAAGCTGTCCAGGCGACTGTCGGAAAGAAGGTTGATCCGCTGATTCTCATTGTGCCGGTCGGTCGCCGTGGTTTGATCCTGGTTATAGGAATTGTCGGGGGAAAGGTATTGTTTGGCGTCTTTTTGCCGGATACGGTCATCCGCCTGATTGAAAAAATAGCTGCCCCCAAGATCCGTATGGTTACGAATGTTATCGGAAAAATTCACGCCTCCCGCCTTGGTGGTGGTAATGGCCTGATTACTGGCCCCGAGGCCCTCTATCGGAACGCTGGAATTATTGCCATCCAGCGTCATCCGGCCGCCGCCGCTGCTGCCGATGCCGCCATTGTTAAAGCCCATCACATCCTGGAAGGAAAAACCCTGTTTGTTCGTGTTATTCCACAAGCCGAGGGCAGAAAGCTGCTTGTTGCCTGAAAACTGGTTAAGATTGAATCTGGATTCATACCTCCGATCAGCCGCTGCCGGGAAGCCACTCGCCCCGGAACCACCGCTCGCCCCCGATCCGCCGCTGCCAGTCCCACCGGAGCCTCCGCCAGATCCGTTTCCCCCTCCGTTGCTCGCCCCAGCCCCGCCGCCCCCCGCATCCCTTCCTCCCCCTGCCGTCAGCCGGCCAAAGATCCCATGCTTCCTGTCTTTTTTGATGGTCAGATTGATCGTCCGCTGGCTGTTGCCGTCATCGAATCCCGTAAACTCGCTCTGGTCGGATTTTTTATCAAATACCTGGACCTTGTCCACCGCATCCGCCGGAAGATTCTTGGAAGCTATCTTGGGATCATTGCCAAAAAACTCCTTTCCGTCCACCAGCACTTTTTTCACCTCCTGCCCATTTGCCTTTATAGTTCCGTTCTTATCCACCTGTACGCCTGGCAGCTTCTTCAACAGGTCCTCGACGACAGCATCCTGCTTAGTGTGGAAAGAGCCCGCATTGAACTCGATGGTATCGTGCCGGATGGACACGGGCGGGGCCTCCTGCTGTACGGTCACCGCTTCCAATGTGCTGCTCTTGTCCGTTAGGACAATCTCTCCCAGGTCCACCGCCTTTACCAGGTCGGTGATGACAAAGATCCGGCTTACGTTCCGATAGCCTACATGCGATACCAGTAGCCGGTAGGTCCCCTTGTTTAACCTCGACATGACAAAGGCGCCGGAAGCATCGCTTCGGGTAAAATTAACCAGGGACGAGTCCCGTGTATTCAGTATGGTTAGTGTCGCATCGGACACGGGGATATGGGCGGCCGTATCTTTCAGCCTGCCCCTTACGCTGCCGTCAGCCTGGGCCATGCCTTGTAGTGCTGCCAGAGAGAAAAACAAGAGGAGTGTAAAAGTGGATTTCATTGCCGGTCGTTAATGTCTGGAACGGACCTTATCCGTTCTGGTTGGCAACGAAAGTAAAAGCGCCCCTCCGGAAGGGCGGTTAATCAGGTTTGATTTAAAGTTAATGAACGTTAAATTCCGCAAGGCCGTCCCGCATCAATTCACCGTCACGGCTCCTTGGACATCTTCCGTGTTCCGGTCATTCACGCACAGCATTATCCTCCACTTACCACCCACCTGATGGAGGAAAAGCCCCACCTTCAGCCGCTTCATATCTCCTACGCCGGGCAAAAGAGAGAAGACGATACGCGTACATTTTTTCCCCTCGTCAGGAGTTTCATATCCGCCGCTGAGAATAAAAGTCTTCTGTGCAGTGGTGGTAATAATGCTGTTGCTGAGCTGGCTATAGATCTCCCGAAACCTGTCCCTGGCTACGGTAAAGCTTTCTGAATCCAGGACAATACAGTTCCAGGTATAGCCTTCGTCGGATGCTGTTCCCTGCCCGCCCGTGAGAATTACGATACAGGATGGGCTGCCGGGTAATTGCAATGTAGATCTATATTCAGCCTTCTGACGCTCCTGGCTGATCAATTCGCCTTTAATGTTATGGAAATGATTGGGATAATCCTGTATGACTTTTTCAAGTACGGATTGGGTCTTGTTGGAAAAAATTCCTTGTGCTGCCAGCGTCACAGAAAACAACACCGGCGCCATCGTGAGAATGGTGTTTCTCATAGAAAGGATTTTGAACAAGGTACAAACATTCCCACCCCTCCGCAATAGGAAATTTACGTGGCTTAACAATGCTTTGTGGATAAATTGTACAATAAAAGTGTATATTGTGCCGTTATATACAATTGTACTCTGATTAAGTACTTAAAACAAACCTATACCCATGTCTAAATCCAATATGTCTTTTGACACACGTAACGCAAAGATTTACAAGGACATATATCGTCCTTCGTCCAACTTAACCCGTTTTTTACGAACAATTCTGTCCGTCATTCTCATAGGCCAGTCGCCCGTGACGCATACGGATCACCATTATCGGAGAAGATAAAAGATCTTAAAAAAAGAGCCCACCATCTGGTGGGTTTTTTATTTTCAGGGGCGGCCAGCCAACAAAAATAGTCCACCCCCTCTCTTTTTTGGGCGTCCCCTGCGGGCGGGCAGCCTTCGTCGGAACTGCTTCGTCACGTTCCACCTTGCTCGTAACCTTCACTTCGTTCGGTTATGTTCGAAGTCCTCGGTTCGTACCTCCCCTGTGGGCTTTCCACTCCAATCCCTGACGCTGCCATTGTCAGGTCCGCTATTCTGTTGCTTCCTTTTGTGCAGCTTTGCTTCTTTCATGACCGGGCAGCCCTCACCGTTCCACCGCTGTACGTCGGGTACCTCTCAACTGTAGATCTTTAAGGAACTGATCTTTTATTGAACGGTGGTGCCTGAATCCCCCGGCCCAACATAAGGCGGCTCCACGGCCAGGCTACTCTAACGGCCCTCCTCTAAAACCACCCCCTCCCCCACGGAATCCACCACCCCCACGGGGACCCCGGAAGAACCCGGGCATACGGCGCTGGTTGCTGCCGGCGAAATTATTCAGGTTATACGTAAAGGTCAGCATGGCATAACGAGTCAGCACATTATTCCTGTTATAGGTCACCTGCCCCAGGCTGCTGACGGACTTGCTCACAGATACGTTCTGGTTCAGCAGGTCGAACACAGTGAGACGTATCTCCCCATTCTTCTTCTTAAACAGCTGCTTGGCTATGCTGGGGTTCAGCAGAGGGACGCTGGCATTGTATCCGTTGGAATGCGTATTGGTATACGTATAGTCGAAAGTGGTGGCGATGAGCCAGCCATTATTCGTATAGGCGGTTATCTCCGCGGAAAGCACTTCCGAGAAAGAGTTCAGATTACCGGCGTTGTTCGTCGTAGCCCCACCCTTGGTATTCAGCGGCGCCGTCTTGCGGGCGATATTATAGGTAGTGGCGGAGCTGAAGTTCATATCGAAGTTCTTTTTGATATTCGTCGTCCAGCTGATGGTCTCCGTCATGCCGGTGTTGTGCACAAAGATATGCTTATAGAACCCTTCCAGGGCCGACAAAGAATCCGCCGCCTGCAGGGACTGACTTTGCGAGTAATTCACATTCGTAATAAAATTCAGGTTGGATTTGGGCTTCTTGAGGGGGAACCCATAATTGAAATATCCTGAAAGATTCCAGGTGCCGTTGAGATTCCTGTACGTCGTCGTCTGCCCGCCTTTGGCATTGTACCAGAACAGCGACTGGATATCATGTACGGTTGTGCTGGCATTCACCGTCGCAAAGAGCACCCGTTGACTGGACGGGTCGAAATTGGTGTACAGCACCCGAAGACTGTGCGTGAACTGAGGACGCAGGTCCTGGTAACCCACCGTATAGCTGATATTGTCTGAAGTGGTCGTCAGCGGCTGCAGCTGTGAGGCCGAAGGCTGTCCCGTCCTGCCGGAATAGAATGCCCTCAGATGGGAGGTGCGGGAGAACATGTATCGGAAATTCACCGTAGGCGTAAGGTTTACATAATTGCGCTCCACCGTGATGCCCTTGGTAGTATTGTCGCTGTTGTAGCTGGTGAGCTGCACGCCTGAACCCGCTGACAGATTGAATTTTTCATTCTCTATCCGCCAGTTCAGCGTAAACCTGTCCGTGTTGGAAACGAATTTGTACGAATTGGTGAACAGGCTGTCCAGGCTGCTATAGCCATGGACGGAGTCTGCAAAGTCAAAGGTATTGTTCCGCGTCGTATTGTTCGTATAGCTGTGATTATAATTGAATTCCAGTATCTGATGCTTCGCTATCGGCTCCGTATAGGACAGCGTGGGACTAAGCGTAGTACCATGATAGGAATTCGTGAAATACTGGTTCAGCGTATCGACTCTCCCCAGCTTGTAAAGATGGTTGATAGAGTAGTTATAGCCAGTGCCGTCATTGACATTGGACGTAATATTCATATCCAGGGAGATGGTCCGGAAAGGCTTTTTGAATCTATGCCGCAGCTGCAGATTGGACCCGTTGATGTTGAATCCATTGGTAATGCTGCTCGAATGAGCGTTCGAACTGTTGATCGGAGTGCCATAGTTATCGATCGTATAATTGGAGGAAGACGCGTTCGGATTGCTATGCTGGAACGTTACATTGGGCCGGAAGACCAGCGAATTGTTGCTGTCAAGCCTGGATTCCAGGTTGGCAAAGATCCGGTGGTTCTGGCTTCTCGATATGCTGTAGCTGCTACCCACGCTGGTCTGGATCGTATCTCCATCGATGGGCTTCAGGACGCTGTCCTGCGTGAAGGTCGAAACATGCTGCTGATTATAGAAATAGCTGGCCGTAAGGTCCGTCTTGGAGCTTAGCGCATTCCGGTAATTGGCGCCGCCAGCCCATGTGGTAGTGATCCCGGAAGAAGATCCGCCACCGCCTCCGCCACCGCCAAATCCATTCCTGCGTCCGCCACCGCTGCCGAAAATATCACTTTGTGAAAAATTCTGCTTGTTGATGTCGTTGGCTTGCCCCAACACCGAGATCTGCTGCTCTCCGTCAAATCGGTGGAGATTCACCATCTCGTCATAGTTTTCATTGGTGCCCGCGCCGGCCGCGAACTTTCCGAAATAGCCCTGTCTTTTATCCTTCCTGGTGACGATGTTGATGGTCTTCACCCGATTGCCGTCGTCAAAGCCTGTGAACTTGCTCTGATCGCTGAGGTCGTCGAATACCTGTATCTTGTCGATGACGTCTGGGGGCAGATTGCGCGTCGCCATTTTAGGATCGTCACTAAAGAAGCGCTTCCCATTGACCAGCACCCGCTGTACCGTCTCTCCCTGCGCCGTCACATTTCCGCTCTTATCCACCTGTATACCGGGCATCTTCTTCAAAAGATCTTCGGCCACGGCATTTGGCTTGGTGGCAAACATACCCGCATTGTACTCCACTGTATCTTTCTTTATCGATATGGGCGGACGTTGCACCACCACCGCCGTCATCATATCGTGATTCCGCTCCATATGCAGAACCCCCAGGTCGAAATCTCTGTTGGCAGCATTCACCGTAATGGTCCGGCGAACAGGTATATACCCTTCATAGGATATCACGAGATGATAGGTGCCCGAGTCGAGGCTTTTGAATTGAAAAGCCCCCTTTTTATCTGTAATGATGAAGTCGGTGTCCGTGGAGTCGCCTTTATCCGGGGTCAGCGCTACCGTAGCATTGCCGAGGAACTGTGCCCCACCCACCGTGTCCACGAGGGTGCCCTTCAGAGAACCTTTAACCCTTCCCTGTGCGAAAGAATGCGCTGTAAGAAAACACAAAGCCGTAGAAACCAATAGTAAATACTTTCTCATTTCCTGTCAATTTGATTTTGTAGCCACCTGAGGTCAGTTCAGGGCGGTGCTTTCTCATGGACTGCTAAAATACTACCGGGTTTACCCCCATCCTATCCGGGATATATCAATGGCAAAATAGGATGCCGGTAGGGCCACGGAGGATTTGCGCCTCCGGATTTTATCGGTGAAATGTATCCTCCGGCCCAAATGCCGCTTAAGATTGGCCTTCGGCCGGGGCAGATGGGGTCGGCCCAAGGGACCCCTTCGAATTTTTACCGGTGAATCAGAACGAGCCTGTAGCTCGTTGTCCGGAGGACAGACGTAAGATGAAATGTAGCTTTAATGTGTCCGTATACCGCACTTGTGAGTGCAGGACACCCACTTACGAGAACAGGTACTCCACATCCGCCTTGGTAAGACTCTTCACAAAGCCGTCATCATCAGCAATGAGGTCCTTGGCCAGGATACGCTTCTTTTCCTGCAGCTGCAGGATCTTGTCCTCGATGGTGTCTTTACAGATCATGCGATAGGCGAAGATGTTTTTCGTCTGACCGATACGATGCGTCCGGTCGATAGCCTGCTGTTCCACGGCAGGGTTCCACCACGGATCGACGATATATACATAGTCGGCAGCCGTAAGGTTAAGACCTACGCCACCGGCCTTGAGAGAGATAAGGAATACCCGGCAGCTGTCATCCGTCTGGAAGCTTTGTATCGCCCTTTCTCTTTCCTGGGCCGACGTGCTGCCGTCAAAATATTCGAACTTGATTTCCAGCTCTTTCAACCTTTCCCGTATCAGCGCCAGCATGCCAAGGAATTGAGAAAAGATCAATGCCTTATGATCGCCAATATTCTCGGTGATCTCCCGTGCCAGCTCATCCAGCTTGATGGAATGGTTGGGATAACGGTCCGTCTCGTTCAGGATAGCCGGAGAATCGCAGATCTGGCGCAGCTTCATCAGACCCTGCAGGATGGTAAGCTGGCTACGCTGTATACCCTGCGTCTCGATCGTGCCCAGGATCTTGTCCCTGTAATCATTCCGGTAGGCGTCATATACCTTCCGCTGTTCATCCTCCATCTCGCAGAACAGAATGGTCTCCGTCTTATCAGGAAGGTCTTTCGCCACCTGCTCCTTGGTCCTCCGCAGGATAAAAGGATAAAGAAGCTTACGCAGGTGATCTTTCCTGTCCTGCTCGCCAAACTTGTCGATCGGTACCGCAAACTCCTGGCGGAAGAATTCGATGCTGCCCAGCATCCCCGGATTGAGGAAGTTCATCTGGGCAAATATGTCGAACGTATTATTCTGCAGAGGTGTACCACTCATGCACAGCCGGTGCTTGGCATGCAGCAGACAGGCCGCCTTCGTCACTTTGCTGCTGGGGTTCTTGATAGCCTGGGATTCATCCAGCACGGCATAGTCGAAAGCGATCTCCAGCAGCAGCTTGATATCGCTGCGCAAAGTCCCATAGGTAGTGATGATGACGTTGTACTGGCTCAATGCCTGCTTGTTGCGCGTCCTGTCGCCTCCATGATGAATATGATAGGTCAGCGAGGGGGTAAATTTCTTTATTTCATTCTCCCAGTTGAACATCAGCGTGGTAGGACAAACCACCAGCGCGCTGAGACGTCCGTTCACGTCTTTAAAATGCTGCAAAAAGGACAGGGCCTGGATGGTCTTACCAAGACCCATGTCGTCGGCCAGGATACCACCCCAGTTGACCTCCTGCAGATAATTCAGCCAGTGGAACCCATGTACCTGGTAAGGCCGGAGGATAGGCTCCAGGTGGGCCGGCGCAGGGATTTCCTTGATCCTGTTGAACTCCCTCAGCTGCTCGTATTTCTCTTCCAGCCGGATGATCAGCTCCTCTTCATTACGATTGTCATACAGCTCGTCGATGACGCTCATATGATATTTCGACAGCCGGAGCTGATTACGCTGCCCTTCACCCACCCGGAACAAAAGAGAATACTTCTTTATCCATTCTTCCGGCAGTACTCCAAGCGTCCCGTCGTCCAGCGGAACGAACTGTTGCCGGTTGGCCAACGCTTTCTTCACATCCGCGATCGTCACTTTCTGATCCCCAAACACAATGTCCACCCGGGCGTCAAACCAGTCGGTATTGCTGCTGATATGGATCTTTGTCTGTGGTTTGGCCGTATTGAACCGGAAATTCTTCAGCGCCTCAAAGCCATACACAGGCACTTTCATTTCCTCCATGGCGTCCACAAAGAGAAAGAACCAGTTGTTCTTGAGCACGTCGGCGCCCTTCAGCGCCAGGGAATGCGCGCTCTCTGGATGAAGGAACTGGGAGTGGAGGGATTCCAGCTTGCGGAAAAATTGCAGCTCCGCCTCCCTGTTGCGATGCACGACGAGGACCTGGCCCCCGTCCGGCACAATGATCTCATCCTTTCCGCCCGGCCTTGTCTCGAATCCTTTATAGGAGAAAATGGGCTGAAACACCAGATAGTCGCCCTTCTCCTGCAGGAGCAGCTTTTTTTCCGGCTCACCATCCTTTACCTCCTTGACCAGCGCATTGTCAAAATCCACATGATAGTCCCGGGTCAGGGGTAGGATAAACTCCTTCAGCTGTTTAGGCCATTGGTCCGTATCCACGATCCATTTCTCCTTTCCGGAGAATTTTTCTATCAGAGCGATATCCTCCGGCCGGCTCCAGCAGTATAGGTTGTTGTTGTAAGAAAATACCATGCTGCTCTTACACTCATTTTGAGCAAGCTCTACCGGCTGCCCATTGACCTTCACATAACAGGTCAGCTCATATCCATTCGCCGCCAGGGACACGCTGAAGAAAGGTGTGATGTTATCCCCCGAGAGGCCGATAGGCTGAAGATTGGTCGTCTTAAAAGGCTTATGCCCGTTGAGAAAGAATATAAAAGGATTGGAGCTTACTTCCGCAAAAAGCTTTTTGAGTTTGGGGTACAGGTACTCAACCATCAGCTTCTTTGTCTCTTCGGGGAGATCATCCTCTTCATGATGGATGATATTTTCCCAGATGCCGCTGAAGGGGGAGTTGCGGCTGAGATATTTGCTGATCTCCGGTCCCTGCATCTTGCGAAGGAAAGGAATCAGCTGTTTATCAAATTCAGAAAAAGAATCCGTGTTGACGAACTTGGTAAGATCCATCTTTTCCACCTTTCCCGAATAGGCGGATTGCTCTTCATTGCTTTCTCCCGCTATCGCATCCAGGGCAAAACCCGGAAAGTCGTCCTGGTTGAAATTGAAGACGATGCCCAGCCGCTGGGCCACTCCACCCAGCGTTTTTTCCTCTTCCGTCACCAGGACCACGGGCTGTTCAGTTTCGGCTGGCCTGGGACGACCCGTCGCCAGCGGCGCTACCCGTTTGATAGACGTATCCAGCACGCGCAGGAAAGGCTTGCCTTCCTTATAAGTAAACTCAAATTTCCCTTTCAGGTCGTCGGAGAGGGAGTAGCCATATGCTTCCAGCAATTTATTCTTTTCCTTATCCCAGTTGCGGATGGTGTCGAAATAATGGGCGCCGTGCGTATGCAGCAATTGCAGGAATACGATCACCTTGGGCAGCCCCAATGGATGCGCCGTATCGGGATAGTCGCTGCTGGTGTCGAAATTCCTTTCCTCATTCTTCCTCAATACCACCTGGTAACTTTTTCCGTCCAGCTCGACGGAAGCTTTCACGATCTCGTCCTTCGCATACTCGATCTTTGCTCTCTGTGTCCGAAGATACTTTTCCGCTTCCCCCAGCGTCTCCGGACTGCAAAGGAGCCGGATGCTCTTGAGATCGATGAACTTCATCTTGACCACCGTATGCTGTTGATCGTACAGCACTTCCTCCGCCTTGAGCATATTCCGGTCCAGCAGCTCCTGCAGCTGGATCAGGGCCGCAGCCTCATGACGGCAGATATCACCCAGGTTATAAGGACAGCTGCAACGTATGGACAGCGTCTTAGGATCCTTGAACTTCTGCACATATACCTTATAATAGGTAGCATAGCTGTCATCTTTTACACGAAAGGTCACCGACTCGAACAGCTCGTCGTATTCCACCAGCTCGACATACCCAATTGCATGGATCTTTTTTCCCCGGCGAATTACTTCATCGGTACCATTGGTATATACATACTTAATAAGGTGCGGTAATGCCATATTTCTATTTGACAATTCCCCTCTTCACCCGGCGGAACGAACCAACGGTTCGTTATAAAGGCCCACGACCCCGGTCCGGCAAGGGCAATCTGCAAAACTAAAGGAAAAAAGATGAGTGTAGAAAAGTTTTAGCCAATTATTAATGTTGGGGTAACCTATTTATCTTTACAGCACGAGCTGCAGCTCATTATCAGACGAGCCGCCCCGCCGACTGGCTCCTGGTAAATCCTGTAAAACCGACTTTTATGATCATTCGTATCAAGATCGCTACGCTTACCTTGATCCTTCCCTTTCTGTCCCTGCTCACTTCTGGACAGCGGCTGAAAAGAGCGGACAAGATTACAGAAGCCAACCTGGAGACGCATATACACTTTCTGGCAGATGACAAGCTGGAAGGCCGTCGTACTGGCACACCCGGCGAACAGGCAGCAGGCGACTACATCAGCATCGGCTTTGCCAGGTCCGGACTACAGCCCAAAGGGGATAACAATGGCTGGAAACAATCCTTTGAAATAGACGAAGGCAAACGCATCAGCGAAGAAACCGTTTTTTCCATCGACGATAAGCCATTGATTATCAATAAAGAATATTTTCCTCTCGCCTTTAGCGCCATCGGGTCCGTTGAAGGTACCCCCGCCATTGCCCTCCAGGAAAAAGGAGACCCATGGTTCCTCGATCTAAAGGAGCTGCTGGAAACAAACAAAGGCAATCCCCATTTCGACCTTGATCAGGCCATCCGGGACAAGGCAAAAGAGCTCCACAAAAAAGGAGCTACCGCCCTGATCCTGTACAATACTTCGAGGATTGCAGATAATCTCTCCTTTGACCCAAAAGACCATTCGGAGCAGGCCGTTTTCCCTTTGTTCTATATCACCCGGGCAGGCCGGAGTAAATACCTGAAGGACGAATCCGCCTCGCTGGACATAAAGCTGAAAGTATCCTTTACAGAAAAGAAACGCACCGGTCATAATATCGTTGGCTACCTGGATAATGGGGCCCCTACCACCGTCATCATCGGAGCCCATTATGACCACCTGGGATATGGAGAGGACAGCAACGGCCTTTACAGAGGGCCTGAAAGACTGATCTTCAACGGAGCCGATGATAACGCCAGCGGGGTAGCGGCCGTCATCGAGCTGGCCCGGCTGCTGAAAGCGTCTTCTCTGAAGGGAAACAATTATCTTTTTATCGCATTTTCCGGCGAAGAGCTCGGCCTCTACGGATCTAAATATTTCGTGGAGCACCCTACCATCGATCTGTCCAGGGTCAATTATATGATCAACCTGGATATGATCGGGCGGCTAAGGGATAGCACCCATGCCCTTACTGTAGGAGGTTATGGCACTTCTCCCGCATGGGCCGGGATTTTGGACAACGTGAAGGATAAGAAATTCTTCCGGTTGAACTTCGACAGCAGCGGGGTAGGACCCAGCGATCATACTTCGTTCTACCGGAAAGATATACCCGTGCTGTTTTTCTTTACGGGACTTCATGAAGACTATCATAAGCCTACGGACAAAGCCGATAAGATCAATTATATGGGTGAGCTCGAGGTGCTGAAATATGTATACGAGGTCGTGGAAGGGCTCAATAAAAGGCCGCGGCTTGTCTTTGCAAAGACCCGTGAGACACAAATGGCAGGTCCCCATTTTACCGTGACCCTGGGTATCATGCCGGATTATACATTTAATGGCGGCGGTGTCCGGGCCGATGGCGTTAGTGAGGGAAGACCCGCACAAAAGGCAGGACTAAAAGCCGGTGATATCATCGTACAGCTGGGGGACTATCCTGTACCCGACCTGGAAAAGTACATGGAGGCACTATCGAAATTCAGGAAAGGAGACTCCACCACGGTGAAGTACAAGCGTGGAAATGATCTCCAGCAGGCGGCGATACAATTTTGACGGGCCGGCATCAAACAAAGGACCATGAAGCTCAAGCTGAACATAGATGATATGACCGACGAGTTCTTCCAGGGCACCCGCCTGCTGGGGGTGGTGGCTCCCGTAAAGGACTACCAGTTCTGCTGGCAGCTGAACCACCGGCTGAGATTTGACTTTCGCATCAATCACGACATCGAGATACAGCTGACCAAAAAACAACGGAAGTACTTTTTCGGGGTCTATGAATACCAGGAGACTAACAACTCCCTGCAGCACTTTCTTTATAACAATCAGTTCGATGGAGAATACCTCCTTCCCGAGTTCAAGCACCTGGATTTTCTATGGCTGTTAAAAGGAGATACCGTGACGGATGAAAAGCTGGGGGACCTCATCAACTGCATAAAAACCATGTCTTCCGTACAGCTGGTAACGGAGCTGGTGCAAGACAAGATCCGTAACAAAGGACACCTGATATTTTAGGGTTCGTGGCCCGGCTATTGCGTCGTTGTTTCACACTAAAATCAATCCATATGTGGGAAGAAAAAAACAATCAGCTTTATCGAAGGTTCGAGTTCAAAACCTTCTCTGAAGCCTTTGCATTTATGACCCGGGTAGCGCTGGCTGCGGAAAAAATGGATCATCATCCTTTATGGACGAACGTCTATAACAAGGTTGAAATATGGCTTTCAACACACGATGCGGGGGATGTGGTTACTGACAAAGACAGGACGCTGGCCAAAAAGATTGACCAGATAGCCGCTTAACCATTCATGCTGGCCAGGAACTCTTCATTGCTCTTTGTTCCACGCATGCGCTTCAGCAATTCGTTCATGGCTTCTTCAGGATTCATGTCGTTGAGATAAACACGCAGCAGGTTCATTCTTTGCAATACTTCTCTTTCCAGCAGCAGATCATCACGGCGGGTAGAGCTGGATACCAGGTCGATGGCGGGATAAACGCGTCTGTTGGCCAGACGGCGGTCCAGCTGCAGTTCCATATTACCCGTACCCTTGAACTCTTCGAAGATCACTTCGTCCATTTTGGAGCCGGTGTCGATAAGGGCGGTAGCCAGGATGGTGAGAGAGCCGCCATTCTCGATCTTGCGGGCGGCGCCGAAGAATTGCTTGGGCTTCTGCATGGCGTTGGCCTCCACACCACCGGATAATACCTTTCCGGAGGCAGGAGCCACGGTATTGTGCGCACGCGCCAGACGGGTGATGGAATCCAAAAGGATCACCACGTCATGACCGCATTCTACCAGCCGCTTGGCCTTTTGCAATGCGATGGTGGAGACCTTTACGTGTTTTTCGGCAGGTTCATCGAAAGTAGAGGCGATCACCTCTGCCTTTACGCTGCGTTCCATATCTGTAACTTCCTCAGGACGCTCGTCCACCAGCACGATCATCAGATAGCATTCGGGATGATTGGCGGCGATGGCATTCGCAACAGCCTTCAACAGCATCGTCTTACCAGTCTTGGGCTGTGCAACGATGAGTCCGCGCTGACCTTTACCGATGGGGGTGAAAAGGTCCATGATACGGGTGGAGTAATCACTGGGAGCAGTAAACAGATTCAGCTTTTCAAAAGGGAAGAGAGGGGTCAGATAGTCGAAGGGCACCCGGTCACGAACTTCTTCGGGGCCTTTGCTATTGATGGTCTCTACCTTCAGCAAAGCAAAATATTTTTCACCTTCTTTGGGAGGGCGAACGGCGCCAAGCACAGTATCACCGGTCTTCAGGCCAAATAGCTTGATCTGGGAAGGGCTTACATAAATATCATCGGGAGAAGAGAGATAGTTGTAGTCGCTGCTGCGCAGAAAGCCATACCCATCGGGCATCATTTCCAATACGCCTTCCGCCTGGATCACACCGTCGAACTCGATATTGAAAACTTCATTCCTCCGCTGAGGATAAGCCCTATTTGCCTGCCCTTCGCCTCCGCGCTGCTCCTGTATACCATCCGAGTCGTCCTGTAACGCTATCGGACGGGGAGAATCTTCCTCATCACCATCTTCCTCTTCTATCAGCTGTGGCTGTTCAGGCATGGGTTGTGGCGCCTTTGCGGGCTGAGCCTTGGCCACCGGTGCGGGAACAAGAGCTTCATCTTCCGACTCGTCTTTCTTACGGCCGCCTATTTTTTTCAGCAGCGGCTTATCTTCTTTTTTGCGGTTTTCTTTCTTTGCCTCAACTGCCTTTTTGGGTCTGTCTTCACCACTTTCTACTATCGCTTCTTCCGTACTATTGGCAGTTGTCGTTTTTATAATGCGTTTGCGTTTCGGCTTGTCGTCGGCCGCTTCAGCCTTGTTATCATTGGAAACCGCTTGCCTGTCCAGTATCTTGTATACCAGCGCCTGTTTGTCCAGCTTTTTCGCACCTGTGATCTTTAACTGCTCGGCTATATCTAGCAGCTCTGGAACGAGCATGTCGTTCAATTGGAGAATATCGTACATAAAATGCTTTGAGAGTTGAACACCATTCTCAAACAGTCAGCCTGTCTAATTGAAAATGTGAAAATGAATTTTGATTATTATGATGAACGGAATGAGTTAAAACTGATGAGCTGTGAGCATTGGATAAGAGAACTGATCAGCTTAATTCCACTGCAATTTTAGCATAAAAAAGGAAAAATCAAAAAAAAATTTTGAAACCACCTGTCTTACAGAGGGTTTCGTCACCAAAAATAACAATATTTTTTGTATGAGTGCGGGAAATAATCCCATTATTCTACCAATAAAACCGCAAATACCGACATACTGCCAGTCATCCTGGCAAGCAGCTATTGCAGCACGTCCAGAAAATGTCCGGAGGGCACGCTTCTGTCAAAATATAGCGCGCCTCCGGAAGTATCTTAAGTCTGTCCTTTCGGACAACATAAAAATTCTCCGACCCGACCTCGAGCTTGAACTGGTTCCCTATGAAAGCAAAGTCGCCCCCCATCTCACTCAAAAAATGCCTGACGTTCTTCATAATGGCCAGCTCCAAATCCTTTTCGCTATGCTGTTCCGTCAACTCCAAAAACTCCAGGTTATACTCATCCTTCACCGCCAGCTTTGCCTGGTTCCGGTATTTTTCAGGAACGGCCTTGTCGAAATTTGTCTGGCCTTTCAAATACTGCTGATAGCTCCGTCCCTCGATATGATGGATCAATACATCCCTGGTCCAGCCATATTTCTTGGTCTTTCCATATAGAATTGACTCTCTTCCAGGCTTTTGCATTTGTTCATAATGGCAATGTTATGCCCCCATCCAATTTCTCTTACACTCCGTAAGAGAATTTCATCTCCCTCATATCGCTTGTAAAATTTCCGCATGAACCAAAGGTTCTGCTCAGAAAATCCATTAACTCCCGGGAATTCATTTTGCAGATCCCTGGACAAGTTGGCCACTATCGACTTACCCCACCCATATTTCTCCTGTCTTTCCACAATGCTCCTGCCTATCTCCCAATACAGGCTGATCAATTCCCGATGCACCTGCCTCATTGCCTGGTGCTGCGATTGATAGCCCTTTGTCTTTATCTCTGTGACAAAGGCCTTGTATTCATGCTCGGATAAATTCGTCTTCATACCCTAAGGTTTTGCCAACAAATTTAGCAAAAGCATATACCCGACTTTCAAAAACTTTCGCCCGACACACACTATCTTTGCCGTCCTTTCTAAACGGACCGGAGGTTCGTTGTCCGAAGGACAGACATTAGCGCTTTGCGGGAATTGGGCTAATTTTTGTCGAAGACCAATTCCCGCACATTAACAAAAGCAAAATATGTTCAACACAAGAGTCAAAGTGAAAGAGCTGCTGGCTACCGAGCCAAAAAATCAGGAGATCACGGTCATGGGATGGGTACGTACCTTTCGCAACAACCAGTTCATCGCCCTCAACGATGGCTCCACCAATAACAACCTGCAGGTCGTAGTAGAATTAGGGGCTTTTGACGACTCTCTGTTGAAAAGAATTACCCCCGGAACCTCCCTCAAGATCACGGGACAGCTGATCGCCTCGCTTGGCAAAGGCCAGAAAGTGGAAGTAAAAGCCCACACCCTCGAGATCCTGGGTGATTGCCCTCCGGAACAATACCCCCTACAGCTAAAGAACAGACCCAGCCTGGAATATCTCAGAGAGATAGCCCATCTCCGATTCAGGACCAATACGTTTGGCGCCGTATTTCGCATACGCCACTCACTGGCATTCTCCATCCATAAATTCTTCAACGATAGAGGCTTTGTATACCTGCACACCCCCATCATCACCGCATCCGACGCCGAAGGGGCAGGGGAGATGTTCAAGGTCACCACACTGCCTATCGATAACCCTCCTCGTAAAGAAGATGGCGGCATCGACTTCAACGAAGACTTCTTTGGCCGTGCTACCAACCTGACAGTCAGCGGTCAGCTGGAAGGGGAGCTGGGTGCTATGGCCTTTAGCGAAATTTACACGTTTGGCCCCACCTTCCGGGCGGAAAACTCCAACACAGCCCGTCATCTGGCGGAATTCTGGATGATCGAGCCTGAAATGGCATTCTATGATCTGGAAGACAACATGAACCTGGCGGAGTCCTTTATCCGCAGCCTGATCCAGTATGTCATGGAGCACAACCGGGAAGACCTGGAATTCCTGGCGCAACGGCTTGCTGAAGAGGAAAAGCAAAAACCGCAGGCGGAACGCAGCGAAATGGGACTGATCGAAAAGCTCGAGTTCGTCATCAACAACCAATTCGAACGTATCACCTATACGGAAGCCATCGATATACTCCTCCAATCCCCCGCGTACAAAAAGAAAAAGTTCCAGTACGAGGTGAAATGGGGCATCGATATGCAGAGCGAACATGAACGCTACCTCGTGGAAAAACATTTTAAAAAACCCGTCATCGTCACCGGCTATCCAAAAGATATCAAGGCCTTCTATATGCGGCAGAACGATGACGGCAAAACCGTTGCCGCCATGGACATTCTCGTCCCCGGCATCGGAGAGATCGTGGGTGGTTCACAAAGAGAAGAGAGAATGGAAAAGCTGGAAGCCCGCATGAAAGAAATGCATATCCCTGTGGAAGAAATGTGGTGGTACCTCGACACCCGTCGTTACGGCTCGGTGCCGCATGCCGGCTTTGGACTGGGCTTTGAAAGGATGATGCTTTTTGTCACGGGTATGACGAATATCCGCGATGTCATCGCCTTTCCACGCACCCCGAAGAGCGCGGAATTTTAAATCGACCAGGAGATCCTTTCAGGATCTCGTCCGAAGGACAGACAGAACCGAGCCCTGCGAAGGTTCCGGCCAAGGTAACCGAGGCGGGTCCAACAGTGTTGAAACCAACGAAGGTTATGAGCGTAGCTCCGTGACGAAGCAGCTCCGACAAAGGCCTGGTTTGCAGGAATTGGGCTATATTGCGCTAAAAGACCAATTCCTGCACATATATGCCTGCCAGAAACATTTCAAAAGGGAAGAAGCTCCTGTATTCTGGTATCACCATCGGCTTGCTGCTGCTGATCTTTGAACTGATCTCGCGGGCATACTATTACCAGCGGCTATCCCCACATCCACTGGCAATGGTACAGTTGGTGCGGGATGTACGGGATCGGGTAGAACAAAAATTTGCCAAAGACACCCTTACTCCACATCTGCAGCACAATCATTACCTCGCGCGGCCTTCTTTTTCCGACGAAGACAACAATGAGGTCAACAGCGAACATAGGGAAGCCAACCAGGCGGTGTATGAACCCTGGGTGGAGTTCGCCTTCCGGGACATCCGGTCGAAATACGTAAATGTGCAGGATCATATACGCCGGTCTGTTCCAGAGCGATCCGATGCGCCACCGCCCGGTCCCGGATTCATCAATGCCCCGGCATCGGACTCTTTCTTATTGCAATTCTTATCATCGGGACCGCAGCAGCAGTCGTCTGCAAGCACAAACAATCCCTTCACCATTTTTTTTCTCGGCGGCTCCACCACGTATGGATTCAATGTTACAGATGCAGAAACCATCCCATCTTTTTTTGTCGGAGCTTACCAGGAAAAATATCCACAGGGCCGTCCTATCCGTGTGGTCAATTGGGGAATGCCTTTTTACTTCAGTTACCAGGAGCTGATCCTGCTGACCGACCAGATCTTCCGGGATAATAAACCTGATATGGTGATCATGCTTGATGGACTCAATGATTGCCTGCAGGCCAATGCCACTTATACCCGGGCGCCGGTGTTTGCCCTGGGTATACAGGACCTCGTGCGACCAGGAACGGCCACTGCCAACAGCCAGCAGCAGGACTATTATGAATTGCCGGCGACAATGAGCCCGGACTCCGCTTGTCGTATGGTCGTTCAACGGTACGTCGACAATATCCGTCACGCCCGTGAGATCACGGCAACTTATAATATCCCTTTATATTGTTTTTGGCAACCCGTGCCCTACTACAACTATCCCAACCGCGCGCAGGATCCCATTTGCACGCAGTCGTCACCGCCACGATTCAGCATTATCTATCCCCTGGTAAAGGCCAGGACAGCAGAAATTCCTTACCTGTTTTTCCTGGGCGACATGCTGCAGGATGAGAAAGGACTGCCCTTCATCGATCAAATCCATTATTCTCCCTCCTTCAACCGGACCATCGCGAAAAGAATGCTTGATCTGGCCGGCCCGACAATAGTTTTATGGAATTCTCGCACCGCAAACTCTCATTAGAAACCACATATTTTATGGCAGAGCTCAACAGCACGGCCACACACTCCCATAAAAGGGGGATGAGGCGCGGCGGCTTATTACTGGCCTTCGGCCGACGGACCGGTGGTCCATGCAAACTCTCTACCCGTGTAGATCTTACCCCCATGGTAGACCTGGGTTTCCTCCTAATCACTTTTTTTATGGTATCGACCGTATGGTCCAAGCCCCACGCTTCCACATTACGCATGCCCGCCGACGGACCTCCCTCATCACTCGGCAACGATGCAGCCCTGACGCTTGTGGCGCTCGAAGACAATAAGATATTTTATTACAATGGCGAATTAGGCGAATCCTTGCAAAAAGGCGCCTACGGCATCACCAGCTATGACCAGCGCAATGGCATCGGGGATATCATCCGCAAAAAACAGCTGGCCATGGATAAGAGCTATAAGGGCGGCAGAAAAGAAATGTGCGGGAATTGCGCTCCCGCTAAAAATAGCCCAATTCCCGCAAACCGCTAATGTCTGTCCTTCGGACGAGCCGCTTGTAGCGGCTCCTTGATGCTCCTGATAAAACCCACCCCCGGATCCAATTATAAGAATGTCGTTGGCCTTCTGGATGAGGCCCTTATCAATGACGTTAAGCGCTATGCACTTCTCGACCCGACAAAAGAAGAACAGGATGTGCGGGAATTGGTCTTCTCTAAAAAATAGCCAATCCCCGCAAAGCAGGCCTTCGTTGGAAGAACTTTGGTAGAGCTCCATGCATTCGCTCAGAACTTCGTCGGAGTTCCGAACCCTCACTCCTCCTTGGTCGTACCCTTCGTTCCTCGGGTACTTCGTAAGGAGCTTCGCTCATAACCTTCGTCGGAGCTGCTTTGACACGCTCCATCCTCGGTTACCTCGTTCGTAACCTTCGCCAGCTCGGTTAGACGAGCCGCTTGCTGCGGCTCAGTGCAGTTAAAGTGCAGGAATTGGCCCCCACGAAAAAATAACCATATCACTTTGATGCCCCACCCCGGCGAACCAAAGACTCGCTGGGGTGCTATATTTTTTTACTCCCCAATCATCCCGACAGCCTGCCCGCCGTGTGAAAAAATACTTTATTTTTACGCATAAAGTCTGTCGGACGAACCGCCCTGGCGGTTCCTGGCCTAATAACAAACCTCTATTCTAATTTTAAAAATTTCATTTGCCATGGCTATTCCGGTTGTAGATCTTGCTGACTTTTCTGGTGATGCGAAAAAAAAGGCGTCTTTTGTCGACGCATTGGGTAAGGCCTATGAGACTGTCGGATTCGTCGCAGTAAAAAATCACGGTATTACAGACCAAACCATCGAAGAGCTATATTCCAATACAAAAGAGTTCTTCGCCCTTCCTGAAGACGTAAAAAAGAAATATGAGATACCCGGACTGGCCGGCCAGCGAGGTTATACTTCTTTTGGGAAAGAACATGCAAAGGGCAGCAAAGCAGCCGATCTGAAGGAATTCTTTCAATTCGGACAGACAGTAGTAGACGGAGACCCCATCGCCTCTGAATACCCCCCCAATGTTACAGTAACGGAAATCACCCAATTCACGCCTAACTTTTTCAAGGCCTACCGGTCTTTTGAACAATCCGGCAGCCAGCTGCTCAGAGCCATCGCCCTCTATCTTGGTCTCGAAGAAAAATATTTCGATCCCTATGTGCACAACGGCAACTCTATTTTGAGGGCCATTCACTATCCCCCCATTACCAGCGAGCCCCGTTCAGCCATCCGGGCCGAACAGCATGAAGATATCAACCTTATTACACTATGGATAGGCGCCTCCGCCGACGGACTGGAGATCCTCTCTAAACAGAACGAATGGGTTCCGGTTACGTCACTGCCGGAACAGATCGTTGTCAATGTGGGAGATATGCTACAGCGGCTCACCAATAACAAGCTGAAATCCACTACGCACCGGGTGGTGAATCCTCCCCGGAAAATGTGGGGGACAAGCCGGTATTCCATTCCTTTCTTCCTCCATCCAAAAAGCTCGATGAGCCTGGCCTGTTTGCCGGCCACCATTGATGCAGGTCACCCTAAACAATATTCCGATACAACGGCAGGAGAGTACCTGGACGAACGTCTCAGGGAGATAGGTTTGAAAAAGTAATTATGAGGCCTTCGACATAGGCCCGCCTACAAGACAAGTCGCCACCTGCCGCCCCTTGAACAGCTAGTAGACAAAGAACTCAAACAGCAGCACTGCAAATAAAACGCCCGCGAGGAAGCAGAGAGCCAGCTTTACAAGAGCAAGGGATCTTTCCTCGCTGTCCAGGCTTTTGAACTTGATGATCATGGTTTTAAGGGTCAATTAGGCTTTATTATGAGCTATCCCCTACGAAGTTAAGCGTTTTTGTGAATTCATTTTAATCAAATTTTAATCTCTTTTGGTTTTTAAGGGTTTCTTCCCGCCTACCGCTCATTGGACGCTTTTTACCATTCCTACAATTCCCATTTTTTTATTTTTTTGGCCCAACTCCCTAAAACCCTTACCCAGTCTGGCTTTCAGTCAATCCCCATTAGTGGTTTATAAAAATTACCTACCTTAAACCAGTACTTTGTGTTGCATAGTACTAAAAATGTCCCTATCTTTGATTTGACAGAAGAGATTATATCACCGCCAACCCAAAAAACAGTAGCGTATGAATATTGAGAACACCCAGAGCCAGATGCGGAAAGGTATCCTGGAGTTTTGCATTCTCTCCATCATTCGGCGCGGCGAGGCCTACCCTTCAGATATTGTGGAAGAAATGAAGGCCGCCAACCTGAACATACTGGAAGGCACCCTTTATCCTTTACTCACCCGGCTAAAGAACGCGGACATGCTCACCTACCGGTGGGTAGAAAGCAACTCCGGCCCTCCACGAAAATATTTCTCCCTGACACCAAAGGGAGAGGCTTTCTATGGCGAGCTGGAAGCTACCTGGAACGAACTGGCCAATGCCGTCCACACACTTGCCAACAAAACCTGAAACCCCTCCATCTTTTCAATTTCAACCTTCAAATACAACTTCAAATGAAAAAGATCATCAACATAAACTTTCATAGCCGGGTGGTACCAATTGAAGAGTCCGCCTATGAAATACTGCAGCAGTACATCGAAAGTCTGCGCAGGCATTTCGCTAATGAAGAAGGTCGGGATGAGATTATCAGCGATATTGAAAATCGATTTGCAGAGCTTTTCTCTGAAACCCTTAAGAAAGGCGCCGCCTGCATCACCGATGCAGATGTGAACGCCATCATTACCAGCATGGGAAGACCCGAGGACTTCGGCG
>Ga0157370_10002382_pt1 | contig 22674 bp, 16 predicted proteins | sample C35metaG_FD_113463 | JGI IMG/M metagenome (GOLD analysis project Ga0157370, IMG submission 113463) | Corn rhizosphere microbial communities from Kellogg Biological Station, Michigan, USA - C3-5 metaG | ecosystem: Host-associated > Plants > Roots > Rhizosphere > Soil | place: USA: Michigan...
ACGACGTTGCGCGGCTTCTCGTCGCGGGCGGCGAGGTCGGACTCGAGCTCGGCGATGCGGGCGTTGAGCGCCTCGGTGTCCACCGCGTCGGCGGGGGTCTCGGCGGGCGCCTGCTCGGCGGCCTCGGGCTGGTCGGTGGTCTTGGCCGGCTTGGCGTCGGCGGTCCTGCGCGTGCGAGGTGGCACGGTTCCTCCTGTGGTGGTGGGCCCGGTCGCATCCGGGTTAGTGGGTTGACAGTAACGCGCGTGTGCGGTGCCGTCAAGGGTGAGCATCCCACCCCGCACCGACAGTGGCGAGGGCTGATGGACAGAAAGGACACTGACCAAGCTGCCCAACACCGGCCCCACCCGCCCCAGGGGTCTCAACGCGCCGGTGCGCGCGGGCCCGTGCGCGCATGCGCGCGCGAGGATAGATGACCATTTGTCCAACGTCGCGCCGACCCACCCCGCACCGCCCAGGGAAAGCGGAAGGGGCGCACCGATTGGCGCGCCCCTCCTCGTTAGATCGTTGACGGATTACCGGAACGCGACGTGCGCGTCGCGGTGCGGGTTCGGAGTGCTCGGCCGGCCACCACCGCGCCGCTCGGCGTCCCGCTCGGCCTTCCGTATGCGGCGCCGCTCGGCAGCCTCTTGGTCGATCTTCTCCTGCTCCTCGCGCTTGAGCTCTTGGAACTCGGGAAGGTGCCGCTGCTTCAACCGGCGCAGCGCGCGGGACTGCGCGGACGGCGCGGACGACACCCGACCGTTGCGGGCATTGTCGCCGGCCACGATCTGCTCGAGCAGCTGCCGCTCCATGCCGACCCGGTCACGGAACCGCGCGGTCCCCTTGATCCGGGCCTTCTTCGACTGGTTCGGGTCCTCGCCCATCTTCTTGAGCTCGATGGTCGTGTTCGCGTGCTTGATGAGGAACCGGGCCGCGACGAGTGACCGGTAGGCCAGCGTCGAAGAGCGGAACGCGGCGACCTCGACCGGGAGCGGGTCGATGATGCAATCGGCCAGGGCCTCAGCGAAGTCCTCGTCGGTCCGCGTGTTGAGGTAGGCGATAGTGGCGGCGAGTTCGTCGTCGTCAAACTGGGCGTCGGGCACGTGTGGTGTCCTCCTGATGGTGTCCGCGGGCGCTACCCGCCGCGGCTGCTTCGGTGATCCTCAGAAGGTGGCCGCTTGGGCGCTAGAGGTGCTCGTGTGCCGGATCGTAAGCGAAGCGAAGCCGTCCCCGACCCCGGCCCACCATAGGCCGGTTGGACTCGCGCACCTGCACACCCACCCGCATCTACCCCACCACAGGGAGACCGGGATACCCAGCGTCCAGGCACCTATAACGATCACCTCCAGCGGCCAAGCGGCCACCTTCGAGATTGAGTGTACCCACTAACCTGTGGATTGCATGGGGGTCGGCGAGTCACAGATGCACAAGAAACCCGCAAGATCCAGTCGCGCCGCTTATCAGATCCGGGCACGCATAAGCCCCCGGGGCGATCCCCCGAGGGCTTATGCGAGATGTCGGATCACTCCCCTTCGTTGACGACCTCACCATTGACGACGGCCGACGGCAGCGTGGTCTTGGCCTCGATCTGCTGCGTCAGGCCGATCTGCTTCCACAACCGCTGATAGGCGGCCTCGGATGCGAGGTAGAGCACGACGATCAGCTCGAGCGCGTTCTTCGCGTCGTCGAAGAGGCCCGTGCCGTATGCCGTGAGCCCACCGATGACGAGAGCCGCAAGGACCCCGACCGCCGTGCGCTGCCGCTTCGACAGGTTCGGCTGCTGGAGGACGGACACGGCGAGAGGCGTGACGAAACCGAGGACGATGCCGAGCGTCGCGGGGTTCTCGCGCAGCAGCGCGAGCAGGACGAGAAGGTGCTGGACGAGGTCGTTCATGGGCTGCTCCAGGGTGAAGAGGTGTGATGCGCCCGGAGGATGCGCCTCGCCGAGGCTTTACGTCGCGGGCTCCGACGGCGTGGTCGTCACGGCCACGGTCACCTCGGTCGACGCGGGCGCGGTCGCCGGGGTGTGCACGTTCGGCGGGAACAGCGGCGGGATGGGCGGCAGGTCGACGCCGGCGTCCTTCATCCGGGCGAGGGCCAGGTGGTCCCACACGGAGTGCTCGACGAGCAGCATGCGCTGCGTGTGCTGGTCGGACTCGAGCTGACCTACCCGGGCCTGCGTGGTGGCGTGCGCGGTGCGGAGGGTGTTGAGTTCGGCACTGAGCGGCTGGACGAGACGGAGCGCGACGTCGGTGAGCTGTGACGCGGTGTCGGCGTCGACCTTGTCCGTCTCGGCCTCGACCTTCCCGGCCTCAGCGGCGAGCTTCTTCTTCTCGGCGCGGGCCTTCATGAGCGCAGAGAGCCCGGCGAGCCCCCCGACGGCGCCCACGGCCGCGGCGATCGCGCCAGCGGTAGCAAGCCACGTGGGCAGTTCGGTCACAACAGGTCTCGTCTCGGGTGCGTGGTGGCTGGCGAGGTCGGACCCCCGGCGGGCCGAATATGCGCTGCCCTGCCGGGGGTCCTCCGCGAACCCCACCGCGAGAGGCACCATCCCCGACCGGGACCGTTACTGTCGCGGGCTCACGCGGCTCACTTGATGTACGTCACCCGCAGAAGAGGCTTGCCGCTCGCGACGTGGCTCGCCCAGCTCGTGTAGTGGTTCTTGTTGCCGGAGTCGCCCGGGCCGATGATGACCACGCGGCCGCCGCCCTTGATGACGTCCCACGCGCCGGACGGGAGGGTGACCCACTTGCCCTGCCCCTCGGTGAAGGACGTCAGCCCCGTGTACGTCGACGCCGCCCCGGGCGTGAGGCTCGTCGCGGTCGAGATGTTCGCGAGGTTCGTCATGCCGAACCGCTGCGCGCCGCCACTGCTGGCGTACGTCTTGACGCACTTCACGTAGACCTCGACCTTGGTGATGGTCGTGCCTGATGTGATCGCCGGGCTGGACCCGCCGGTGAGCAGCTTGCCCGCCTCGGAGCCGCCGGTGGCGGCCCCCGCGAACTCGGCGTAGGCGTGCTGGTTGCCGTTGCTCGAGGAGTAGTAGCCGGCGAGGACCTTCCCGGTGCCGGTGATGGACGTCGGGTTGATGGTGTTGGCCGCGCCGTAGTTGTTGGTGCCGCGGCGGGTCTGGCTGTCCGTGGCCGTCCAGTACGTGACGTAGGTCTTCTTCTGCACGGGCGGCGCGGTCCCGCCACCGGTGTCGGTGCCGCCGGTGAAGAGGACACCGCCGCCGGTCTGGACCTGGAACGTGTCGGGCACGTCAGGGCCGAGGTCCTCGACGATGCACTCGATGGGCGTGGGGAACGAGCCGCCGGCGCCGTTACCCCAGTCGAGGTACTCGGTGCCTCCGGCGTTGCTCGCGTTGAGCGTGAACATCACACGGACGACCTGCGGGACGGTGGACCCGCCGATGAAGTTGCCCTGCACGATGAGCGGCGGCAGCGACACCGTGTAGCCGGCCTGCGTGCTCGCGAGCAGCGTCCTCGAGCCGCGCGCGAGGGTGCTGCCGATCGTCGGCGCAGGCGCGTTCTGCCCATCGGACGACACGGTGTACCGGGCACGCATGATCGCCGACACGTTGCCGGTCGTGGAGTTCGTCGACACCTGCCCGCCGGACGCGGTCACCCGGTAGAAGCGGCCCGGGACCTGCACGAATGAGATCTCGTAGAGGCCGTACTCGGTGCGGATCTTCGTCACGTTGTAGGCCGACCCGCCCCGGTAGACCTGGGCGATGATGCCCTGCGGCATGCGCCACATGCGCTCGGTGTGCTCTTCACCTCCGGGCAGGATGAAACCCTTGGTGTCGTCGATCCAGTTCGCGGAGTCAACGGGGTTCATGATGCTCAGGCCGGTGAACGACCCGAACCCGTCGCTGCTGACGCCGGCGACGACGTCGGTGCCCTTGGACACGGTGAAGTAGTTGGGCCGGTTGGACACGAGGGCGGTGGTCTCGTCGCCCTCGTCGTCGAAGAGGCGCAGCCCGGCCGACGTGAGCTCGGACGCGCCACCCACGGCGCTCTCGACGACCGACACGTCGTCGAGGTAGATGTAGGTGTCGGGGGCGTTGTTTGTCGACGTGAACCGCAGCGCCCAGTAGGTCGGGGTGGTCCCGGCGGGGATGACGATGTCGCCGGAGAACTGCGTGTACGAGTCGGCCGTGATCGACGGGAAGGCCACGTAGGGCGGGTTGACCACGCCGTCGGACACGGCCACCGGCGCGGCGGTGTTGAGCGTCGAAGCCGAGGCTCCGGTGAGCGCGTCGACGGTCAGCTTCGGGGTGTTGGCGCCGGTCGCGCCGGTGCCGTTGGCGAGGCAGTACCAGTTGACGCGGAACGACTTGGCGACGAGCGGGTCCGGGTCGAGCCGGAACGTCGCCGAGTAGGCGCGGGCGACACTGGCCGTCGTGCCACCGGCCTCGATCGCGAGGACGAGGCGGCGGGCGCCGGTGCGGGCCTTCCCGGCGCCGCGGTAGACCGTCGGGGCCGTGCCCGAGCGTTCCTGCCGCCACTGGTAGGTGACGCCCTGCCCCGGGTCGGTGAAGTACGACAGGTCCGACGTCGCCTCGAAGCCGGGGTCGGCGACAAGGTTGGAGCGGAGCACCCCGAGCTGGAGCTTGTCGACGTCGATCGCGCCCGCCTCGATCGAGTCGGCCTTGATGCTGTTCGCCGACATGTGCTTGGCCTGGATGGACCCGTCGACGAGCAGCTCGCCGGCGCCCATCCGGTAGCAGCGGGTCGACTGGACCCGGACCGTCTGGTTGGCGACGCCCGCGAGCTCGAGGTAGTAGGTGGCGCGGTCGGTGACGTCGAGGGTGATGTTGGCCTCGACCGCGAAGTTCGTGGGCGCGGTCGTGAGGGCGATGGTGCCGAGGTCCTGCGACGCGGAGACCGTGTCGTCGGACTTGAACACCCACAGCCGCACGGTGGCCGTGACCGCGCCGGAGGTGACGTAGGCGCGCGTGGTGAACCGGAGCCGCTCCCCCAGCTTGAAGGGGATGGGGCCCTTCTTCTGGCCGAGGCGGAACGTGGCGACGGTCTCGTCGGTGCGCGCGGAATAGCCGCTCGAGACGAGCGTGGTGCCGGTGGTCTGCGTCACCGTGCCGGGGTTCGTCTCGTTGACGTCGACCATGTTGGCGGTGTCGGCGACGGCGAGCTTGGAGACGCCGATGGACCCGGCCTTGATCGCGGCGACGGAGAGCGTGTCGGCCTCGATCGCGCCGCCGTTGATGGTGGTCTTGCCCGAGAGGGACCACCCGGTGACGAGGGTCTTGGTCGGACCGTATGCCGCGGTGGCGGCGTCGGCGGCCGCGGTGATCGCGTCCGTCTTGGCGGTGTTCGCCTTCCCGGTCGCGTCGGTGGCGGCTGCCGCGATCGCGGCGGCCTGCGCGGCGGCAGCCGCACCCGCGGTCTCCTTCCCTGCGAGAGTCGTCGCGAGGTTCGTGACCTGCGACTGGCCGATGGTCAGGGTCGAGGCGTCGATCTGCGTCGCCGTGATCGAGTTGGCCTTGATGTGCTTGGCCTCGATCGACCCGTCGACGATGAGTTCGCCCGCACCCATCCGGTAGGCGCGGACGTTGCGGACGCGGACGTCGCGGCTGGTGATCCCGTTCAGGCCGATGAGAAACTGGTTCTGATCGGTGGTGGCCCCGATGGTGCCCTCGAAGGCGAAGGACTGCGGGGTCGTGGTGATCGTCGTGGGCCACGGCGACCCGCCGGCGGGGGTGGGCGCGACGGTGAAGGTGATGCCCGCCGGGCCGTTGACGCCGTTGGTGTAGGTCCACAGCCGTGGGTCCGCGGTCACGTTGGCGTCGGCGAACGCCTCGAAGGTGAGGCGGACCCGGTCGCCCTGCTTGAGCGGGAGGGGCCCCGTCTGGTTGCGGAACATGAAGTAGGGGTTGGTGGTGATGTCCCGCTTCGACCAGGGCGCGCCCGCGACGGTCTCGATGATGTTCTTCGAGCCGCTGTAGGCGACGTTGCCTGCGATGGTCTCGTTGAGCTCGGCCATGTTCGACATGTCGCCGACGGCGAGGTGCTTGACGCCGATCTGGTTGGCCTTGATCGCGGCCGCCGTGATGGTGTCGGCCTCGATTGCGCCGCCCTGGATCGTGGTCTTGCCGTTGATCTTCCACCCGTCGACGAGGGCGTTGTTCGGGCCGTAGGTCGTCGCGGCTGCCGCGGCGGCCGCGGTGATCGCGTCCGCCTTGGCGGTGTTCGCCTTGCTCGTGGCGTCGGCGGCGGCGGCCGTCTTGGCGGCGAGTTCGGCAGCGTCAGCCTTGGCCTTCGCGTCGGATGCGGCCGCGGTGATCGCAGCGGCCTGCGCGGCGGAAGCCTTCGCGTCCGCGTCGGCGGCGGCGGCCGTCTTGGCGGCCCCCTCCGCGGCGTCAGCCTTCGCCTTCGCGTCGGCGGCGGCGGCGGTGAGCGCGGCAGCCTTGGCGGCGTCAGCCCTCGCCTGGGCGTCCGATGCGGCCGCCGTCGTCGCGGCCGTGGTCGCGGCGGTCTGTGCGGCGTTGGCCTTGCTCGTCGCGTCGGTGGCAGCGGCTGCGATCGCGGCGGCCTGGGCCGCGGCCGCAGCCCCTGCGGCTTCCTTCCCGGAGAGAGCGGTGTCGAGTCCGGTGACCTTGCCGATGGTCAGGGTGGAGGCGATGATCCGGTCGGCGTCGACCGTGCCGACCTTGAGCGCCCGGCCCTCGATCGACCCGTCGACGACGAGCTCGCCCGCGCCCATCCGGTAGGCGCGGGCGTTCTTCACGCGGACGTTGCGGTTGGCGGTCAGGGCAAGGCCGACGAGGAACGCGGTCTGGTCGGTGAGGGCCGGGACGGTGAGCTCGAACGCGAACTGCTGCGCAGTCGTCGTGATCGTGGTGGGCCACGCCACCCCGCCGGCCGGAGTGGGAGCGGCGGTGAACGCGGCATTGACGTTCGTGGTCCCGTAGGTCCACAGGTATGGCGTCGCGGCCACGGCGATGTCGGAGAATGCCTCGAACGTGAGGCGGATCCGGTCGCCCTGCTTGAAGGGCAGGGGCCCGGTCTGGTTGCGGAACATGAAGTAGCCGCTGGCGATGGAGGTCCGGTTGGACCACGGGACGCCGCTGACCGTCTCGATGGTGTTGCTGACGCCCGAGTAGGTGACGTTCCCGGCGATGGCCTCGGTGAGCTCGGCCATGTTCGACATGTCGCCGACGGCCAGCTGCCGCGCACCGATCTGGTCGGCCTTGATCGCGGCCGCCAGGATGGTGTCGGCTTCGATCGCGCCGCCGTTGATGGTGGTCTTGCCGGTGGCCTTCCACCCGTTCGTCAGCGTCGTGACTGCGTTGGCGGTGAAGTTCGCTGCGGACGCGTCGGAGAACGACACTGCGGCGACGGCGTGCTTGCCGGACGTGGGGGCGTAGTTGAGCAGCCACCCGACCTTGAGCTTCGCGGTGCCGGGCGGCATACCAGTCGCCCACGTCGCGGCGGCCCCGACCGGGCCGCCACCGGAGGCGAGGACCCCGCCCGGGAAGGTGTCGGCGTATGCCGTCCACGTCTCAGGGATGACACCGTTCTGGAGCGACGGCATGTAGAGGTAGGAGCCGCCGGAGCTGCCGTTGGACAGCTTCGTGCCCGCCGGGCGCGCGACGCCGGCGTACGGGGCCTTGAGGGTGATGGTGTTCGTCGCGAGGTCGACCCCGCCGTCGGCCCAGTAGTCCGAGTTGGACCAGTTGCGCGAGTAGGTCTCGGCCGGCCACGCCTTCCCCAGGGTGTCGACGTAGTCCCACCAGATGATCGAGCGCCAGTGCGTCGAGCCGGCCGCGGCCTTGCCGGTCTGGCCGTACCAGTTCGCTGCGCTCGTGAGCTTGATCGTGGTGTCGCCCGGGTTGAGGGCCTGCGCGAGGGTCGTCGTCGTCCCGGTGATCCACATGTAGTGGTAGGGCTGGACGCTGAGGCCCGTCGCGTCGTAGGGCGCGACGAATCCGTATGCCCTGCTGACCGCTCCGGCGAGGGTCTGCCGCATCTGGAAGGAGAAGCGGTAGGTCTTGCCCGGGTCGTACGGGATGAGCTCGTCGATGAGCGCGGACTGCGCGGCGCCGTTCTTGTGGACGAACGAGCCGGTCGCGCCGACCGGCGCGTCGGTCGCGCTGAAGTCGAACGAGGCGGTGAAGTTGGTGTTGTTGCCGAGCAGCCCCGTGCCGTTGGTGACGAGGTCGGTGCCCTTGGAGTTGATCGCGGCGTCGAGCGCGGTGACCGTCGCGGCCGGGGCGGCGTTGAAGGCCGCGGCCTCCTCGACGGTCGCCGGGCGCACCGAGAACCGGTTGAAAATGACGTCCTTGACCGTCAGGGCGGTGCCGGCCATGATCGCGTAGTTCGCCATGAGGAAGGCGGCATACGCGGTCTGCGGGTTCGTCCCGGCGGGCTTCTTGACGACCTTCGAGATGCGATACCACTTCCCCGTGACGGGGTTGGGGACCTCGGTGCCGAAGCTGATGTAGGTCCGGTACTTCCCGGCGGAGGCGTCGATGCCGGTCCAGTCGAACAGCACCCCCGCGCCGGAGAGCGAGGCGCCCGAGGCGAGGTAGACGTCGACGGTCACGAGGACGTAGTCGAGCCCGAACGGCAGTGGGGACAGGGTCGAGCCGGCGTCCGTGGAGGTGGTCGTGATGCCCCGGCTCGTGGTGGTGTCGGGGCAGTTGATGCGCACCGCGTTCGGCGGGGTGCGCACGATCGCGGTCTCCTTGGTGGGGGCCGCGCCGCTCCAGAACTTCCACCCGTCCGGGTACGCGCCCGACCACGCGGTGAACGAGGGGTTGGTGTTGATCGCGTCAGCGGTGTCGGCCACGAGCGCGGCCTGCGTGGCGGCGTTCTGCGCGGCCACCACCACGGTCGCCGTCGCCCGGGACGTCGACGCGTCAGCAGCGCCCGTCCACGAGAACGTCCGGTCAGCCGTCGCGGTGGTGTTGCCGTCGAAGTAGGAGCCGACGCCCGTGGCGCGCTCGATCAGCAGGGCGGTGCCGTCGAGGGTGTCACCGACAGCCCACTTCACGTCCGCGGCGACGTCGGTGACGTCGGACCACACCCGCGCGTATGCCGCGGTGGCCGGGGAGGTCGCGACGACACTGATGCGTGTCCACACGCCCGCGGCCGCGGCGGGCGTCTCGGCCGACGTCGGGTAGGAGAACACCTCGGCGCCGATCGCGGCCCCAGCGGACGTGAACCACTTGACCCGCATGCGCATGCGCTTCCCGGGGGCGGAGCTGCGCATGTAGGACGAGAAGGCGTAGGAGACGTTCGGGTCGACAGGGAGGCTGTTGGTGGTGTCCTGGGTGTTCCCGAATCCGGTGTCGCCGTTGCTGGTTGTGGCGACGGTCCACGTCTTGCGGACGTAGGTCTTGAGGCCGGCGATCGGCCCGTCGGAGGCGTTGGTGATCGCCGTGGTGGTCCCGCTCGCGGGGGCGGGGCCGAACCAGTTGGCTCCCCACCCCGCGATGTTCTGGAGGCCGGATGCGGAGGTCCCGGCGGGCTTCGCGGCGAGGTTGATGCGCTCGGTCACCGCGGACGTGGCCGCGCCCTGCGCGTCGCTCAGGGACGTCCCGAGCCCACCGACCTGCCCGATGGTCAGGGATCCGGCGTTGATGCGTGCAGCGTCGAGGAACCCGGCCGTGATCGACGCGGCGTTGAGCTCGGTGAGGATCAGGCCCGAGTAGACGCGCGTCACCCACATGCCACCGGGCAGCGTGTAGGTCCACTCCGCGAGGAGCTTCCCGCCGTTGCCGAGGGTGTCGTACTTCCGCCAGATGTCGCCCGCGACGAACGTGCCGGTGGCGGGCGCGTCGGTGGTGGCCGTGTAGATCTTGGTGCGGCCGTTGGCGGTCGTCTGGACGTACGCCTCGGTGCCGGTCTTGGTGTAGTAGTTCGAGCTCAGGTTGCTCGAGAGCGCGTCGAACGCGGACTGCGTGGCGGCGGCTTCGGCGGTCGCCTTCGCCTGCGACGCCTTCGTGTCGACGGTCCCGATCGAGGTGTTGATGCTCGTCACGGCAGCGTCGAACGAGGTCTGCGTCGCGGCAGCGTTGGCGGTGCCCTGCGCGGCCGCCGCGGCGGTCCCGGCAGCGTTGGCCGCCTCGATCGCGGCGTCGATGTCGGAGATGACCTGCGCGGGCAGGTCGCCGTTGACGAGCGGCTCGGTGGCGATGGAGGCGACAGCCGACGGCAGGGACCGGTTGCCGGCGACGTCAACCGCGATGAGGCGGAAGTACCACTCCTCCTCGTACGGCAGGCCGGTCACGAGGGCGGTCGCGTCGCCCTGGTAGAGGTCGTCCACGTCGACGACGCCGGTGAGGAACGTGCTTGCGGAGCACCGTTCCACGATGACGTGGTGGAAGTCGGCGGGCTGGGCTGCGCCGCCGACGTAGAGGCCGTCCCAGCGGACGGTGACGACGCCGTGCCGCTGGGTGAGGATCGGCACGGTGGGCTGAGGCGGCGGGGTCGTGTCGAGCGGCATCGTGACAACGGCCGACGTCGTCCACCCGGAGCGGTTGCCCGCCCAGTCCCGCGCCTGCACCCGCGCCTGGACGGTGTCGAGCGGGTTGAGCCCGTCGAGGGGCTCCGTCAGGTCATTGGAGTCCCTCACGGGCGACCAGGGGCCCCCGTTGACCGACGTGGACACCTCGTAGCAGTCGAGGTCGTCGAGCGCGGAGCCGTCAGAGTCGAGGGTGACGGCCGGCCACGTCACGGTCGCCGCGGCCCGGTACGTCTTGCGGATCACCTCGTCGACGAGCACGGAGACCCCCGTGACGGTGCATGAGGTCGGCTTGGCCGGCGGGGTCTTGTCGACCGGCATCGTCACCGTGGTCGAGTAGGTCCAGTCGGAGCGGTTGCCCGACCAGTCCCTCGCCAGCACGCGCGCCCGGACGGTGTCGCCCGTGTTGAGCCAGTCGATGACCTCGACGAGGTCCTTCGACACCCTCGACGCCGCCCACGCGGAGCCGTTGACCGACACCTGAACCTCGTAGGCGTCGAGGTCCTCGAGCTCGGTGCCGTCGGAGTCCTGGTCGACGAACGGCCACGTGATCGTGGCCTTGGACCGCCACACCTTGCGGACGCCCTCTTGGATGAGCCTGCTCGCGCCGGTGACGGTGACGGTGGACGGCCCGACGGGCGGGAACGAGTCACGCTGCGGCGCGCGCGGCGCAGGCATGCGCACACCGGTGGATCCGTTGGTGATCGCGGAGACCTGAGCCGCGGTGCGGGCGGTCTGCTTCACGAACAGGTCGGCGAGCTCGATGGAGCACGTCGCGGCCTTCGTGGTGTCGCCCCACGCCTTCGTGATCGACCGGACGAGCAGCGGCTGGTACTCGGTGGAGCTGATCCGCGCCCGGTCGTAGTAGATCCGGTCGCCGACGAAGAAGTCGATGCCAGGACGGGGCCACGCCTCCCCCGGCCCGGGCGGGTTCATCACCATCTCGAGGGTGAAGGCCTCCTTGAACTGCTGGTGCGTCGACAGCTCGCGGTTACCGAGGCTCGTGAGGGCCGCGGTCTTGGTGAGGCGCCCGTCCTGCGCGAAACCCTCACGGCGGCCGAAGCGGGCCGCGGTGCCAGTGTTGGCGACCTGCACGGTGGCCTTCTTGTCGGCGTCACCGGCGGCGAGGACGTGGGACAGGATGTTGCGCCGCGACCGCTTCCGGGGGGCGCTGGTGACGTTCTGGCCGTAGCGCAGCATGTCGCTCTTGGTGCCGAAGTAGGTATCCGGCACGAAGAGCCGCAGCTTCCGGCCCTCGACCCGCGCGTCGACCCAGCCGTCATTGATCATGTCCGTGAGGACGGAGAGCAGGTTGGCGCCCGCCGGGATGGTGATGTCGTACTTCTTGGGCCACGCCCGGCCGGCCGAGTCCGTCGCGGTGATGAAGTCGTACTGGAGCTCGTTGAGCGCGCCGCGGGCCTTCGCCGCGTTGATGAGGACGGCCATGATGTTGCCCGGCGTCGCGTCGTCAAACTTGAACTCCGGCTTGAGGCCGTAGAGGTTCGACCCGGACGCGTTGGCGCCCTTCGGGTAGACGACGGCCTGCTCGAGCACCAACATGTAGCCGCGCGCGGAGACGGTGATCCACCGGCGCTTCGTCTGCATGAGGGTCTGCACCGGGTCGTCGGTGTCGTCCTCGAGCACGAACAGGTCCGAGGAGACGACGCCGTCCTCGTTGACCGACAGGAACAGCTCGTCCCGGTCGAGCAGCGACGCGAACACCCCGTCCTTGAGGTAGCGGAACGTCATCGTCCCCGGCTCGTTGTCGACCGTCTGGACGTTCAGGTCGGTGAAGTCGGGCATGAGCCCGAGAGCTGCACCGTTCCGGTCGTACGCGCGAAGAAAGACACCCATGGGCCCGGACGGTGCCCTCCGGCGGTGGCTAGTGTCGCCCGCTCATCAGCACAGGTAGGCGCGCCTGCCAGCGACGCCGATGTGGGTCTTGCTGTCGGTGTTGGTGCCCTGGAGCTGCACCGACGGCTTGTCGCCCGGGCGGGCGGCCGACACGGACAGGAAGTTCCGGCCGGTCGGGTTCGTCAGGGCGTGGCTGTACGTCGTGCCCGACGCGTCGATCCCCCAGTTCGCCGCGTTGAAGCGGATCCACGCCCCCGACGGGATGGTGCCCATGTAGGTGAGGGTGTCGCCGTAGCCGCCGTCGGTGTTGTCGATGAGCTTCGGGTTCGTGATGCGCCCGTAGATCGTGAACTGGAGCAGCTCGAGCGGCGCCGTCGACGGCTCCCAGTCGGTCAGGTAGAGCGTCTGCGGCATCTTGGCCGACTTCGGCGAGTCCATCCGGTAGGTCGCCACCGACAGCCACACCCCGATGGGCACGTTGAAGGTGATGGACGCCCGGTAGCCGGTCTGCCCCAGGTGGGTCGGGGAGACGGTGCCGACGACCTCCACGTTGGCGTAGACGAGCTCACCGGAGGCCATGGTCCGCTGCACCTGCACGAGCCGGTGCGGCCGGAAGCAGGCGCGCAGCAGCGTGCGCCACGCGTTCTGCGCCTCGGAGCGGGTCTTGCCCTTGAGCCACAGGTTGACCGTGAACTTCCCCGGCCCGACGAGCTTCGGCCGCCACACCTCGCCGGAGCGGTTCGCGACGTTGAGGTTGTCGCCGAGCATGGCGGCCACCTCGTCGGTGCCGTCGCGGGTCTCCCAGTGCCGGACGGTGCCCTCGGTGAGCTCCCACCCGTCGAACCAGATCCGTTCGCGTACGTCTGCCATGGTCAGAACTCCTCATCTCCGCCGAAGAGGCCGTTGGCTCCGACGCTGCGGACCGCGTCGACGACGGACTTGCTGGTGGGCTCGGGAGCCGGGTTGTTGACGATGACGCCGCCGGGCTCGATGACGACGCGGGGCCCGCCAGTGGCGGCGGGACGGTCGGACAGGCCGCGACGGCTCGACGAGTTCGACGCGTATGCCGCGCCGGCCGCGGACGCGGCGCCCGAGAGCGCCGGCGTGAGGGCCATGCCGAACTCGTCGGCGACCTGACGCAGGATCTCCATGGATCGGCCGCGCTTGCCCGGGGCGAGGGGAATGTAGGCCTCTCCCCCGGTCTCGTCCTCAGCCCACACGCGGTACTCGCCGCCGCGGGCGATCTGCGCGATGTGCCGCTCGGCGCCGTTGGCGAACTGCTTGATCTTGCGGCCGATCGCGCGGGTGACGCCGCCGTCGGCGAAGTGACGGATGATGCCACCGTCGGCCTCACCGAAGTAGGTCGCGGCGTGGCGGACGGCCTGCGCTGCACGGAGCGACGCCTGATAGCCCTGCGTCTGGAACACCGACGTGATGGTGACGGTCTTGCCGGTCACGGAGTCGATCGCACGCTGCGCGGCTGCGGCCACGGCACTCGCCTGGTCGGTGACCTTGACGATGACGGTCTTGCCCTTGATCTTGTCGACCTTGGCCGCCATGCCCTCGGCGGCCGCGCCGGTCAGGCCCATGTCGGTGGCGAGCTTCTCGGCCTCGGTCTGGCTGTAGCCCATCGCCTTCGCGGACGCGATGATCTTCGCGCGGGCCTTCTCGAGCTGGTCACGGAGGGTCGCGGCCGACGCTCCCGACTCGGCGTTCGCCTTCGCGGCGGCAACCTGCGCCTGAGCGTAGGAATCGAGGGCGGCGTCGTTCGCCCGGCCCGCCGCCGTGGCCGCGCCGTGCGCCTTGCCGTTCTCCTTGATGGCGGCGTTGAGAGCCTCAGTCGACTCCGCGGCGCGACGATCGGCCTCACGCTTCGAGAGGGTGATGCCGGCGATGCGGTCGAGGGCGTCCGCGACCTCTGTGGCCGTCGGGATGAGGGCGCGCATCTTGTCACCGAAGGTCGTCGACGCGTTCGCGGCGTCCTGCTGCCCCTTGGCGTAGTCGGCGTTGATCTTCTTCCCGCGGGTCACCTCAGTGTTGAGGTGGCCGAGGGCAGAGTTGAGCCCGTCGAGGGCGTCACGGTTGTCGTTGGCCTCGCCGCCCCACTGGGACAGGTTCGGGCCCTGCGCGGTCGACAGGTCCGTGACCTTCTTGCGGAACGCGTCGAGCTGCGGGCCACCCTGGGTGACGGCATTGGCCGCCTCGCCGATGGAGATACCGAGCCGGTCGAGCCGGTCGATGTCCTCACCGGAGATGTTGTCCATGAGGTTCTTGATCGCGAAGTCACCGGACTGCTTCGTCAGCTTCCCGGTCTGCTTGTCGAGGGTGTCCGAGAACGCCTGCGCGGCCGCGTTCGCGTTCTCCTGCGCCTGCATGTAGCCACCGATCGCGGCCGACGCGCCGACGAGCGCGATACCCCACGGCCCGCCGAGCATGCCCAGGGCACCCTTGAGGGCACCCTTAAGGCCGCCACCGACCGCGCCGGCGCCGTACCCGAGGGAACCGGCGACACCCTTCATCGCGCCGGAGAACCCGCCCGCCTTGCCCTTGGCGTCACCGAACGCGACACCCATGAGACCGATGTGGGTCGCCATGTTGGAGATGCCGCTACCGGGCTTGAAGTTCTTGATCGAGGGGATGATCGTGAGCAGTGTCGAGAGGGCAGCGACGGCACCCTGGACGGGGCCGGGCAGCCCGGAGAGCGCACCGGAGAAGAGCGCGATGCCGCCTGCGGCGCCCGCGAACGCGACCGGCCCACCGCCCTTGATGATCTTGAAGAGCCCGGCGATGCCGGGGATGAGGGAGCCGAAGAACGTCAGGGCCCGGAACCCGAGGAGCGCGCCGAGCAGGATACCGACGTTCTTCGCGAGCTCGGGGTTGGCGCGGAAGATGTCCGCGAGGCCACCGACGAGCTCGCTGATGACGGTGAGGCCCTGACCGAGCGGGGACCCGGCAGCAGACATCTGCGTGAGGACCTCGAGCACGTTCGTGATGAAGGTGATGACGGCCGGACCGAGGGTCGTGCCGAGGTTGCGCAGGAACGTCTCGAGCGACGGCAGCAGCTCGGTGCGGATCTTCCCGATGAGCCCCGCCGTGGTGGAGTCCTCCGAGAGCCGGCCGAGCGCCTTACCGATGTCGACGATGAGCTTGCCGACCTCCCGGGCGATGGGCTCGACGGCATCGAACCACTCCTTCATCCGGTTCTGGCCCGCGGCCGACTCAGACCACGTGCGCCACTCACGGATGACGCCCTGGAGCGACCCGAGGAGCCGGTCACCGGACGCCTTCCCGGCACCGAACACGCCCTTGAGGGCAGCGCCGAGGTTCTTCGTCATGTCCCACAGCTGACGGGCCTTCTGCCACCCGTACTCGAAGGCGGACGCGAGCTTCTTCTGCTCCCCGGCGGTGTCGCCGATCCCAGCGGACCACTTGCCGAAGTTGCGCAGGACGTCACCGAACTTGCCGAGCATCGGCCCGGCGGCGACGGTGACGTTCGTCATGCCCCTCGCCATGCCGAGGAACGCGGCACCGATCCCGTCGGTGACGCCGCGCATCGTGTAGAAGATGCTCGAGGTCTGCTTCTTGAACATCGGGGACCGCATCCACGCGGCGCCCTGCTTCGCGGTCTCCCCGAGCTCCTTGCCGACGCCGGCGAGGCCTTCGCGGAAGATCGGCATGACAACCTTGCCGGTCTTCTCGATGTCGCCCTTCCACTCGTTCCAGAACGAGCCGCGGACGATCTTGGTGAACGACTCCATCTCCGGGCGGAGCTTCTCGAACTCCTTGCGGATGGGCATGAGGTCCTTCGGGACCTTCTCGAGCTTGCCGAAGAGGCCACCGAACGACATCTGGAGCACGACCATGCTCGACGCCAGGGCGCCGATCGCGCCGCCCGCGCCGCCGAGGGTGTTCAGGGACGCCGCGACAGGTCCGGCCATGGCGACGAGCGACCCGAGGGAGCCGACGACGGCAGCGATGGCAGGCTGGATCACGGAGGCGATACCGGCATACATGATGGGCGTGAACGCCGACCGGGCGCTCGGGCCGCCACCGAAGCTGGGCATCTTGAACGCGGACCCGCCACCGGCACCGCCACCGCCGGCGCCGCCACCCGGGAGGGAGGGGGCGCCGACGGGGACACTGAGGCCCGACTTCATCTTGGTCCGCCACCGCGCGAGCAGGGAGTTCATGCCCTTCTCGTCGGCCGTGACACCGACGGTGACCGTCTCCTTGGCGAGCTTGTCGAGGTGCTGACGGACGGTCGCGCCGAAGCGGTCGAGGTTGGCGTCGACGTTGACCGGGCCCGCGGCCTTGACCGCGGCCTCGAGCTTCGCCTTGAGGCCCTTGGTCTTGATCTTCACGCCGACCTCGGCGTCGACCCCCTTCGACGCCTCCGCGACGGACTCCTTGAGCCGCTTGCGCAGAGCCTTCGGCTCGATGTCGACACCGACCTTGGCCTCGACGCCCTCGGACGCCTTGTCGACGGCCTCCTTGAGCCGCTGCTTGAAGCCCTTGGTGCTGGACTCGACGGGGATCTCTAGCCGTCCAGCGACGACCGCGTCAGCACTCACGCGTCAGCACCCCCCACGGTGGCGTCGACGACGACGTCACGCTCACCGGTGGACTGCGCCTGCTTGATCATGGCGAGCATCTGGCGGTGGCCGACGGCCTTCACCGACCCGTCCGCGCCGATCATCGGCTGGTCGGACTCACGCGCTTCGGCCTCACGGCGTTCCTTGGCAGCCTCGATCGCACGCTCCAGCCAGGCTGGGCGCGGAACGCGGAGCGGCTCTTCACGAGCCTTCTGCGCTGTCATCACCGAGAGTTCCTCCACGATCTGAGCGAGTAGTTCTGTCTGCATGGGCCACGGCTGGTCGCCGGGCTCGAGTTTCAGGACGCTGTCGTCGGGCAGCCCGTCGATCAGGTTCCGTAGGCGCCTTACTCCGAGGAACCCGGAGCGGGCTCGTCCACCGCCGGCTCGTCGACGTCGCCAGACGGTGCGGGCGTCGACTCGGTGGTGGAGCTGGAGGTCTGACTCGACGTCGCGCCACCTGCCTCGGGCGAGTCGGGCGACGCGAAGGCTTCCCCCAGGGAGGTGCCGTACCTCTCGAAGAGGCCGCGGGCGAGACGGACGACGTCCTTGATCGACGGGCGCAGGCGCCGGAACCGCGGGTAGTCCTCGTCGCCGAAGAGGGACCGGAAGCAGGCGTGGATCGCGTCGAGCAGCACCTTGGGCAGCGACGGCCGGTCGATGAGCAGCTTGAGGACGGCCTTCATGACGTCCTCGTCCTCGCTGTTGAGCAGCTCGGTGAAGATGCCGGTCAGGTCGAGGTCGTCGGACAGGAGCGCGTCGAAGATGTCGATGGGCAGCTCGGCCGGGAGGATGAACTCCTCGCCCTTGTAGACGAGGCGGATGCCGTCGGGGCACTCCTCCTCGCGCCGTGCGGCGTCCATGTCGAAGTCGGCGTAGATCAGGTCACTCATGGTGTCTGGTTCCTCCAGTGGTGCGGGTGGGCCGCGTTGTGTGTGGTCGAGCGGACGGTGCCTGCTCGGGGGGGTTTGTGTCGCGGGCTGGGCATGCGAGAGGCCCGCCCCAGCAGGGACGGGCCTCTCGGCGACCGGTGTACCTCAGTCAGATCACGGGACCGACGCGAACGCGCTGTCGTCCGTGAGGAGATACCAGCTGTCTCCGGTGTCGGCGCCGAGCACCTGGAGGCGCAGCGGCAGGACGGAGTTGGCGCCCTTGTGCAGCTGCGACTGGACGCCCTCGTTCTGGAACACGCGGGGCAGGACGTAGCGGTAGTGCTTGCCACCGTCGGTGACGTCGACGAGCGCGGCGAGCTCGCCACGCTCCCCGACCTTCGGGGGCACGAACTTGTACGTCTTGGGTGTGGTCGCCGGCGTCACCTCGGTGACCTGCCCGCCGCCCATGGCCGCCTTGAAGTTCTGGAAGTTCCACTGCTGGAGGTCGACGCTGATGCTGGCGGCGTCGGACACCTGGAAGCGGCGCGTCGCGAAGTCGGACTGCGCGGAACGCACCTCCTGGAAGGTGGGCTCGGTGGCGAAGGTCAGCGAGTCGTCGGGCGTGTAGCCGACGCTGTACCAACCGGCCGCGGGGGCGATCGTCGAGTCGACGGGTGCGACGGTGCCGACGGGCGCGAGCCAGATGTTGATCCGCGAGGGGATCATGATTTCGGTGTTCTTGTTCCCGGCCATGCTGGGCTGTTCTCTCTTCCGATCGAGGTGGTTACCGGTCGGGAGGGAGGGTCGCTGAGTGGACCCGTTAGTGTCGCGGGCTGCGCTACTGGACGAGTCCGAGCTTGATGAACACCGTGCCCGTGTAGCGGCGCTGCCCCGTCGAGAGCGGCTGATCCGGGGTGCCGCCCTGCACGCGGGAGTTGTGCACGACGGGATGACCGGCCGGGTGGTCCCGGTCGGCCATGCGAGTGATCGAGGTCAGCACCACCATGTAGAGCCGCCACATCTCGGCCGGCCCGAGGGAGCCGTCCATCGGGCCGTAGAACTCGACGGTCACCTCGTGGCCGATGGTGGCGCGGAGCTGCTCGAGCTGGCCGGTGGAGCCGATCTTGACGACGACGTGCGGGAACGGGTCCCTGGGCGTCCCGGAGACGTGCCCGGGCCCGCCGAGGGCTTCCTCGACGGCCGGGTCGTTCTTGAGGTGCCAGATGACCTCAGCGACCGGGTCGGCCGTCGAGAGGTCGGCGTCGCTCACGACTGCTCGGCGTGCCCTGCGACGGCGTAGCCGCCACCGATGAGGCCGTAGGCGGTCTCACCGTCGACGACGATCTGCGCGCCGGGGTTGTAGTGCTCGCCGCGGTACTCGTAGTGCGCGGCGAGGGTGATGTCGGTCGGGTCGACGAGCTCGGGCTGGGCCGGGGCCTCGGTCTCGACGGCGGGGGCGGGCTCGACGGCCTTGTCCTCGACGGCGGGGGCGAGGGCCTTGTCCTCGATGCCGGCGGGCTTGCCGCCCTTGTCCTGGGTGCGGGTCTGTGCGCTCATGCCCGGCACTGTGGACGCCGCTCTGCCCTAGTGTCGCGGGCTACGCCCGGTTGCCCATGGCGATGACCGTGTTCCGCATGAACCGGGTGCCCTCAGCGATGAGCCCACCGGGGTAGACGTCGCCGTACTCGGCCCCGATGACGTGCTCACCCTCGGCATACACCGTGCCCGACACGGTCGTGCCGCGGACGGTCACCGAGGTCGACCCGACCATCTTCGCGACCCCGAGCGGGTCCAGCTCGATGCGGCACCGGCACGACACGACCTGCACGAGGCCGGACGCGGCCCCGTCACGCGGCGCGATCATGTAGTTGAACGCTCCGGGCGCGATCGGGGCGTCCCGGGACTGGTGGCCGCCCTTCATGTTGCGCTCCACCGGCAGGGCGCCGGGGTGCTCGACGTCCCACTGGTAGGCCTGCACCTTGAAGCGCAGGTTGTTGGGGAGCACCTCGCCGTTCATGGTCCGGTGGGTGCGGCGCACGTGGGCGTCCATGGCGGTGTGCCACGTCTTCGTCGGCGGCGCCTGCCGCTTCGCCTCGGCCTCGGTCTCGCGCACGATCCGGGCCACCTCGCCCTGGATCATCTTCGCGACGATCTGGTCGAGGTTGTCGACGGGCTTGAAGTTGCCCATCAGGGCACGTAGGGCGGGGTGAGCTCGGCGGTGCCGCCGACGTGGTCGAGGTAGTCGTAGCCAGGGACGACGTTCTTCCGCGCCGTGCGCACGATGTAGACGCGCCCCTCGGCGTCGGTGAGCTCGTCGTCGGGCTGGATCGGGTGGAGCGCCATGTCGGCGCGGAACCGGCGCGGCGCGGCCGACGTGTCGCCGTCCTCGGGGGTGACGATCGCGCCGACGGCGGGACCGACGGGCGCGCCCCACGTGTCCTTCGCGACGGGGACGCCGTGCGCGTCCTCCTCGTAGGTGTGCTCCTTGCGGCGGAGAGTCAGCGTCGTGTTCGGCATCATCACAGCCATGGGCGCGCCGCCTTCCGGGCGCGCCGGACCGCGCCGGGCGCGCCACTAGGACCGCGCCCGTACGAGCGCGCCGGCGCGGTCACAGCCGGATCCCGGAGTTGGGCCAGAGGCGGCCGTTGGCGCGGTTCCCGGCGTGGATCGACATGCGCTTGAACTGCCGCAGGCTCTTGAGGGTCGGCAGCGCGCCGGGCGCGCCCTCGGCGGACGGGCGCGGCTCGAACCCGAGGGACTGGCCGTCAGCGGACATGTTGTTGACGATCCGCTTGAGGGGGAAGCCGTAGGAGTCGTCCTCGCGGAGCCCACGGAGGGCGTGGGCGCGGACGTAGCGGACGACGGGCCGCTTGTTGGGGCCGTCGAACCCGACCTTGAACTCGACGTCGTAGCAGTCGACCTCACCGGCCACGGGCGTGTAGGAGACGACCTCGACGTCGTCGTCGAACTGCCGCGCCTCGCGCCACGCCCGGTACGAGCCGAGGTCCGCGCCGAGCAGCGGCGTGAGACCGCGCAGGGTGACGACCGTCGGGACGAGACCGTCACGGTTGAGGAAGCCCTCGACGTCCGCCTGGGCGTCGAGGATCGCCTCCGCGATCGACTCGAGCTGCGCCTGCGACGGGTTGGTGACACCGACCTTGCTGGCGAGGTCGGTCGGCTGGACGACGAGCGTGTTGACGTCGACGGTCATGCTGCTTCCCTTCGGGACTGCGGGTGGCGCGGCGCCGAGCGGTCAGGGCCGCGCCACCCTGCGTGGTGGATCAGACCTCGAGCGGGGCGGCGGCGATCTGCCCGTTCTCCAGCTGCTGCTTGAGAATGGCGACGATCTGCTCGGCGTAGGTGCGGTCGGTGCGCTGACCCTTCGCCATGACGAGGCGGCTCATCGGCTCGTTCTGGCCGTGGATCCAGAGGTTCTCGCAGAGGCGGATCTGGCAGATGACGGCCTGACCGTTGGGGAACTCCAGGTCGAACACCTCGTCGGGGTTCGGGGCCTGCTTGGTGGCGTAGTCGTAGAGCTGGGAGCGGACCTCGGACGGGGCCTGCGTGAGCATGTCGACGGAGAGCTGGCCGGAGCCGTCCTTGATGATGCTGGTGGGCTCGACGCCGTCACCGGGCGGGATGCGGTTCTCGGGGGCCTCGAGCGCGGCGGTGCCGGGCGTCTGGCGGGGAGCCTCGGGAGCCTCGTCCTCGGCGGGGGCTTCGTCCTCGGCGGGAGCCTCGGTGGCCTCGACCTCGGCGGCCGGCTGCTCGTCGACGACGGGAGCCTCGGTGGCCTCGACCTCGGGAGCCTCGACCTCGGCGGCCTTGGCGGGGGCGGCCTTGGTCTTGGCGGCGGCCTTGCTGCGGGTGGTGCTGGTTGCCATTTCCCCTCCAAGGGGTGAGTTTGTGGGCTGGTCAGGGGGCAGGGTTGCCGGTTTCCGTGGCTTGTGTCTCGCGCTACGAAGCCGAGGAGTCGAACACCCACCCGAGGATCCAGTCGGCGATCACCGAACCGACCTTCGCGTGGAGGTCCTCGAGCGTGCCGTCGTTGTCGATCACGACGTCGAAGCTGTAGTCGTCCAGGGCGGTCTCGCTGATGTGCACAGACCCATCGGGGCGCCGCGCAGCCTCCACACCGGGACGGTTCACGCGGACGACGAGCCCGTCCCGGGCGCGGATCGCGTCGGCCTCGTTGGGGAACCGGCAGTCGACGAACGCGACCGCGGACGTCTCGACGTGGGCGGCCATGGCGGCATCGACCCACACGTCGTCACCGAGGACGTCACGCATGCCCTTGCCGAGGTCCTGGAGGAAGTCACGCACGGCGGGGAACCGATCCTTGGCGGTCTCGATGCCGTAGGCGTCGACGAGGCTCGCGTACCGGTAGGTGACGCCGTTGGCGACGATCTGCGGGTTCGCGGCGTACGCGGCGTCCTTGATCGGCTGGGAGAACTTCCCGACGCGCCACCCGGCGCCGGTGAGCGCGGCCGCGGCGGCGTCCTTGCCTGTGTTCGCGTAGCCGGAGAACCCGACGAAGATCGGGCCGCGGGACGGTAGTGGCGCCCGGGCGGGGGCGGGGGCGGATGGGGCGGGGGCAGCGATGGGGGGCGTCATGGCGGCACGGTGCGGCGACGGCGGCGTTACCGTCGCGCCCTCACCCGTCCCTCGCTTCGAGGCAGTCGAGGCACAGCCCGTCGTAGGGGCCGATGTCGTTGCCGCACTCGTAGCAGATGGGTGTGCTTTCGAGGTCGAGCTCGGGGACGTCGGCGCATTCGAAGCACTCGTCGTTCTCGTCGAGGTCCTCGGTGGGGGTGCCGCAGCTCAGGCAGATGGGCGTGGCGCGGGTCAGGTTCGTTCTGCTCACGGACGGCACGACACACCGCG
>Ga0157370_10002383_pt1 | contig 22670 bp, 17 predicted proteins | sample C35metaG_FD_113463 | JGI IMG/M metagenome (GOLD analysis project Ga0157370, IMG submission 113463) | Corn rhizosphere microbial communities from Kellogg Biological Station, Michigan, USA - C3-5 metaG | ecosystem: Host-associated > Plants > Roots > Rhizosphere > Soil | place: USA: Michigan...
AGCGTTTGAAACTGGCTCACGGCGAAGTGCGTGATGCACGTAACAACGACTTGAAGGACGACCCCACGCCACGTATCTGGGCAGCAGACCTGCGGATCTCGCCCGACGGCACGCTACTGTTGATGACCGAGCGCACCAGCAGTTCGGTATCGGCACTCGCGGTTGACCCTTCAACAGGCGGCTTGAGCTTTCTCGAGAACTATCCGGTAGAAGAGAAGCAGCCACGCAATATCGCTTTTTCACCCAACGGGCGCTGGTTGCTAGTGACGGGCGAGAAAAGCGAAAAAGTCGGCACTTACGCAGTCAGCAACAACGGCGCCTTGAAACGTGTCGGTGAAGCGACGTCGGGCAAAGGTGCGTTATGGATTGAGGTACTGCAAACGTCGGCGGAGTAATCTTCGGGCGGAAAAAGACGCGGCGCATGGAGGCGCGATAGCGTTTGCCGCGGCCTGGCGGAAATCATTGACGATTCCCGGCAGTTCATCGGTCTCCAGGGCCCGAGTCTCGGAGACGTCCACAAAGTTGTTGTTGACGAACGTCTTGGTCGCGGCTCGGATGGCCGAGGGAGACACCGGAGCGGTGCCGTTTTCTTGCAGGTTGTCCGCTGATCCCCCGCTGCCGCCGGAGCTCATCGGTGTTGATCTGACACAATTGCCCGAAGACGCGCTGAAGCAATTCGTGCGCGCCACGATGTATCGACGTGCTGGTCAACAACGCTGGCGTGGGTGCGTTTTGCGACGTCGAGCGTACGAGCTCGGAGCAGTGGCGGCACGCCCTGGTTTGCAACCTAGACAGCGTGTTCCTAGGTACACAGTTGGCTATCGAGCGGATGAAGCAGCGCAGTGGCTCGATCATTAACGTAGCCTCCCTTGAACATACCTTCTCTGGCCGATCGCCAGCCTTCGCCAGATCGGCACGTCACTTACGTTGCGGCATGGGCGTAGTAATAAGCCTCAGCAATTGGCTCAGCCGACCATCGATCAATACGGGCGTACTGGTGAGTGCTTCGCGTACATAACCGTCGGCATTACCATGGCGACGCTGTATTACTCGGCCAACGGACATCTACGATTCGCACGTAGATGTCCGGGGCCCATTGTAATTCAATCCGATTTTGGCGGAGGTTGAGTGGCCGTAACATGGCCAGTCACTGAGACAGTCAAGCCGCACTCAACAACGGATTGCGACACGGCGCCCCAAAATCTGAGGAGGGCGTTTATTTCTTCAGGCTAAAACCTTTGCGGCACCAAACTCTGCATACCTTGCAATACCGCTCAAACCAATTCGGCTAAAGATGCCGGATTGAAGCCCTTTAGGTCTGCGTAATCGCCTTTTTCAACTTTGGCGGCCCAATCCTTGTCACTCAGCAGAACACGCCCTACAGCGATCAGATCAAACTCTTCGCGCTCCATGCGCTCGACGAGCCGATCCAAACTCGCAGGGGTTGATCCCTTGCCGGCGAAGGCATTAGTAACATCATTTCCTAGCCCAACCGAACCAACACTGATAGTCGCGGCCCCGGTTACTTTCTTCGCCCAGCCCGCGCAGTTCAGGCCATTCTCACCGTCAATCTCGGGGAACTCAGGTTCCCAGAAGCGGCGTTGTGAGCAGTGCAGGACGTCGACACCAGCCTCGACCAATGGCAACAGCCAGTCTTCCATCACAGCTGGCGTTTCAGCGACGCGTACTCCGTAATCCTGTTGCTTCCACTGGCTGACACGCATGATGATCGGGAATTCAGGGCCAACAGCATGACGAACAGCAGATACGATCTCGCTGGCAAAGCGCGAGCGTTCCTTGATTGTCGGGCCGCCGTAGCGGTCGGTGCGCAGATTGGTACCAGACCAGAAAAACTGATCGATCAAATAACCATGGGCTCCGTGGATCTCAACGGTATCGAATCCCAGTCGTTTGGCATCCGCTGCGGCCTTGGCGAACGCTGCTACCGTGTCGGCAATGTCCTCTTCACTCATCGCCACACCACGCAGGTCGCCTGGCGAATCAAGGCCCGACGGGCTTTCCACTGGCGCATCTGGCTCCCAGTCGTTGATGTAACGCGTGGCACCGGTGTGCCAGATCTGCGGTGCCATGCGCCCGCCAGCGTTGTGGACCGCATCGATCACGTTTTTCCACCCAGCCAGCGCCGCTTCGCCGTGAAAAAAAGGAATGCCGGAATCATTGCGTGATGCTGGGCGATCAATCACGGTGCCTTCCGACAAAATGAGCCCGACACGTCCCTCTGCCCGCCGTCGGTAGTAGGCAGTGCTCGCTTCACCCGGGATGCCTTCAGGTGAGAACAGACGCGTCATTGGCGCCATGACAATCCGGTTTTTCAGTTCAAGCGACCGGATGGAAAAAGGACGAAATAAAATGCTGGTATCAGGGTTTGACATCGGATGGACTCCATTTGCTTTCGGAAGCCATATAAGTATATTTTATAAACTAAATGTCAATTAGGCACCTAGAGTCGCCTAGGTATACATGAGGAAACTTCGATGCTGGAATTAAAGCCGCAATGTTTTTCGTCGGAGTGCCCAAGCCGGGCGCTGTTCGACCAAATCGCAGATAAGTGGTCAATGATGGTTCTGGCGGTGCTTGATGACGGACCGCATCGCTTTAATGCCATCAGACGCCGCCTGGAGGGCGTCACTCAGAAGGCACTGACACAGTGCCTGCGACGGCTGGAACGAAATGGTCTTGTCTCGCGCAAGGTCATTTCGTTCTCGCCTGTGGCAGTCCAGTATGAGATCACCCAACTGGGGCGAACATTGCAGCAGCCATTTCGCGAATTGCATAAATGGACGCTCGATAAATTGCCCGAGGTTGAAGCGGCCCGGTTGAAGTTTGACGAGACGGCGCAGGTAAGCCTGACGGAATGATTTTTTAATGACTCGCCGCCACTGCCCATCTGCAACGCATTACTTCGTAGGTTTATCCGCGGTTTCCCTAAACCTACCAACGCTACATTGAGTGCCTAATTGACTCTAGGTTTATCTGCAACCGCCTGATGAGGTTATTGCTGGCTCAGGCGATCGCAGACACAACACTGCCAAGTATTGAGCGTGCAGAATATTCGTCACAATAACGATATAGGATAATTAATAAAAATCCGGTTTTCATCAAACTCATTGGCGCTGAAATCCCTGCGAACACTCGAATTTCGCCATTTAACGCTGAGATTTTTCAGCACGCCGGACTGCACGACGTAGACCAATTCTGATTCTCGGCCCCATTCTTTACCATCTGTGATCGAACCTGTATGGACATTATCACCGCTGATATATCGGTTCATTAATGTCAGTCCCGGGATACCGAGCACAACGAAGTTAAAGTCATGGCGTACCTGCCATGAGCGCTCCTGAGCGTTATCAAAACTGGCGTTATAACTATCGTTGGCCAACGTTCCGCCACTGGTGCCGTTGACCCGCATCCACGCGCTGTCGCCGGTGAGTTTTTGCAGGCCCACGTAAAAGGTGTTGCCGCCGTATTTGGCCGAGAGCAGGGCGAATGTGGTTTTATTGTCGAGGTCACCGGCCAAGGCGCTGCCGTCTTCCTTGCCGTTGAAGAAACCGAGGTTGGCCCCCAGGGTCCAGTCGCCCACGGGCTGGCTGTGGGTGAGGTTGACGTATTGTTGCTGGTAGATGTCGGTGAGCTCGGCGTACCACAGGCCGACCTGGGTGCGCTTGTCGTTGAAGCTGTATTCGCCACCGCCGAAGTTGAAACGGTCGGAGGTGAACGCGGCCCTGCCGTTCATGAACATATCTTCCATGCTCGCGTCGTTACGTGGGCTGTTGGCACGGAACTGGCCGCCGTAGAGGGTCAGGCCGGCGATTTCACTGGAGGTCACCTGGCCGCCACGAAAGGTCTGCGGCAGAGAACGGCCATCGTCAGAGCGCAGGATCGGCAGCACGGGCATCCATTCACCCACCTTCAACTCGGTTTTTGACAGTTTGGTTTTCAGAGCCACCCCGAGGCGGCCGAAATTATCGGCTGGTCGGCCGTCATCGTGGATTGGCAACAGTTGGGTACCGCCGGTGCCTTTGCCACCATCAAGCTTTTGAGAATAAAGACCCAATACATCAACACCGAATCCTATCGGCCCGGTGGTATAACCAGAGCGAGCGTCAAGGATGAAGCTCTGTGTCCACTCCTCGGCTTTGTTCTGTGGTGCAGCGCTGTTGGGATAGGAAGGATTGATGAAGTTACGATTGATGTAAGCGTTGCGCAAATTGAGGGTGGCCGTAGCGCCATCGACAAAGCCGCTACTCTGATCGGCTTGAACAGCCACTGATGACCCTGCGCAGACCACAAGAGTCAGACTGATCAGAGATTGGTGTGCAGGCACGCTGCGGGAAATAACAGGGTAGCGCATGATGATTTCTCACAATGAGTTATTATTGTTTTTGTTGCGACTTTTATCTCGTCATTCAACTTATGCACGCAGCTAGAAAAGCTAACTACCGAGCGACTGCGAAAACCCCTTATCTATCTTGTAATAGTCCGTTATTGAGCAACTTGAAAATTGCTTAATATTCACCTCAAACAAAACCCGAGCGTGCGCAGACGCGAGCCTGACTCTATGCCTGTATTGGCACGCTCATGGGGAATTGCGTAATAATAATGACTGGAAGTTAAAACGTGCTCGAACGCTCGGCGATCAACCCGCACTCCCCGGCGTTTTGCAACGTGTGTATTCCAATTGATAAAGCGTGGTTTCTGGTCCCATCGATTGCCCCTCCAACAGTCGTTGCAGCTCAGCCACGAAAGACTCGCCGGCGACACGAACGTAGTCAGGCGCACAACCTTCGATCATGACGATCCAGGCCGGTATCTGGGTCCCTTCGGAGCGGGCCTTTTTCTCTGCGGTTTCAACTTTGCTCACGGCCTCATCAGCCACACACAAATGCACGCCCGTAATACCCTGTTTATCAGCAAGGGGAGGAAGCACGCGTTGGCGCAATGCGTCTGACACCGATTTATGCCGCCCTTCGATAACATCGAAACGGACCGTTAACAAATACGCGCCCTGCCCTACACCGCTGGTGTAAGTGACCTCGCAAATGGATCGCGCGACGTTGCGATAGGACTGCACCGACTGCTGGGTCCATGCCGTCGGACTGTTGAGACGCGACAAGTAATCCTGCCCTCCCAGTACCTGCACGGTGTCAGCCTCATAGAGGTTGAAATAGGTCGGCCCTGCATCCAAAGCGATGTATCGGCGCCCCCGCAAAAACCCCGGAATTCCTGCCCGCTCAGGCATGTGTTCACGGTTATGCCACTCATAGAACTCATCCCGCGCTTCGGGCAAAAGATCATGCCAGATCGCGACTACACCTGTTCCTGCAAAGCTCATAGCGTTTTCCTCTAGCGATAGTCAGTCAACGTTGGGATGGCGACCGGCGACCCACGCAGCCCCCATTTCAGCAACGTAAGGAACCACGGTCTGAAATTGTTCACCCAGGCCTTGGCCACCAACACGCATGGTGTCACCCGCCTTGAGGAATACCGGCGGCTTCTGCCCGAGCCCCACACCTGGTGGCGTACCGGTAATGATGACGTCACCCGGCATTAGCGGCATGAAGCGACTGAGGTACGCGACAATATGTGCAACGCTGAAAATCATCGTACGGGTATTGCCGGTCTGGAGACGTTTGCCGTTCACGTCGAGCCAGAGGTCAATTGCCTGCGGGTCGGAAATTTCGTCACGGGTGACCAGCCAAGGTCCCAGAGGAGCGAAAGAAAAACCGCTTTTCCCCTTGGCCCACTGGCCTTCGTACTCAAGCTGATAAGCCCGCTCGGAAACATCATTGGCCAGGCAATAACCGGCAATGTGATTCAATGCCTGCGACTCATCGATCTGCCAGGCAGGCGTACCGATGACGATGGCCAGTTCGACTTCCCAATCCAGCTTCTGAGCGCCCGTTGGTAAAATGACCGGGTCATTGGGTCCGCTGATGGACGCGGTGTGTTTGTTGAAAACCACCGGCTGGCTCGGGATAGGTGTATTTGTTTCAGCCGCGTGATCGGAGTAGTTCAGGCCGATGCAAATCAGGTTCGGTACGCTGCCTACGCATGGACCAAGACGTGTGCCAGGCGCCACCGCCGGCAGCTTTTCAACGTCAACAGCACGCAGTTTTTCCAGCACTGTCGGGCTCAGGGCCGACGCATCAATGTCGTCGACAATGCCCGAAAGGTCTCGCACGACCCCTTGCGAATCCAAAACTCCCGGCTGTTCCTGCCCCGGTAAACCAAAACGAACTAAGCGCATTTGTTACTCCTCCAGCGTTGAGAAATGGACAGACAATGAGCCTGCTTCGCCGAACTGGACATGCAGTGGCTGGTTAACGGGCACATCGAGAACACCTGCATAGGACCCGGTGATAATCACCTGCCCTGCTTGCAGCCCTATCCCTTGTGTAGACAGAAAATTGGCCAGCCATACGATCGGCAACAACGGATCCCCGTCCGGATGGCGGCCCTTGATATTCAGAAGCTCTGCCGTTGCATCGCTCAGGGTGATATCCAGTTCAGAGGGCATGCTGGCAGGGTTCGACAGCGTGATTGGCGCCCCAAGTACCAGGCCGTGATTGAATAGACCATCCGCGAGCAATTGCTCGAACGGCAGAGTGTGTGGATCGGTATATCGGCAGTCGATCACTTCCAATGCCAAGTGCACGTCGCTGATCGCAACAACGATCTGTTCAGCGGTATAAGGCTCGACACGAGCCGGCAAATCATGGGCCAGGACGCACGCCAGTTCAGGCTCGATGCGCGCCTTATCGGCGTCGGCGGCCAGTCGGTAACGTTCGCCTTTTACAATGCTGTCGCTGTAGATCGGGGCTACGATCCACTTGCCAGCCGGGGGTAACGCACACTTCCACCCCCCCACGGTTTTTCCAGCCAATGGCCCCACATGCTGCTGGATGGCAAAACCTTGTGCGAGGCTGCTTGGCAGGTTCGGGCCTGGCAAGGATGCCAGCCGAACACCCTCTAGCCGTGCACGGACCAGAGCGGCAGCGGCGACTTCCAACCCTGGCCCCGCCTCGGTCCATGCAGGTGCAAGCTGGCTCATACGTTCTCCGCATGCACGCTGTTCTGGCGCGGCCAAACCGTACCCAGCTTGTTGGCTGCATCTTCCAGCAGAGCATGCAATTCGTCATAACGTTCAGGCTGCATGCGCAACACCGGGCCAGCGATACTCATCGTGCCGACCACAGTGCCGGACGGAATCAGCTTGACCGGTACGGCAATCGCCCAAACACCCGCCTCGGCTTCTTCAATGACCAAGCCATACCCGCGCTTTCGGGTCAGTGCCAGCTCGGCCAACAAACCTTCGATGCTGTTGATCGCTTTCGGCCCCTGCCCCATCCCGGCGTCAGCTTTCCCCAGTCCGCTACGCAGCGCATGCTCAATGGCCAGTTCATCAGACATTGTTGCCAGCCAGGCTTTGCCATTGGCGGTTGCATAGAGATTGATCGGCTTATCCATGGCCGGCGAATACATGAGCCCCGGCGCGGCGCCTTGGGCCGAAGACAACCAGGACAAGGTGCCCTCGTTGACCACCGTCAACCGCACCAACTCATGACATTGAACAGCCACTTGCTCGATGATCGGCTGGACCAATTCAGGCAAGCCAATCCCATGTAAATAGCGCTGCCCCAACAGTGCCAGCTTGAGAGTCAAGCGGTATTGCGAGGTGGCTTCATCCTGCTCTGCCCACCCTTGCTCAACTAACTGAGCAAGCACTCGATGAGCGGGCCCCTTTTCCAAGCCCAGCTCGGCTGCGATATCAGACATCCGCATCCAGCGAGCTTCACGTGCCAGCAGCTCAATAGCCTCCAGACAACGGTCAACAGCACCTTTGACGACTCTCATATTTTTCTCGACTTATCTTTGACAATGAGGTGATTGTGAGCAACATTGTTCGTACTGGAACGATGTTCCAATAGTATGCAGGCGTCACCCGATAAGTCAAACCTGCTTGTACCTGGTTGGCCTTATCGAGACGGAGCTGGCCACGCAGCTGGGTCTCCAGGATGTGGGAACGCCTGACGGATAAAAAAACCGAACTCTTCGGATTCGTCAAAAGACGTGCACCTGTGTTTGTTCAATCTTTGCGGAAGAACGCCCAATGCATCTCACTCCCCTGCCTTACTTACAAAAGCCCGCGGGCAGCAAGATTGTGCATCATCGCTCGCAAGCCGAAAGTCCAAGGCGCAGCCTCGTGGCTGTAGGTGACTGTGTTGCGCAGCGTGCCCAGCAACGGGCTACTTATGCTGACCTCATCCCCCTGCTTATGCGTAAAGCCGCTTCCCGGCGCCTCACGATCTTGGGTAGGCGCAAACAAGGTCCCGAGAAAAAGCATGAAGCCATCAGGGTATTGGTGGTCGCCGCCGACCGTCTGGGTCACGAGATCCAACGGGTCACGGCTGATCAGTGCCATGGAGCTGCTGCCTTTAAGGATGAAGCCGTCGGCGCCCTGAACTTGCAAATCCACGACGCAGTTGCGCACGTCATCGAGGGTAAACGTTTCATCGAACAGACGAATGAACGGGCCGATCGCACAGGACGCATTGTTGTCCTTGGCCTTGCTCAACAGCAGTGCGCTGCGGCCTTCAAAATCACGCAAATTGACGTCATTGCCCAAGGTGACGCCATGCACTTGGCCTCGACTGTTTACCGCGAGCACGATTTCCGGCTCTGGATTGTTCCATTCAGACTTGTGATGAATTCCGATTTCGCAGCCACTGCCCACTGCGGCCAGAACCGGTGCCTTCGTGAAGATCTCCGCGTCCGGGCCGATACCGACCTCCAGGTATTGCGACCACATGCCCTGCTTGATCAACACAGCTTTAAGGCGCATCGCTTCTGGCGAGCCCGGTTTGATTGCCCGCAAGTTATCGCCTATCGCTTCTTGCACCAAGCGGCGAACACTTTCAGCTTTGGCAGCGTCACCTCGGGCCTGCTCCTCGATTACCCGCTCAATCATGCTGGACGCGAACGTCACCCCAGCCGCCTTGATGACTTGCAAATCTGCAGGGGGCAACAGAGAAGCCTTGCCGGGATCGGAATGGATGCCGGTGTTCCCAAGCAACTCCTCGACAGTCCCGATGTACCTGCCAGGCGTCTGACGAACCGCCAACAACGGCGAGGCGTGTTCCAGCAGTTCGCTTATTGTCGAAAAGACTTCAGAAAGATCAAACACACCGTCCTCACGCAGCAGCACCGGCGAGGGGCCTGCAATCGCACCCGGAATCCAGGCGCGGCCGATCAGCGTTCCGGCCAAGCCATCCGATGGCAGTGTGTTTTCGCGCGTCAGTTTCAGATTCGACATAGAGCTTCCAGATCAGTCAGCCATCAGAGCCGTAAAAGTAATGGACCGCCCCCGTAAATCCCAATGAAAGAATCTCACCAGTCAATGCTGTTTCGTTATCGACAGACAAGGCCTTATCCGATGGAAAACGATCAAATTACTTTTGGCAGTGTCACCCGATGGCTGAAGATCAAACATTTGGTACTGGTCAATAGCCTGGCCAAGACCCGCAATATGCACACGACCGCAGAACAGATGAATGTTACGCAACCGGCCATCAGTAAATTGCTTCGCGATCTGGAAGTACTCTTGGGTTTCCCACTGTTTGAGCGTCAAACGCGCAACCTGGTCCTTACTGAACTAGGAGAGTTCGTGGCCCGTTATGCGCGTATTACCTTGGAAGACGCGGAATCGTTCGTCGACCAAGTCAACAAGCTGCGAAAAGGCGGGCATGGCCATTTAAAAATCGGCACCATTTTCGCCGCAACATCAGTGGTGCTGCCTGAAGCGATCGCCAGCATAAAACGCGATCGCCCCCTACTTTCTATTGAGGTGATCGAACAAACCAGTAACCAACTGCTGGAAATGCTCGAACAAAAAAAACTTGATTTGATCATCGCGCGCTTCACGGATGAGGATTGTCAGCCTTTCGAATTTACATCGCTGGGACCTGAACCCTTTTGTCTTGTCGCGAACAGCACGCACCCTCTGTGCCGACTTGAGGAGGTCCCCACCGAAGCACTCAGCGAATGGCCATGGGTCATGTATCCCTTTAATACGCCGATCCGACAACGCATGGAGCGCGCGTTCACACTGTTCAAGATCGCCCCGCCAACCAACACCGTTGAGACCATTTCGATGCAAACCTTCCTGCAGTTGCTGCAGTCTGGGCCAATGCTCGCCATGCTCCCCGAGTCCATGGTCCAGTCACAACTGCAAAATGGGCAGCTTCAAATCCTCAATACGCCCTTCAAAGTTGAATCTCAGGATTACGGGGTTATCACGCGCAAGGATGAGCCCCTGTCAGAGCCAACGCGGATGTTTGTTGCGACCTTATTAGAGTTCGCCAGACTGCGGCAAACGGCTACAGAGAAGAGGCACTGCAGCGATCCCAGTAAAAGTCGATGAGGCAAAGTTATCGAGCAATCGAAAGCTCTCATTAGGCAGCCATTTCTATGAATCCTATAGTGCCGGCACACAAGTGCAGCGCTATTAGCGACCGCGCACCACCCAGCAGCCCGTGAGGATGCGATGGAACTGATCATGAAAACCGGCGCAGCAGCTGTGCTGCGTTTGAATCCGCTGGACGATGTGCTGATTGCACGCCGACCCCTACTCGCTGGCGAAATCCTTGAGCAAGAAGGCGTGACCATCCGGCAAGCGATTGTCCCGGGCCATAAAGTTGCCTCCCGACGTATCGAAACCGGTCAACCGGTAAGGCGCTATGGGCAAATCATTGGTTTTGCAGTTGTCGACATAGAAGCAGGCGAGCATGTCCATGTGCACAACCTGGGTATGGGGGAATTCACTCGAGATTATGCTTTCAGCGTCGATGCGAAACCCAACGTCAAACCGAGTGAAGCGCCGTCGTTCATGGGCATCGTACGCCCGGATGGACGAGTGGCGACGCGCAACTACATCGGCATTCTTACATCAGTGAATTGCTCTGCCACAGTAGCCCGGGCCATCGCAGACCATTTTCGTCGGGACATCAATCCCGCCGCACTGCAAGCGTATCCAAACGTCGACGGTGTTGTTGCTCTGACGCATTCCGCCGGCTGCGCCGTTGATCCTGCGGGCGACGGTTTGAGCATGTTGCGCCGGACACTGGCCGGATATGCAACCCACGCCAACTTTGCGGCCGTGCTGGTGATCGGGTTGGGTTGCGAGACGAACCAAATCGACTCATTACTCACGACACAAGGACTCACCCGTAGTAATACGCTGCGCACATTCAACATTCAGGACAGTGGCGGTACGTCCAAGGCCATTGCCAGTGGCATTGACCACGTGAAGCAATTGCTTGGCGAGGCCAATCAGATTCAGCGTGAACCGGTTAGTGCTCGTCATCTGACCGTCGGGCTTCAGTGCGGTGGTTCGGATGGCTACTCCGGTATTACCGCCAACCCTGCGCTGGGTAATGCGGTGGATCGCCTGGTCGCCTGCGGCGGTACCGCGATTCTTTCCGAAACCCCTGAAATATACGGTGCCGAACACTTGCTGACACGACGGGCTGTGAGCCGTGAAGTCGGCGAAAAACTTATCGCTCGAATTCATTGGTGGGAACGCTACTGCGAGCGTATGGGGGCCGAGTTGAACAATAACCCCTCTGCCGGCAACAAGGCAGGTGGCTTGACCACCATTCTGGAAAAGTCGCTGGGCGCTGTAGCAAAGGCTGGCTCGAGCAACCTGATGGATGTCTACGAATACGCCCAGACCGTCACGGTCAACGGGCTGGTTTTTATGGACACCCCTGGCTATGACCCCGTCTCCGCAACCGGTCAGGTCGCCGGTGGTGCGAACCTGATTGCGTTTACCACCGGTCGCGGATCGGCCTATGGCTGTGCCCCTGCCCCATCAATCAAGCTGGCGACCAATAGCGCCTTATGGGCTCGTCAACGAGAAGACATGGACATCAACTGCGGCGAAATAGCCGAAGACACTTTGACCATCGAGGCGTGCGGTGCAGCGATCTTTGAAACCATGCTGCGCATTGCCTCGGGCGAACGCAGCATGAGCGAACAACACGGATACGGACAAAATGAGTTCGTGCCGTGGCAGATCGGCGCCGTCACCTGATTCCAATCCTGGGAATGCCCCGCCCATCTATCACTTGCACATTCAACCTGGAGACAACCATGTCCCTCATCACAGGCCAAAACTTTATCGGCGGCCAGCGCAGCGCCGCCGGCAGTATCATCGTCAAGAGTGTGGATGCCAGCACCGGGGAGACCTTACCCTATGCCTTCCACCAGGCGACTACGCAAGAAATCGAGGACGCTGCCCATGCAGCCAACAACGCCTTTTCCAGCTACCGCACCCTGAGCGCGAGCAAACGGGCCGAATTTCTCGATGCAATTGCTGAAGAGCTAGAGGCTTTGGACGATGAGTTTATTGCGCTGGTTTGCCGTGAAACAGCATTGCCTGCAGCTCGCATCCAGGGCGAACGCGCACGTACCAGCGGCCAAATGCGCTTGTTTGCAAACGTATTGCGGCGTGGTGACTTCTATGGAGCTCGCATCGATCAAGCGTTACCCCTTCGCAAACCGTTGCCGCGCCCTGACCTTCGCCAGTACCGCACCGCAATCGGTCCGGTTGCTGTGTTTGGTGCCAGTAATTTTCCGTTGGCTTTCTCCACGGCCGGCGGCGATACGGCCTCGGCACTCGCGGCGGGTTGTCCGGTGATATTCAAAGCCCACAGCGGCCACATGGCCACTGCAGAACAGGTCGCCAACGCGATCATCCGGGCGGCCGAGCGCAGCGGCATGCCCGCAGGTGTCTTCAACATGATTTATGGCAGTGGCGTAGGCGAAGCCTTGGTAAAACACCCGCTCATCAAGGGAGTTGGTTTTACCGGTTCGCTCAAAGGTGGTCGAGCATTGTGCGACATGGCCGCCGCTCGCCCCGAGCCCATTCCAGTCTTCGCCGAGATGTCGAGCATCAACCCGGTAGTGATACTGCCTCAGGCACTCTCGCGTCGAGCCGACAGTATCGCTCACGATCTTGCCGCCTCGGTGGTTCAAGGTTGTGGGCAGTTTTGCACTAATCCTGGACTGGTGGTTGGCATTCGTTCGGATGCTTTCAGTGCTTTTCAGGAGAGAGTGGCGGCGTTGATAAACGACCAACCGGCACAAACAATGCTCAACGCAGGCACCCTGCGTAGCTATGCGGCTGGCTTGCAGAACCTGCACGCACACCCCGGTATCGCGCACCTGGCTGGCAGCAACCAACAGGGTCACCAGGCCCAGCCACAGTTGTTCAAGGCCGACGTAGAGTTGTTGCTTAATGGCGACAAAGTTCTTCAAGAAGAAATCTTCGGCCCCACGTCTATCTTCATTGAGGTCGCTGACCAGGCGCAACTCAACGCTGGCATCAATGCCCTTCACGGCCAATTGACCGCGACCTTGATTGGTGAACCAGAAGACCTTACCCAATTCGCAGAGTTGACTGCTCTGTTGGAAATGAAGGTTGGCCGTATCCTCATCAATGGCTACCCAACGGGTGTCGAGGTCTGCGATTCAATGGTGCACGGCGGCCCTTATCCTGCGACGTCTGACAGTCGCGGCACCTCGGTCGGCACTTTGGCCATCGATCGCTTCCTGAGACCAGTCTGCTTTCAAAACTACCATGATGCATTGCTGCCCGATGCTCTCAAGAACGGCAATCCTCTGAACATTTTCAGACTGGTCGACGGGCGTCTTTCCCGAGACAGCTTGTAAGCCCACAGGCTTGATAAAAGACCTGTAGACAACTTCAAAGGCACTTGACGGGCGGACGAGCTTTGTCCTCCCGTCAGGTTGCTGTGCACGGCTGATACCCACTGCTTTCGCACCGTGGCGAAGCCAGCATTGAGAATTTCGTCGCATAAATCATGGCCGAATTTATCACTGGCTGATCCAGTCAACTGCCCCTTGACAATCGCTTCTCAAAAGTAACAACATTACTAATGGAACACAGTTACAACAATAAAAATCCAAAAGACGGAGACACGTCATGAATCAAAGCACACTGGTTGAGTCTCATTCAAAACGACAGTCAAGGAAGGCCGCTGCCAGCGGCTGGATCGGTTCGGCTTTGGAGTATTACGACTTTTTCATCTACGCCACTGCGGCGGCCTTGCTTTTCCCGCAGCTGTTTTTCCCGACAGACAATCCGACCGTAGGCATCATCGTTTCGCTGGCCAGCTTCGGCGTAGGGTACATCGCTCGGCCAATCGGAGCCGTGGTATTAGGGCACCTGGGCGACCGACATGGACGCAAGACCGTACTGGTCTACTGCATGTTCTTGATGGGCTTTTCGACCGTGAGCATCGGACTGCTTCCTACCTACCAGCAGATCGGTGTGTGGGCTCCTGCACTGTTGATTTTTTTGCGTCTGATTCAAGGATTTGCAGTCGCTGGAGAGGTGTCATGTGCCAGCTCCATGACCCTGGAACACGCGCCCGATGGACGTCGAGGTTATTTCGCAAGCTTTACGCTTCAAGGCGTACAAGCCGGACAACTACTAGCGGCTGGGGTTTTCCTGCCTCTCGCCCAGTTCATGCCAGCTGATCAATTTGCTGCTTGGGGCTGGCGAATTCCATTTCTGCTCAGCGCCCTGGTGCTAGTCGCCGGATGGATCATTCGGCGTGAAGTTCATGAAGCTCCAGTATTCACCGAGGCGCAGACCGAAGGCGAGACACGCAAATTACCTGTGGTCGAAGTGTTCACGCAGAGCTGGCGAGATGTGTTACGAGTGATTTGCATGGCGCTGTCTGCGGTCCTTGCAATCGTCGCCTCCGTATTCGGAGCAACCTATGCAGTCCAACCGGCCTACGGCATTGGCTTTCCTTCCGGCGTGTTCATGTGGATACCGGTGTTAGGCAATCTGTGCGCCGTGATACTTATCCCCTTCGTAGGCAAGCTCTCTGACAGGATTGGTCGCCGGCCTCCGGTAATTGTGGGTGTTCTTAGCGGCGGACTTCTGTCATTTGCGTATCTCTATGCGATCAGCATCCACAACCTATGGCTTTCGTTGATTCTCTCGCTCCTCATGTGGGGTGTGGCTTACCAGGGTTTCAATGGCGTCTTCCCAAGCCTGTTCCCAGAACTGTTCCGTACACGCGTACGTGTTACCGGCATGGCTATTGGTCAGAATATCGGCGTAGCATGCACAGCATTTCTGCCAGCCCTTTTCGTATCGATTGCGCCTCCCGGGACCGAGAATATCCCGCTGAAAATCGGAGCGTTGACTTTTGGCATCTGCGTAATCTCTGCGATCGCGGCTTTTACTACCCGCGAAACATACCGGATTCGCCTGAAGGACCTCGGTGACCCTAATGCGGTCCCGATGTCCAAAGAGGAATACGAACGGGTTCAGGAACAGTCCAATTCCAAATCGCAACCCAATGCAGTCCCATCAGTGCCAGCGACACGCTCCTGACAGCCTGTTCTGTTACCACCACCACGCTGTTCAATTTCTCTGCACAGCGCTTAGAGTAATACGGCAGTGATAATGCACACGTTGTCAGTAGTGGGTTCCGACATCCCCCTACTGACAATTGGCGTGCCACTGCCAACGCCAGTAGGTTGACATGCATCCACGTATTACCGGCAGCACTCGTATATATGGATTAATTGGTGCCCCCCTCAAGAGCGCCAAGTCCCCAATGCTGTTGAACAAGTTATTTGCCGAAGCGCAGTCCAACGCCGTCTGCATTCCACTGGAGGTCGGTCCCGGCGACCTGGCTGACTTTGTGAGAGGCATACGAGCCGTGAGCAACCTTGCCGGGCTTCTGGTCACCATGCCGCACAAGCAGAGCATGCTTGACGTTGTGGACGTTCTTCACCCTACCGCGCGTCAGATCGGCGCAATCAATGTCATTCGTTGTGATAACGACGGGCGCTGGGTGGGAGCCGTGTTCGACGGGCTTGGCTGCGTGCTGGGCATGCAGCGCGAAGGCATTACCCTGCTGGGGAAATCCGTTCTGCTCATCGGTGCGGGCGGCTCGGGAAGGGCAATCGCGTTTGCCGTTGCCGCCGCTGGCGCCCGTTCGTTGATCATTTCAGACCTAGATCCGCACCGCGCCCTGGACCTAGCGCAATGTGTTGCCAAAGAGGGTCCGTGCGCTGTGCATGTAGGCCCAGCAGATGCAGCAGGCCATGACATCGTGATCAATGCCACCCCGCTCGGCATGAACCCTAATGACCCGATGCCGATAGATGCAAAGCAGTTGGCCCCAACTACGGTGGTGGTCGACATCATCACCAGGTCCGAGCCGACCGCCTTGCTGCTCGAAGCGCAATCGCGTGGCTGCCGAACCCTTGATGGCCACCCTATGCACGTAGGCCAAGCCCTGCTGGCATTAAGCTTTCTAGGTTTCGAAGATATAGAGCATCGCTACTCGAGCGGATTGTAACGATCCCGCCCCCCCCCGACTGTCACCCTGCCCCACCTCTTCATAACCTCTATCGAACCAGTAAGGATGTGCACATACCCCCGTATGTGCACATTTTTGTGTGCCTGTTGAAATTGCATCTCAGCTTAGCTGTCACGCACTGCTCGGCAGCAAAACGAAACTGACTTCCGTTCATAATCGGCTCGTGCTAGCCTATTGTGCAACCTCGCAATCGTGGCTCGCGCGCTGTTATTTTTGTACCTAACCCGCAATCCCGAGGGCACCGGCAAGTTCGTCAAACACACTTGTTTATAAGGAATGAATGTTTGAAAGTCGTTCTTCTGGAAGTAAGCCACTGGCACACCCCGCTCTACCTTGACGCCCTTGAGCGTTTGCCTGATGTGACCGTCACGGCGGTATCCGACGCCACGGGATCGCGTGCTCCTGCCCTCGCTCAGCGCTTTGGAGCGCAGCGCTACGATCACTGGAAAAACCTACTGGATAACGAAGAAGCTGATTTTGCGTTCGCTTTTGGTCCGCACGATGAGCTGTATGCCATGGGCAAAGCATTGATCGAACGCAACATTCCGTTCGCGATGGAGAAGCCCTGCGGGCTTACCCAGCATGAAGTACTGGACCTGCACCGACGCGCCGAAGCCGCCGGCGTGTTCGCGGCGGTGCCGTTGGTTTGGAGGCACAGTGAATTACTGAACCGCGTCAAGCATGCGGCGTTGCAGAGTGGCGCCAAATGGAGAACCCAGTCGTTTCGATTCAACGCCGGCCCGCCCGGACGCTACTTGACGAACAGTTGCTCCTGGATGCTTGATCCGAAACGCTCGGGTGGCGGATGCACGATCAACCTTGCCCCTCATTTCGTCGATCTGGCGCAGGAAATGTCCGGAGAGCGCATATACAGCGTGTCCGCCGTAATGCATCGCGACCCGCAGCTGACCGCCGTAGAGATCGCCTCAATGATGACCCTGGTGACCGAGAGCGGCTGCATCTGCACCATCGAAACTGGCTACAATTACCCGGCTAACACGCCAGAGCAACGGGAGTACTCGTTTTCATTGTCAACCGATCAGTTCTACGTGCGCTCGACCCCGGATGGCTTGCGGCTGATCGATGCGGTTGGAGGGGCAAGTGACCTGACCATGAGCCTGAACTCTGACGTGTATTACGACAACTTCGTAACCGATGTCCTCTCCCCTGACCGAGAGACAGCCTACACCGGTGCCGGACTTGCAACCATGCACCACGTCATGCGCATCATCGAGGCGGCCTATGAGTCAGACCGCCTCGGTGGCATTCCCATCACGCTCCAGCACCCCTGACACGACGTTGGCTGGCCATTGCCGGCAAAAAAGAGGACTTAAAAATTGTCACACATTGGCCGCTACTTCAACACCTTGGAACTGCTGCTGTCCCATCCGGACGGTCTCTCCCTGTCTGAAATCGGCGAGCAGACCCAAGTTGCCATGGCCACGGCCCACCGCATATTGGGCGCGCTGCGAGAAAGAGGCTACGTTTACCAGGACGAACAGGATCATTACCGCCTGACGCTAAAAATCCCCAGCATGGGCGTGAACTTCATCTCTGAAACGGGCTTCGCCAGGATCATGCAACCCTTGCTCAACGAGCTGGCCAGCGAAACCGGTGAGCACGTCCGGTTGGCGGCAGTTGCAGAAGATCATCTGACCTGGGTGCTGCAAGCCACGCAAAACACCAGAGGGCTTCAGTACCGCCGAGCCCTGGATGAAAAAATCATTCCCCACACAACAGCGGCGGGCAAAGTATGGCTTTCCACTATGCGCGATGAACGCGCCATGCGAATTCTCGCCGCATGGAACATCGAGAACAGCCGAGACTACGCGGGGCCCAATGCGCGCGTTTCGATTCGCGACATCTTTGATGACCTCGCTCAGATCCGCAAAGAGGGGCACGCGTTAGTTCGAGAAGAAGGTGAAGTGGGTGTGTGCGTCGTGGCGGTTGCTGTATTCGATACCTCGCGGCCAGACAACTCGGGCCCGGTCGCCACCCTGAGCGTCGCCGGCCCCATCGCGCGTATGCGGGAGGAAACCCTGAGCGCTCATATCGAACATTTGAAGCGCTCGGCGATCAGGGTAGGCGAATGCTGGTCGCTCTGGACTTCGGTCAGTGGTGATGATTCGCTACCTCTGCGGTAGTACCGCGCACACCGTCGCGATCATGACTGGCTCCAGCAGGCCGAAGCCTGCGAAACCCCTATGATCGCGAGCGTGTATTGCTGGTGTAAACGCTGTCACCTGGACCCGTTGCGTGCCTCAAGGCTCCTTGACATCCGGTCGCAGGCGGTAGCGACAAGCGACCGGTAGCCGATTACGGAATTTTCCAGCCCTTCGCACGCAGATCCTGCACGCCCTTGTTCAGCTCATACAAAGCATTTTCTTCGCGGATGATTTCCAGTACGCAATTTCCAATACCGCAGGTCGCGTGAACGGCCTCGCCCAACCCGATAAAGTCCACTACACCGGTGCCGACTGGATCATGCCCCCACACGTCCGTACCCGTATCGGACACATGCACAAAGTCGATGCTGGCGTGATAAGCCAGCAGACTCGCCACCGGATCTTCACCGATGTAAGCGGCATTGGCGATGTCGTAGACGACCCTGACCACATCGTCGTTGAGGGTGCTTACAACCTCCGCCAGTTCCGGCATGGTGGGGGTAAAGCAGTACGGGGTGTTTTCCAGCAGTAAGCGCACGCCCGCCTGTTTGGCCATTGGAATCAGGACCGCCAGACTCTCGTACATCCAATCATAGGTTTTCTCGAGCGGCGGGGAAATCATGGGACGCCTGGTGCCGGGGGATATCACCACTTCCTGGGTACCCCAAACTGCAGCCAGGTCAATCACCGATTTGATGTGCTCAATGCTCTTGTGACGCATATTTGCGGCGGGACTGGCCAGATTGATGTCATAGCCGCCGGCGTTGAGAGACCTGATCTTTGCGCCGTACTCATGAAGACGCAGGCTTACGGCAGAACGTTCCGCCGTCGAGATTTCTACCGGCCAGCAATGTGGCGAGCTGACGGGCACCTCAAACACACGATGCCCGTGCTCGGCCAGTTGCGCAATTGCATCAATTGCCGTGGATGACCATAGATAGGAGAACGTGCTGATGATCATATCGAAACATCCTTTCAGTTGAGTATTCGCTGGAGTGAAAAGGGCCATTCGTATTGTGGATTTTGTACCTGGAGCACTATCGATAGCGGGAAGACGCGACGATGGATGGATAGATCTGGGTAGCGATAGCCACTGCACTGGCAAGGGTATCCGACCGCGAAAAAAACGATATCGGAATCAATTTCCATTGTCAATTTGATTGCAAATCAAATCCAATTTTTGTATTTTACAAACCTCTTTTACCTCAATGTCTAACTATAAAAAGGAGTGTCCAATGAGAGCTTTGGTCAGTGGTGGTAGTAGCGGTATCGGTGCGTCTACATGCCTGAGGATCGCGGAGGCGGCCCTTGCCCGGGGCTCGCAGCCGAAAATTGCGGTATGCGGACACACACTCACTACTACGCAGGAAGAAGTCGTTCAATCCATCAAGGCCATGGGCGGTATCGCCATCGCATTGTCCGGAGATCTCGGCAACCCTGAGGTGCCGAGCCAGCTGGTGGCGGCTGCAGTGGCGGAGTTCGGCGGGCTCGACGCGTTGGTGGCGAATGCCGGCATCGCCAGTCCTGGCGCAATCTGTGATTTGTCCATCGAGGACTGGGACGATATGTTCTCGGTCAATCTTCGCGGCGCCTGGTTGCTTGCCAAAGCCAGCTACCCGTATTTACGCGAGAGCAGAGGCTCGGCGTGCTTTACCTCGTCGATGTCTGGCCAGCTTCCGCATGCCGGCTCAGGCGCGTACAGCCCCACTAAAGCGGCATTGACAATGCTCGCCCAGACACTCGCGCTGGAGTGGGCACCTGACGGAGTCCGTGTAAACGTGGTGTCTCCGGGCATGACCCACACGCCGATGTCCGAAAAAATGTACGCCGATCCCCAGATCAAGAAAGCACGGGAAGCAATCATCCCGCTGGCGAGAATCGGCGAGCCCGTGGATATCGCGAACGTGATCGAATTTCTCGTTAGCCCTTTATCCGGATATGTCACGGGACAGGATATCTGTGTCGATGGTGGCTTCTCCAAATCGATACTGAGTCATATCCCGGGCCGACCAAGCTCCAAATCCTAAGCACGATTGCTTTACCGTGGGTTCAGCACTCAGGTCGGAAGGTGTGTCAATGGCACAGCATGAGACACACTGCCTTGAGTGTAGGCGAGGCCGTACGGGCTTGGTGTTACGTGCGGCTTCGACCTACATTGTGTGTTTTACGCGTTATCGCTGGAGCTCACACCTGAAGTACATCTGGTCATTGGCCGCCGCACTTCGAATCATCCAAGAACAGCCGAATAGCTTTGCCTCCCTCTTCTACAGACGTTCCGCCGGGCTCATACCCTGCGTTTCGGAGACTCGAATTGTCTGAGAGTCAAAATCTAAAAAACCTTTTAATAATATTAATTTATCGCTGAAACACATCCTCGCCTCTCATCTGACTGCGGTAAATTCCAAAGCGCTCCAGGGCAAATTTCGGTTACTAAAAAACCACGCCACCATCGATACCCCAGTTTCAAGCGAGGTGACACTGATTTCGATACCCGCGATTAATCAAGGCAAATGGCCGCTGTTTGCGTTCATCTATACAGTCAAACCTTGCTACTCGCGCTTACAGTGGTAGGGAGGACGCATGCATTGATAGCCAGTACGAGATCCATTTGATCCGTTCATGACACAAAGAGGTACTCCGCGTATCGCGTCGTTACATGTCAGAACTTGAGGCACTGTTATCTCTCGCAAGATAGTCGTAGGTGACGCTGTCGATGGAAGCCAAATCACCCTCGCCCTCTTTCAGCCTTCGCATGTTCTCCCTGTGGGATCCGGTGAAGGTGAGTTTCGAGAAAAAACCTCGGTCGCTGATCCTGGCCAGCGTGCGGCGCAATGAATTCATTCCCGAGTTGGAATCCCGGGCATTGATCAGCCCATGGCTGCCCTGGAAACCCACCAGATCAGTCACGGCCGAATCAGCTCTGCAGAGCAGCAAACTGCAATGGTCCCCCCCGAGCTATGGGCAAGCTCATAGCTCGGGCGCCCTATCAGCCTCACCTTTCCCCGCAGTACGTGACGAATGGATAGCCGCAGGTCTGGGATAACAACAGATCAGGGCAAAGCCACTGTGATGCGGAATCAACGACCTGTTTTTGCGCACGGCGCTCGCGCAGAATATCCAGGATGCACTCAAGCCAAACGTGCTACGCCTGTAAAACCCTGGCAGGAGCGAGGTACATGGATAGATCACTGGTCATATGGAATCCAGTCAGGGGAGGTGTTTAGCGCTTGGCCCCAGATCACAGCAAGAAGCTGTTAACAGGCTTTTTCAAGCCCAACCGGTCCCTCAGCGTCCCAGGTTCATATTCCTTGCGGAAAACCCCTTTGGCTTGCAGCAAAGGCACCACGCCGCGTGTGAATGCTTCAAAGTCCGTTGGCAAAAACGGAAACATGAGGTTATAGCCATCAACGGCATTCGACTCGTACAGCGCTGAAAGCTTATCGGCAATATGCTCCGCCGTTCCGATCAGTAGCCAGGTACTGGAACTCTTGACCAACCGGCGCCCTATTTCGCGGATGGACAAGGAGGTGTCGTACTTCTTGAGCAGGGCCAGCTCAGTTCGAATGCCATCAAACTCAGACTCATCCGGCAACGCTGGCAACGGGCTGTCCGGCGAAAGTCCTGTCAAGTCGAGACGGGTGTAACTGGAGACCAGATCGATCGCCACGGCATCGATGATGAGGCTGTCCTCCAGTTGCCGGCGTCGCTCCTCCTCAGACTCACCCTCAAGCACCACCGGAAGCACACCGGTGATGATTTTCAGATCACTGGAGTGCCTGCCCTTCAACTCGAGTCGGCGATTCAAATCGGCCCTATACGCCAGTCCCTCTTCGACCGAATTGATAAAACAGAAGTGCACGTCCGCATGCGCAGCGGCCAGGTTCTTGCCCGCTTCAGAAGACCCCGCCTGGGCAAGGACCGGATGGCCCTGAGGTGGACGTGGCACATTAAGCGGCCCACGCACGCTGAAATGTGCGCCTTTGTGATTGATCGGGTGAATTTTAGATGGATCGGCAAAGTCGCCGGTGCCCTTGTCAAATTCAAGCGCACCGTC
>Ga0157370_10002384_pt1 | contig 22669 bp, 19 predicted proteins | sample C35metaG_FD_113463 | JGI IMG/M metagenome (GOLD analysis project Ga0157370, IMG submission 113463) | Corn rhizosphere microbial communities from Kellogg Biological Station, Michigan, USA - C3-5 metaG | ecosystem: Host-associated > Plants > Roots > Rhizosphere > Soil | place: USA: Michigan...
CAACCTCAGGTCCGCGCGCTCGAGGGCCGCTATCGATGCGAGATTGCGTGCGTAGCTGATCGCGAGGCACGCAGCCACGACCAGCGTGCCAAGGGCGATAGCGGCCCAAGTCGCCCGGCGCGCGACGCGCTGCCGGCGCGTCGACGGAAGCCGCCGGCCTGCGAGGCCTGCCTCGCGAAACACGACTTCACGCAAAAGCCGCTCGATGAAGTAGCCCCGCCGCCGGCCGCTGCGCTCGCCACGACTCTCGCAGGCGGCCGGCGGAGCCGCCGTGAAGTAGACGCCGCGCAGCATGGCGTCGTCCATGTACGGCGACTCACCGAACGCCTCCTGCAAAAAGCCGCGCAACGACGGACCGAGCGCAGCGAAGCGCACGGGAAACCCGTAGATCGGCGCACTGAGCCCCGGTTCGCCGGACGACGGCAACGATTCGACGACTCGCGCCTGCAGCCGGCGCACGAGCGCATCGAACCGGCTGCCGAAAGATGAGAGCGGCGAACCCGCGTCGCTATCGACCTCGAACGTCGTGCCCCACACCTGAGTCCGCGCTCCCTCGTCCAGCGATTCAAAAAACGGCTCGAAACCCGGTAGCCGGTCGCATCGCGTCACGACGACATAAACCGGAAAGCGAATGCCGAAGGTGCGATGCATCGCATCGATGCGCTCGCGTATCGATGCGGCCCGGCCCTCGCGCGCCGATGCGGCGCTGTCGTCCAGCCAGCCTGCGTCGACCGTGACAATGGCGCCATCGATCGCGCGCATCCGCCGGGTTTGCCGGAGCTTGCGCAGCAACGCTTGCCAGCCGTCTTTTGCGTCGTGCCCGTGCGGCGAGGCTTCGATGAGGATCGCCTCGTTGGCGAGCCACCAGCGGTACGGCGCGAGATCGTCGTCGACCTCTGCAAGCGCACGCTCATGCGAAAATTCGAGCCCGCTCGCCGCAAGCATCGCGCTCTTGCCAGTGCCGTGCTCGCCGAGCACGAGATACCACGGCAGCTTACGCGCGCGCCAACGGCCGGCGCCCGGCAACCCGTTGCCGCGGATCAGCGCGAGCGCGCGGCGAAAGCTGCGCTCGAGCGCCACCCGCGTGCGTCTTGCCGTGTCGGCCGCGGCTGCATCGGCCTGCGCCTGGCTATCGTGCTGCGTTTCGTTGCGCGGCGCCTTGCGCACGATGCGTACATCGCGCAGGCATTGCACGAGCCAACGCCCGAGCGCGAATGCCGCCCAGCATGCGAAGAGCGCAACCACGAGCCACGCGCGTGCCGACGGGCTGGCAAACGGCGTGCGGCCGTTGTAGCCGACGCGCGGCGCCTGATGCCAAATCAGCGTGAGTCCGAGGAGCACCGCCAAGGCCGCAGCGAATGTACGCCAGCTCACGCGTTCAACTATGCGAGGGATCACTTTTCTCATCTCCGACAAGCGCGGCGGACACTGCCCGTCGCGCACTCATAAGGCCGCGCCCGGCGCAAGCACGGTGATGACGACACGCCTGTTGCGCGCGCGTCCCGCGGTGGAATCGTTCGACGCGATCGGATCGAGCGCGCCGCGTCCTTGCGCGAGAAAGCGCTCGGGCCTGCCTGCTTCTTCGCGCAGCAGCTCGACGACGGAGGACGCGCGTGCAAGCGAGAGCTGCCAGTTGCTTTGCCCGCTGGAAATCGGTGGTCGATCGTCCGTGTGACCGACGACGATCACGCGATCCGCGGTGCCGTCGAGCGCCGCGCCGATACGCCGGATCAGCGGCACGTCGTCGGGCCGTACCGTCGCGCGTCCCGACGCAAAGACGCCATCGCTGAGCAGCGTGATGACGGCACGATCGGATGTCCCCCCCACCGTCACGCGTTGGCTGGCAATCTCGGGCGCGAGCAGCGCGCTCAGCCTCTCGCGCAAGGCGGTTTCAGTCACCGCGGGTGCGGCCGCAGGCTGCGGCGCGGCGGTGGCAAGACGCACGGAGCGCAGCGAATGAATCACGGGCTGCGCTTGCTCCTGCAGCCGGTGGTCGAATACGGCTCCCAGTGCGGCGAGAAAAACGAGTACGCCCGATAGCGCCAGCGCCGTGCCGTTGACGTACCGCCGCCGCGGTAGCGGCGCATGAGCGGCCTGCCATTGGGGCGAAAGCGGCGCGCGCGCTCGGCCGCGTTCGGCCACGATGAGGCGGCGCAGTGTTTCGCGAACGCGCTCGAGTTCGGCGTGGCCGCGTGCCATCAATCGATAGCGCCCCGCCATGCCCAGCGACAAGATGACGAACAGCAGTTCGAGCGCATCGAGATGGCGTCGCGGCTCCTGCGAGAGCCCGTGCAGTATCGTGAAGAAGCGCTCGCCGCCCGACGCTTCGCCGAAAAACGTCACCAGCAGGCTTCTTGCGGCCCAGGCGCCACCGCCCCATGACGTTGCGGCAATCGTCTCGTCGATGAACGTGCACAGGCAGTAACGCGCGAGCGCAACGGTTTCGGCATCGATGCCTCTGGCGGTCGTTTCGTCGCCGAAGGTCTCGATCATCCCGGCGAGACGCGCGCGCAGCGGTTCCAGCGGCTGGGCCGTGCGTGCGTCGCGCAGCGCCGCACCTGCCTCGATGAGCGCGTGCGCGGCACCGACGAGCGGATTCAGCCCCGATGCGAGCGCTGCTCGACGATGAGCCTCGGGTAACGGCAGCAACCCCGCATCGATACGCGTCTCTTCCGGCGCCACCTGTTTCTCGGCCGCCATCGTGGCGGCTCCGCTTTCGCCCGCAGCGGGCGCCAACGCGGGAGCCGGCGGCAGGCTCATATCCTCGATCATGGTCGAATCGCCCACAGCTGCACCTCCAAGCCAGGAAATTCACCGGCGACATGCAGCGCTATTGCGGACGATGCCACGATCTGCGGCCATGAGTCGTCGGACGCGTCGAGCGCGAAATAGCAATAGCCGGCGTGAAACGGCAATTGGCGCGGCGCCACCGGCAATCTGCGCAACGCGACACCCGGTAGTTGCAGATTGACCAGGTCGTGAATCCGCTCGACCGGCCCCACCTTCGTTTGCGCAGGCAGCGCCATCGAGAGCGCTTCCGTCGCCATCTCCGCCTTCACCGCGAGCACGAACTCGGCGGTCCTCAGCAGCCGCGTATCGGGCACGCGCGCGATACTGACGCCGAACTGCGATTGCTCGAGGCCGATCGCGACCGCCTGCGGCTCCATCACCAGACTGAGCGATCGACGCAGTTCGTCGGCGAGCGGCGCGAAGGTGTCGGCGAGCGCGTCGTGACGGTAAGGCGCATGTATCGCCGCGCGGCGACCGCTCGCAGTGAAGCCCGCCAACTCGCCCGCCAGTTGCAGCAGTTCCCGAAAGAGTGCCTCCGGATGCAGGCCCTTGACACTGGCGAGATGCCGCATGAGCGGCTCGTTGCGATTGACAAGCTGCAGCAGCAGAAAATCGGCGATCTCGGCCGCGCCGTTGGCCCCCGGCTGAGCGAGGCGCGCGGCCAATGCGTCGCCGCGCTGCCGAAGCATGCCGGCCAGCTCCTCGATCAACGCCGCCAGTCGGCCAGCGACGCGATAATCGAGGCACGGCGGCACATACCCGCGATCGAGCACGACGCCGTTCGCCTCGCTGCACTCGACGACACGCGCAACGCCGAGCACGGCATACGCCTGCGTCACGTCGTCGGCAAATGCGAGCGACAACCGCAGCTTGCCCACCTCCATTTCGGTGCCTTCGCGCGAGTCCTCGTTGTTGTCGACGACCACGCACGCTTCGCGGCGGTAGCGGGCATAGCTCTCGTCGGCCGTCTTCTGCTCGCTCGCCATCTCCGCCACGCCGGGCCGCCTGAGCGGCAACGCCAGCACGACCAGCGCGTCGCGGCGCGTCTCGGGAACGTCGAGCGGCAGCGGCAACTCGTCGTCGAGCGGCAGCACGAACGCGGTTCCATCGGGCATGATGCCCTCGCACGCCGTCAGCGCCACCTTGCCGAGGCCCAATTGCGCCTCGTCGATGGCGACCTTCCAAAAACCCCACCCGTAGCGCCGCCGCGTGCCCCAGCGCGAATCGATCTGACTGAGCCAGTAGCGGTCTTGCTGCTGAAGATGCTGCTGTTGCAACAGCATGCCCTCGGACCAGACCACCCGGTTATTCCACGTCATGATGATCTCCGTTTCCTATCGCGTTCGGCGGCGGTCGTTCGTTTGCGCCCCCGAACATGCTCGTCGCGGCCTTCCAGACCGGATCCATCCAGCGCGTCACGAGTCCGCGTTTCGGCACGGGACGAGCCGGTGTCGTATCGGCCAACGTCACCGCCGAACTACCGAGCGTCGCCGTCAATTCGACGGCGCCCGCGCTGGCGAGCGTCACCGAGGCGCGCCACTTTGCATCGTCGATGCGTTCGTACGCCGCCACGATGGCGACGGCGCGCGTCGCCGGATCGAGCGGACGCACGAGCGGCACCGTCTCGCCCGGGCTCACCGTGATCTCGGCGCGCCGCAGCAGCGCGCCCTCGAGCACGCGTGCATCGTGGTCGTACAGTTCGAAGAATGTCGCGCGATCGAGCGCATCTCTCGCACGCAACTCGTAGATCCGGACGATCACGGGCGTCGGACGACCCTCATCATCGGGATTGAGCGTCGGCGACGCATGAATCGTCACGGAAAGCGTCGGCTGCGAGCGCGGAACGGGACTCGCACATCCCGCAAGGGCCACCGATATGACGATCGTCACCGCCTGCAGGCACCAACGAGCGCTATTCATCTGCGCTCTCCCGTGCAGCCGTGGCGCACTCGCAGAGGGGCAGGCGAAAAGCCTGGCGCTGAGGCGGAGCATGATCCGCGCGTGCCGCATTCGGCATCTCTCCGACGGCCTTACCCGTCGCAGGCGTGCCGAGCCCGAGCGGGTCGCGCGCGGCCACCACGGATGCGCCGCGCGAGAGACACGGCGAACCGGCCAACAGCCGCGATGTCGAGCGCAATGGATCGAGCGCGTCGACGCATTCCGGAAGCGTTGAGGTCATGGCGGGCCTCATTTGATGGACGAGCCGTCGTCGGCTTCGTCCGGCGCGCTCGGCGATTCGGGCGACGCATTCGCGCCCGAGCCGGCCGAGCCGCCGCTGTTCAAGCCAACGATCGGCCCCGAAATCTGTACCCCGGCGGGGCTGATCGCGACGAAGCTCTCCCCGACCTTGAGCGTCAGCAACGCTCTCGCTTCGATGCAAACGGTCGCACCGCCCGAAATCGAGACGAGTTCGGCGCTCGCGGCGTAGGTCATGCCCGCTTTGTGGACCACGTTCGCCTCCGCCTGAAGCGACGCGCTGCCATCGACTTTCACGTTTTGCGAACCGATGACGCTCAGGTGTTGAGAGCCCACCTTCACCAGTTGCTTGCCGCGCACGATCGTGTGCTGCGAGCCTCCCACCCACGTGAGGTCATCCTTCTTGACGTAGGTATCGTGGCGGCCGCCGGTGTACAACAGCAGTTGCAGGTCCTTGTCGTTGAAGCGCACTTCGTTGCGCTCGGAACCAACGATCGCCTTCGTCCGGATCGTGGAAACACCGCTGTTCGCGGGTAACTGATATGGGGTCTCGTTCGTGCTGTTATAAACGCTGCCGACGATGAGCGGGTGGTCGGGGTCGCCGTCGAGAAATGCGACCACCACTTCCTGCCCCACACGAGGCACGAACATGGCACCCCATGCCTTGCCGGCCCAGCCCTGCGCCACGCGCACCCAGCATCGCTGCATGCGCTCGCTGTCTTTTGGTGGGTTGAACTGCTCCCAGTGGAACTGCACTTTCACCTGCAGATAGGCGCTCGCAGCCGTCTGGTCGCCCTCGGGGGCGACGACGATCGCCGTTTGCAAGCCCGTATGCGGGAGCGGCGTGCGCCGTTGCGGCCGGTACGGCCGGCTCTTGCGGATGGCGACGAACTCACAGTCGAACGGCGGCTCGGACGACTCGGCACCGGGCATCGATGCGAGCGCATCGATCGCGCCGAGTTCATACTCCGCCGCGACTACGAGATACTCCGCGTTTTGATCCGCGCGCGGGTAGCCCGTCAGCGAAAACGTCCCGCCGGGGTGCACGCCGCGCGCGCTGGCTCGGCCCACTGCACAGACGGCCCGAGCCTGATGAGCCTCGACAAGCGTCTGAGCATAGCGATGTCCGTCGCTTTGCGCGGCATAGCCGGGCGAATAGTCAGCGAGTACGTACGCACTGCGGCCCTCCTTCGACGACGCACGTGCGAGCAAGCCCTGGTTTTCGCTCGAGCGGGCTTTCTTGAAGTCGAACGCATTCACCTCGCTCGTGCCCGCCGCAAGCTCTTCTTCGAACGACCATCGATAGACCGACTCGGTCATCGGCTGCCCGCCGGTCACCCACGGCTGAAACGAGATCGTCCCGTAGTTCGCGATCGACTCGTGCGCGCTCGGCGCATCGGCGAGCACCAGGATGTCCTTGCCGCCGCGATGCTCGAAGTAGTAGTAGATTCCTTCGCGCTCCAGCAGCCTGGAGAAGAAGTCGAAGTCGGTCTCGCGGTACTGCGCGCAGTGCGCGAGCTTCGGATAGCTGACGGTACATCGGCTTTCGTAATCGACGCTGTAGTCGTCGAGCAGTCGGCCGACGATCTCCGGCACCGACAGATCATGAAAAAAGCGGCAGTGCGCGCCGCGCGTGAGCAACCACAGGCGCGGGCGAACCGTCGCCTGATAGCCGACCCGATGTGTGCCGCTCTCGTCGACACCGTAATCGACGAGGCCGACACGCGCGACGATCCCATTGAACTCACGCATGCCGCCGACGGCCTCGATCGCGAGCGAGAGCGTCGTGCCGACGAGGTCATGGGTGCCTATATCGGCGGCATCGCTCGCGAGCTCGAGCTCGAATTCGAACGGCGTGGCGAGCGCTTCGCTTCCGCGCATGCGGACGAGACGCAAGGTGTCGCCACCCACGCTGCTCTTGAGCTCGATCTCCATATCAGTGTCCGCCGCGGTTGAAATGTCGATTCATCGGTTTGGCGCCCGCCGATCCGGCGCTTACGGCACCATCGTGCGCAGGCTGCCCGCGAGGTCTATCGTGATCGCGCCCAGCCAGGTGCACATACATACGGACTCGTTCGTCAGGGCGGGAAATCCGCCCGCCAGTACATTCGGCGCGCCCGGCACCCAGGGCGCGACCGTCGCCGGCACACAGGGTGCGGGGGTGGGCGTGCCGAGCGCCGCCGCCGTCGCCGCGATGACTTCCGGATTCGTTGGCGCATTGCACATCCCGAAGGTCGGAATGTTGATGAGCGGCTTCGAATCCATGATCGATGCGGCGGGGCGTCCTTCGACGATGACCCGCGCTTCCGGCAGCACGTTGAGAACAGAAGGTGCAAGACCGAACGAGCACTTCATCATTGCACCTGCAACGACTTGCTGAGCCATGAAAATTCTCCTTTCCCCCGACCGATGTCGGCTGTCGGTTTCGATCAGAAAAACGTGCACCGAATCGCATCGTCGGCGACAGTCACCTCCACGCGCTCGATTCGTGTTCCGCTCGTTTGCCGCGCGAGCATCGCCTGCCCGATTTCCGGCAACAGCCGTTGAGCGATGACCGCATCGACGAGACGCGCACCACTGTCGTTTTCATCGCATCGTCCGACGATCCAGGTCACGACGTCTTCGTCGAAACGCAACGCGATTGCGTGCTGGCTATGCATCTGGTCTTGCACGCGCGCAAGCTGAAGTTCGACGATCGTGCGCAGCGCCGCTTCATCGAGCGGGTAATACGGAATCGTCGTCATCCGGCCGAGCAGCGCCGGTGCGAATACGCGCAGCAACGGGGCGCGCAGCGCCGCGGCGAGCTCCTGCTCCGAAGGCATGGATGCGGCATCGGCACAGGCGCGCATCATGAGTTCGGTTCCGACATTGGTGGTCAGCAGGATGAGCGTGTTGCGGAAATCGATCACCCGCCCTTCGCCGTCCTCCATCCAACCTTTGTCGAATACCTGATAGAACACCTCGTGCACGTCGCGATGCGCCTTCTCCACTTCGTCGAGCAGAATGACGCTATGCGGCCGGCGACGCACGGCCTCGGTCAGCACACCGCCCTCGCCATAGCCGACGTATCCGGGCGGCGCGCCCTTCAACGTCGATACCGTATGGGCCTCCTGGTACTCGCTCATGTTGATCGTGATGAGGTTGTGCTCGCCCCCATAGAGTTCGCCGGCCAGCGCAAGCGCCGTTTCGGTCTTGCCGACGCCGGACGGGCCCGCGAGCAAAAACACGCCAACGGGACGGCCGGGACGGTTGAGTCCCGCGCGAGCGGTCTGAATGCAACGTGCGACGCGCGCAGTCGCGTGAGGTTGACCGACGATGCGCGCATCGAGGCGCTGCGCGAGATCGAGCAGCGTTTCCACTTCATCGCCTACCATGCGCCCGACTGGAATACCGGTCCAATCCTGGACGACGGCGGCCACCGCATGACGGTCCACGCAGGTCATGACGAGCGGTGCGCCGCCTTGCGTGGCCCGCAGCTCGCGTTCCGCGCGGCTGAGCGCCGCAAGCGCCTCCCGCCGCGTACGGGCGGCGTGGGGCTCGTGAGCTTCGTTCATGGCCTCGGCGTCGAACGATCCTGCTTCGACCGCTTCGACCGCTTCCATCTCGTCGACCGCGTCGATCTCTTCGGTCACCTTGGACAGATCGCACAGGCGCCGATGCAATTCGCGTATCGTCTCGACGAACGCGCTTTCCCGCTGCCAACGGCCGGCGAGCGTCTCGGCGGTTGCCCGTTCCGCGGCGAGACGCTCGGCCACCGCCTTCGAACGCGCTTCGCGATCGGCGCCCCAGGCCGTCTCGCGCTCGATCGATTCGCGCTCCGCCTCGAGTGCCGCGATGGTTTCGCGCGCATGTTCCAGCGCGGGCGGGGTGGCATGGTGACTCGCGGCGACACGGGCGCAAACGGTATCGATGAGGCTGACCGCCTTATCCGGCATTTGCCGATCGGCGATATAGCGGGCGCTCAGCGAGACGGCCGCATGCAGCGCTTCGTCGAGCACGAGCACGCCGTGATGCGCTTCCATCGCCGGCACGAGGCCGCGTAACATCGCGAGCGCCTTCGGCTCATCGGGCTCGCGTATGACGACGGGCTGGAAACGACGAACGAGCGCCGGGTCCTTTTCGATATACCGCTTGTATTCGGCCCAGGTGGTCGCCGCAATCGTGCGCAGCGTGCCGCGCGCGAGCGCCGGCTTGAGCAGATTCGCCGCGTCGCCGGTGCCGGCGGCGCCGCCCGCGCCGATCAGCGTATGCGCCTCATCGATGAATAAAATGACGGGCGGCCGAGCTTGCTGCGCCTCTTCGATCACCTGTCTCAAGCGCTGCTCGAACTCGCCCTTCATGCTCGCGCCGGCTTGCAGCAGCCCGACATCGAGCGCGCGCAGGCTGACGCCTCGCAAGGGCGGCGGCACGCTGCCCGACACGATGCGCTGGGCGAGCCCTTCGACGACCGCCGTCTTGCCGACACCCGCCTCCCCCGTGAGAATCGGGTTGTTCTGACGCCGCCGCAGCAAGATGTCGATGATCTGACGGACTTCGTCGCTGCGCCCGACGATCGGATCGAGCTTGCCTTCGCGCGCAAACGCCGTGAAATCGACGGTGTAGCGCGCGAGCGCCTGCTGCTTGCCCATCGGAGCCGGCGCGAGCGCACCGCTCGCCTCGCCGGGCACCGCATCGATGCGCGCACAGGCCGCGCTGCCACAGGCTTCCGGAGACTCCCGCAAGAGCACGTCGAATTCGCCAGTCAACACCTCGCAATCGATGCGTTTGAATTCCGGCGAAATGCCGACGAGATCGCGATGGAGCGACGGCGTCTTGAGCAATCCCACGAGCAGATGCCCCGTGCGTACTTCGTCGGCGCCAAACAGCAGCGACGCGTAGACCCAGGCGCGCTCGACCGCTTCCTCGACACGCGGCGACAGATCGATGACACCATCGGCACCGCGCGGCAACGCGTCGAGTGCTTCGGTGAGATCGCGCGCCAGCGCCGCCCTGCCAAGACCGAAGCGGCGCACGATCCGATGCAGATCGGAGTCCTGGTCTTGCAGAATCTGGTGCAGCCAGTGCGCGAGTTCGACGTTAGGATTGCCGCGCAGCTTGCAAAAGACGGTGCCGCTCTCGATCGTGCGATAGGCCAGCGTGCCAAGCTTGCCGAAAAGCGCCACCCGACGAATTTCTGCCATAACGAATCCCCTCAATGTGAGCACGGCGTTGCAACGTCGCCGCGAAAGTGCAGAGACGGCGAACCGCCGTGCGACGCGGAACGCGACCGGCCAAGCCAGGTCTCGCGCGCAAGACGTGTGTTTCGCGCAAGACGCATGGGTACCGGCACATCGGCGTTCAAGCGGATCTCGACATCCCAGTCGAGCATGCCGCCGGTATAAAGACGAACCCATTCGACGAGTTCGGCGAACTGGGGCGTGCCCGGCTCCAGCACCCGGCGCGTCGCATCGTCGACGGGACCGATGACGATGCGCACCCCATGCTGACGGTCCCAGATACGGCGTCCGAGCAGGTGTCCTCGTCCGAGCGAGACCGCGGCTCGCGACCCCAACGGAGCCAACGCCTCATCGGGCAATGCGACCCACCGGCCCGCGAACTGCTCGATCGAAACGGGTACGCCGAAGTACGTGGCGAGCAATGTCGCGAGCCCGCTCGCATGCCGCGTTCGCCCGGTCAGCAAGCCCCCGAAGTAAAGCAACGCCCGGGCATCGAGACGCGTGCCGTCGCGCCGCGTCGCGCGGCCGAACCCGGCAAGGCTTCCGACGCTGCGCGCGAACGCGTCGTCGTCCGGACGATCGAGTGCAATCACCGGTTCGCTCGCCACGCGGGCCCGATAAAGCAGGCTCAGCATCCGATGATGAAAGACGTCGAGAAATGCGGTCCATGTCGCATCGCCGGCGCGCAACCAGCGCTCTCGCACGTACTCGGTGAAGTGCAGCGGCATGGGTCCCTGCGGACCGAGCAATCCCGTGTTGACTGCCACACGCGGAACGCCGCCCGAGGGGGACACGCCCGCTCCGGTGATTTCCTTGCCGCGAAACGCGAGATCGGCGTTCTGACTGAGCCTCAGCGGTTCGTCGGCCACGCGCAGTGCGCGACCGATACGCGGCTTGTCGCGGTAGGCCGCCTCGATGAGGCGCAGCGCCGCGATGAATTCGAAGCGCGCCGCGGCGGCGCCGATGCGGCGCATCGTCGTCAGAGGATCGCGCATTGTCCGACTCTCGGCACCCATCGCATCACTTCGCCGCGGCCGGCCGTGCGCACGACCGTCTCGGTGAAATGGTTGATGGACACATAAAAGGCGAAGAACGCCTGCAACACCGCGCCGAAGAGAAAACCGCCCTCATAGGCAAACGGGGAATCGGCGAACTCGACCGCGATCTCGAGACCGCGGCCGAAGGCGGTCGGCCCGGCTATCGGTAGACGGCGCGTCACGGGCCGCGCACTCAGGCGCTCGATCGACATGATCTGGCGCTTCGCGACGTCATCGTCTTGCCTGCAATGCAGGCTCAGCAGATCGCGCAGTGCGCGCGCCCTTGCCTGCGCCGCCAAGCGGTCGTCGTCGAAGCCGAGGTTCTCGGTCAGCGGGAGGTAGTTGGCCGATAGTCCATCGACGAGACGCCAAACCACATCGTCGTTTTGCGCGAGCGCGCCGCGCGGTTCGCTCGGCCCAGCGATGCAACGCACGGACTCGACCGGCATGGGCTCGCCACAAACGAAATCGGTCGCCCCCGCACCCACGCGCATGCGCAACGGCAGGTCCCGGTTCGTGCAAAGTGCGTTGACCCCGAGCTGATGCAAGTCGATCGGCAGGTGTTGCTCCGCGCCGTCGACGAGCGCGATGTAGACTTCGCTGCCGACATAACGCGAACGAGTCCCGAGCCGGCGCTCCTGCTCCGATGGCAGGCGCGTTTCACGCCGCACCTGGTAGTACGCGCCGTCGCGCCCCGCTTCGCCGCCGCGCACGCGATAAAGCGGATCGAAGCGCCTCGGCTCCATCGCACCCATGCGATAGCCGTCGACGCCGACGATCGAGTGGATTTCGAAATCGATCGGTCGCGTGCGATCCGCCACGACGTGATATTCGAACTGCTCGTCGGTCACCCAGATGCGGTCGGTCCTGCGCTCGAACAGATTGACCGCCGGCGTGCAGTACAGCGCGAACTGCGAGGTATCGATCGTCGATTCGAGCGTCGAGTCGTGCGCATCGAGCAAGAGGACGAGTTCGAACGCCGTCCCGTTGCAACTGCGCAGCGCCTGACGCAGGCCTTGCAGCTCGACGAACAAGAAGCGCTGGGCAAACGCGAAGTACTCCTGCAACAAGCGGAAACCCGAGAACGATTGAGGGGCATTCGGCAGCAGCGCCTGTTCGTCGGACAAACCCGTCGGGACCACGCAATTCGCCGGCAACACCGCGCAAGGTACCGACGAGCCGACCGGCACGACATACGCGCCGACGACATGGCCCGTCAATTGCTCGTAGATGCGCACGGCTGCGTTGTCGCTTCCGCGCAAGTAGATCGGCAGGGTATCCAGGGGCAACGCGCTCACCGCGTCCACGCCATGTGCTTGAAACCGCAGATGCAGTGCCGCGCGCGGCCGCGGCGATCGGCCCCCGGAGACGTGGCCAAACGCCCCGCTGTCGGGCGCATAACGCGCGTGGACGAGCTCGAGTGGCCACAGCGTCAGTTCGTGTGCGCTCCGATATTCGCATCGCGTCGTGTCGTGCTTGTCGAGCTGCCCGACGAGCGCTGTGTGCCGCGGCACGCGAACCCCGCGGGCGAGACTCGGGTGCGAAAAGTCGGGCGCGAATTGCGCGACGACCATCGACGGAATAGGCGCGAGATACTGCGGAAACAACACTTCCATCAAATGCTGCGCGAAGCGGGGATACTGCGCGTCGAGCCGCATCTGCACCCTGGCCGCCAGGAAGCTGAAGCCTTCGAGCAGACGCTCGACATAGGGGTCGGCACACTCGAAGCGCTCGAGGCCGAGCCGTGCGGCGACCTTCGGAAACGCCTGCGCAAACTCGGCGCCCATCTCGCGCAGATGCGCGAGCTCCTGGCTGTAGTACTTGAGCAGGGCGGGATTCATCGCGCGCTCGATCCGTCGAGTCCGCGCACGCTGACATCGCCGTCCTCGACATCGAGTTCGGTGCGGAAATAAAGCCGTTCAGGATAGGGCTGCATCCAAAGGTCGCCCTCGATCAGGAAGGCCATTGCGCTCGGACGCGTGCGCTCCTCGTCAGGCAATGCGCGAACCCGTACGCTATCGCTGACGATTCTCGGCTCGAACGAACGAATCGCCTCGGCGATCCAATCCGATATCTCGTTCGAGTCGAGATTCGACAGCGCCTTGCCTGTGAAATCAGGCAAGCCATAGTTCAACACGGTGCGACCCATCGCCGAGCAGCCATCGCCACGCTTGGGCTCGTAGCCGGGGAGTCTCGTTGCGTTGAGGAGATTGGATAAATCGCGGAGCACGCCGCGGCGCAATTGCTTTGCCGAAACCACCCGCCGCTCGCGAGCCTCGAACGGGTTCGACGGTGCATCGTCGGTCAGCCGGTCCAGCAGTGCCGGCTGCAGACGGTCCTTCGCTGTGAGTTCGGCCATGAGTGACAAAGTCCATGAGATGGAAGGCCGCGGCCCGCGCGGGAGCCGCGGCAAGACAAATGCGGGACCGCCAGCCGAAGCCGGCGGCGCAGACGTTGCTAAATCAGAGCTTCGTCTTCTTCGTGGTGCGGTTGTAGTCGAACGGAATTGCGGCCCCGAGCGTACCCTTGTCGGTCTGCTGCGGACGGTAGTCGATATGCATCGTCTCGAAGACGAGCGACACGTTCTCGATCATTTCATCCGTCGAGCCATCGCTTCCCGTGGTGTAGGTCGCAACGAAGACGTTCGTCAGGTCCACCGTCAGGAATACTTCCGGCGCTTCCGCACCGGTCGATTTGCGCATCTCGAGCTTGGCCGTCTTGAAGTGCGAGCCGGTGGTCAAGTACTTCATGATGATCGGCGAACCCGCACAGAACTGCTTCTGGAAGTTGATGCCGCTCACCTGCGCCGTACTTGCCGACAAACCGCCGTCGGACCGGTCCTGGGGATAATTGCTCATCCCCCAGTTCCAGTTCATGACGTTGAGCGCGGCCTTCTCTTCGCCGGACTCGCCCTTGATCCCGTCCAGCAGGATCGTGATACCGTTATCTGCCATCTTTCAACTCCTTGAGGTCTTTCGACCATACTGAATTCCCGCGAACCTCAGGCTCGCGGGTGCTTATCGAGGCCTTCCCGGCGCGATGCGCCGGCCTCGTCAAGCCCCTCCTTCGACAGAAGGCAGCTTGCTGACCAGCCGCAGCGAGACTGTCAGACCCTCGAGCTGGTAATGCGGACGCAGGAAGAACTTCGCGGTGTAATACCCGGCATTCCCCTCGACTTCGTCGACCACGACACTCGCCTCGGCCAGCGGCCGGCGCGACTTCGTCTCGTTCGACGAGTGCTCGGGGCTGCCGTCCACGTAATGAATCACCCAGTCGGATAACCACCGCTGCATGTCTTCCCGGCTCTTGAACGAGCCGATCTTGTCGCGCACGATGCACTTCAGGTAGTGCGCAAACCGGTTGCAGGCGAACAGGTAAGGCAGCCGTGCGGCAAGGCTCGCATTCGCGGTCGCCACCGGATCGTCGAATTCGGCGGGCTTGTGCAGCGACTGCGCACCGATGAACGCCGCCATGCCCGAGTTCTTCATGTGTACGAGCGGCAGGAAACCCGCCTTCGAGAGCTCGGCTTCGCGACGATCGCTGACGGCGATTTCCGTCGGGCAGGTCGAGGCCATCCCGCCTTCGTCGCTCGGGAAGATATGAACAGGCAGATCGTCGACGGCGCCGCCCGACTCGATACCGCGAATGCGGGTACACCAGCCGTAGTGCTTAAACGAGCGGTTGATGTTGGCAGCCATCGCATAGGCGGAGTTCGCCCATACGTAGCGGCTGCTGTCGCCGTCGGCCGTGTCTTCCTCGAAATCGAAAGAATCGACGGGGTTCGACTTCGCGCCATACGGCGCTCGCGCCAGAAAACGCGGCAGCGTCAATCCGATGTAGCGGGAATCCTCCGATTCGCGCAGTGCCCGCCATCCGGCGTGCTCCGGCGTCTCGAACAGTTTCGCGATGTCGCGCGGATTGGCGAGCTCGCCCCACGATTCCATCAGCATCACGGAAGGCGCCGCGGCTGCGATGAAAGGCGCATGCGACGCAGCGCAGATCTTCGCCATCTGGCTCAGCAGGTCGACATCGGGGCCGCTGTTGTCGAAGTAATAATCGGCCACGATCGCACCGTACGGATGACCGCCGAATTGGCCGTACTCTTGTTCATAAAGCTTCTTGAAGAGCGGGCTCTGATCCCATGCCGAACCCTTGTACTTGCGCAACGTACGGTACAGCTCGGTCTTCGATACGTTCATCACGCGGACCTTGAGCTGCTCGTCGCTTTCGGTGTTGCTGACCAGGTAGTGCAACCCGCGCCATGCGCTTTCGACTTTCTGGAAGGCCTCGCAATGCAGAATCTCGTTGATCTGTTCGGTGAGCTTCTTGTCGATCGCTGCCACCAGCGCTTCGACGGTGTTCATCACATCCGTGGAGACGAGTGCGGTGTCCGCGAGCGCATGTTCGGCCAAGGTCCGCACAGCGTTTTCGATGGCCTCTTGCGCCTTGTCGGTCTTCGGCTTGAACTCCTGCTGCAAAAGCCGCGAGAAGTCGTCGGCCTCGATCGTCTCGCTGACGGTCTGCTGCGAGGCGTTCTGCTCTACAGTACTGACGTCTGTCATGACTGAATTCCTTTTAAAGATTGCGTTCAGGCGGCGGGACTATCGGCCTCGGCCTGCCCCTCGGGCTTGGGCTCAGCGGGCTTGGGCTCAGCGGGCTTGGCCTCATCGGACTTGGCGGCGAGTGCACGCATCAGATCCGGATCGGCAAGCAGCTTGGCCACGAGGTCTTCGGCGCCGACCTTGCCGTCCATGTAGCGAAGCAGATTGGCGAGATGGCCTCGCGCCTCGTAGAGCCGGCGCAGCGGCTCGATATTGCGAGCGAGCGCCTCGGGGGAAAAATCGTCGATCGACCCAAACGTCAGATCGACGCCGAGATGGCCCTCGCCCGTCAACGTGTTTGGCACCGTCGCGGCAACACGCGGCTTGATCGCTTTCATGCGCTCGTCGAAGTTGTCGGTATCGAACTCGAGAAACTCGCGCTCGGCGACAGACGGCAAAGGCTCGACCGATTGTCCCGACAGTTCCGCCATGACGCCCATGACGAACGGCAGCGAAACCTTTTTTTCGGCGCCGTTGATTTCGACGTCGTACTCGATTTGCACACGCGGCGGGCGCGTACGTGCAAGAAACTTCTGACTGCTTTCCTTGGCCATTGAATCGATCTCCATATGAGTGAGTGGACCGGACGAAGCGCAGGCGCTACTGCGACTCGATACCGGCTAAGTGCTTGACTTCGCCCAGACCCGCGGGCGACAGGTCGCTCACGATCTCGATGAAACTCAGATTGACCAGGCGTCGTGCACGCTGCAGCAACAACGGCACCGGGCTGCCAGGCTCGTTTTGCTCGTAATACGCACATAGGCGGTCGAGCATGCGTACGACATCGACCCGATTGACGATGTCGTGCGATGTGGCCGCCGACGCGGCGCTTGCCGTTTCGTTCGCGTCCGCCACGACTACGGGACGCCCGGGATGGCGGACGAGGCGCTCCTGCACCGCGGCTGCGGCGCGGCGCAACAGTTGGTGAAGACGGTTCAGACTGATGGCATGGCTAGGCCCGACAAACGCGGTCAACAGGGTGTCGATCTTCGCCATGCGCTCGCATGCCGTCGCCAGCATGTGCTGAGTCGCGCTCAACGCATCGAACGGAGACGCTGCGAAAGCAGCCTCGATTTCGGCTGCATCGGCCGGCTTTGCGTCCGGCGGTGCCGCCCATTCGCCGGCGGCAATATCGAGGTCACGCAGGCTGAACGCCTCATGCATCGACGATTGAACGAGCGGCGCGGTATGAACCTCGCGCACGAGTCCGGCCTGATCGTCGAGCGCGACGAGAATGTTGATGCGTGCGGTCGGATCGTTGTCATCGTCGGAGTCCAACCTCGGGTGCAAGTGATCCCAATGGCGCGCGAGCAAGCCCTCGATCAGCGCCAGCCCCGCCTCCAGGCCCGCGAATCCAGACAGCGATTGCAAGGCGAGCGTGAGCCATACGGCCAGTCGCAGATCGTGGCTTTGCGAGAACAGCGAAGCGCAACGCGTCTTGACTGCTTTCCAGTCCGGCTCGACGGCCTCGAGATGCATCCGGCCGTACTGGACATCCGGCGAGCCCTCGACGAGACGCGCCAGCTCGACGTATTCAGGCGAATACTCGAGATCGGCACCGCATGGCGCCTCGGAAGAAACATCCGCCAACATTGCATCGATATCGAGCAGGGACATGGTTCTCAACGTACGCATCGGAAGAAAGGGGTGAGCGCGTCGACATGTCGGATGTGCATTGCATGACGTGTCGCGATCTGTGAGCCATTGTTCTCGGTTTGCTTGGCCCTGCCCTTGCGAAACTTCTCAAAATGAACCGCGCTCACGCGATGCGATGACTATGAAAGTTCGTACACGCCCTAACGCCAGGAGGGCAGCGCCCATGCTGGATTGGTTTCAACGCGGAATCCATCCCGTCTGATATCTCGCAACAGGCGTTGCAGTTCGGGCTGGCTCGCAGCGACACGGTGCTCGGCGCGGCGAAACCCGCTCGCGGCATGCGGAATGAAGAAGATCAACGGGTAGTCGATTTCGCCGAGCGCGAAGCCGCCGTAGTCGCCATGCATGACGACATCGTTACCCGGTCGGCATACCGCGTTGAGCCTTCGCCGAATGCGGTCGACGGCAAAGGAGATGTTGCCCAGATGCGGATCGCCCATCGCCGCCGCGATGCGTTGACGCTCCGCATCGTTCGCGAACACGAGCGCCGCCTGATGCGCGAGCTGTCTCACCGCACCACCGATCTTCGGCGAAACAAATGTCGCCCGAGGCATGGGACGGTCGTTCACGCCGGGGCTCGCGAGACTCGCGTGCGGAAAAACGCACCAGAGGTCGTAGTCGCCGCAGACGGCGTCCGTGTCGCGCACAGCGTGGCCGGCGGCGCGTGGATTCGTCAGCCCGTAAAGCGGTTCGCAGCCTTTCGCCGCGAGCGCGTCGAGCGCTGTGCGTCCGACCGGCAGATCGTTCGCAAGACGTGCCCGCGCAAGCGCGGGGGGTAGCGGGGCATCGGGCCGATACCAGACGCTCCACTTCGCGGTGCCTTCCGTTGGGACAAGAAAAAAGGAACGCGTATCGCCCGCGCCGCCCTGTCGTGCCGTGACCTCGAGGAGCGACGCGCTTGCGGCCGATGCAGCGCCCGAGACCGAACGCTCGATCACCCCTCTTACGAACAATGTCGAAAGCCGCGAAGCCGAGATGACGAGCGGCACGGCGCCCACGCCGGCCGCCACGGCCTGGAGGACGGCTGCCTCCTGCTTTGCGAGGGACTGCGACGCCTTCGTGAAACGCGGATCGAGCGCGACAAAACCCGCCATCGGTCCCCAATCGCACGTCTTCGCCTTGATGTGAAAGCCCTTCGCCGCGTAGCCCTCCATCATCAAATCGGTGCACAGCGGGTTCAACTCGCGAGACGCAATGACCATGCGCGACTCGATGCTGACCTGCTTGAACGACTCGACGTGCCGAGGGTGAAATCCCGCGGTCGCATCGTATTCCGGAAATAGACTCATTGCCTTCCCCATTCGATTTATCGAAGTCAAGGGAAAGCATTGGAAATCAGACCGAATTACCTTTCGACGCGATTATTCTGGAAGTGGGCGCGTTTCTCACTCGCGTTGCAGATAGCGATCCTCGAGCGCCGCGGCGCGCCGAGCCGCGGTTCGACTGGCCAGCAGGCGAGCCAGCGCCTCGTCGTCGCCCGCAAGAGCGAGCGACGCCACGAGTTGACGCGGGTAATGGAACCCCGCCTCCTCGAGCACTCGGTCAGTGAAATAGACGGCTGCGCCGCGATTGAGGCCGGCTTCGCCAGTCGTCAGCAGTTCGAAGCCGCCCAGCGCGCGAACCACCTCATAGGTCAACTGGCGCTCGAATTCGACATTGCACAGACCGCTATCGCTCAGATACCGCAGGTCGTCGTCATCCAAATAGATCCGACGTTGCACCGCGCCGGGCTCGTTGCGTGACGCGCCTTGAAGCACCGCATCGGCCGGCGCACGACTATCGAGCATGATTTTCCACTGCAGCAGCTGGCCCTCGGCGTCCGTGCGCGGCGCATGCGCGAGCAGATGGCGAAACGTCTCGCTCTCGCAATAGAGCCGGCGATAGAAGTCCGACAAGACCTGGGCATCGGCTCGAAGTACCTCGTTGGCGCCCCCGGGGCTCGCCACGAAGACAAAGCGCTTCTCGAACTGCGCTTCGAAGTCGTGCCATGAGAGGAAGACGTCGTCTTCCTCCGCCGGCATCGCGTCCACGGTCGCCTTGGCCTCGCGCACGGTCGCACGTGAAAGCAGCGGCGTTTCGCCGATGCGTGCGTCGTCCGGCACGGGCCCACGTCCCGCATCGACGATCGGATCCAGATACGCGTCCTCCGCCTGCGCGGCATGCAGGGCCGCATCGCGATGAGCCTCGAACGCTGCGAGTTGTTCCGGGTCGGGCGAAAGATCGGTGACCGGACTCATGATCTGCTCCGGAATTCGATAACCGGCTTCGTTCAAGATCTTGTCCGTCAGATACACCGGTGAGCCACGATTGAGCAGACCCACGGCCGGCACCGGATCGGCCTCGCCGGTGAAGGCATGGATCATTTCGCGCAGATAGGCCTGCTCGAGCGTCCACGGTTCGCGCCCGTTTGGCGATTCATACTTCATAGCGAGGATGTCGCTGTCGTTCGGCATGAAAATTCGCTTGCCGGTGAAATCCGCATAAACCTTCCTCGGCGACCCGAGCGGGTTCGCCTCGCCCACGACGATCGTCCATTTTTTCCAGTCCGGTCCCACGTCGTTGCGCGCACTCGTCTGTTCGTCGTCGAAGCGATTCGCGAGTCGTCGAAACGTCGGGCTCTTGTGAAAGAGCGCTTCGTAGAACGCGTCGACGTCGAACGCTCGCTCCGCACCCGCCCGCGATTCGATCTCGAAGTTTTCGGAGAGAATCCGCTTGAAATCGCGCAGCTCGATATCGTTGGCACGTGCCAGCGCCCGCTCGACCTTCTGCACCGTGATACGCGTTTGCGGATTCGCGACGGCCGCATCGGATCGCGCATTCAGGCCGGTGTCCAAATCGGTGTAGTACCGCTCGGTGACGGGATCCCGCTCGATCACCCGTCGATCCCGCGTGCGCCGCCCCGTGTGCCAATCGATTTCGTAGGCGAGCCCATCCTTGCTGAGGATCGGCACGATCTGGTCCTCGTCGGCAAGGTGCACGATATCGAGCTCGCGCCACCGCACGTGGCGCTCGCCCGAGCGCACGCGTTGCGCGAGTTCGCCATAGGCGGCGGGAATATTGCTGTCGCGCAGGCCGATATCGACAGGGTCCGCGGCGGCTCTGGCCACGGACGGATGCACCGTGAGTTCCATGATCGATCCATCCGTGCGAGCAACCGCACGCCCCAGCCTCGTGACGACAGGATGGCTTGCCCGGCCAGCGCCGCCATGGGCGCCCGCGCCTGTCGTCAGGTCGAACAGATCGACGCCCAGAAAGACGAGGCCGAGCGCCGCTTGAGCGGCATCCTTGTGACGCACGCCCTCCTCGATGTTGTAGAGCGAGCCCGCGACCGGCACGGTGTTGATCCACGTCTCGAAGCCTCGCACGGCCGCGCGGTGCTGCTCCGTTTCGGCCGCAAGCGTGCTCGCGATCCGTGCGGCCTCCTGCTCGACGGCACCGGCTGTGAGCGGCTCGGCACGCTCCCAGAGCTTTTCCTTGGCGCGCGCGACGACCCAGCGGTGTGACGGGGAGTGCGGCGTTGAACTTGTCCTCGGCCGCTTGCAACGCATCGCGCGGCACGAGCTGAACGTCGCCCGGCAGCGACATTCGCGAACCCACGAGACCGCTCCAGTCGGCGCGATCGAGAAACTCGTCGATGCGGTTGCCGAACGCTGTTTTCGCGATGTTGGGGTTGTCGCCGCCGATCGTATAGCGACGCTCGTCTTCGATTTCGTCGTCGGCCAATCCGGCGCTGCGCAGGATGTCGCGGGCCGCTTCTGGGCGCTCGAGCGACGGCGGCGTGCCGAAAACCGCAAGCAGGCGCTCGTTGCCGTATTCAGTCAACGCCTGCGTGCGCGCGGTCCAGTCGCCCACGACGATCCGCTGTGCGCCCAGCGCACCATCGGCTGTCACTTTCCGCGCGAAGTCTCCGATGGGTCCGTCGTTGTCGGCCGCCTCCCGCAGCGCACCGATCAGCGACTCGATTGCCGCCGTGGCGGCGGCGTCGCCCTGCTCGTCCCATGCTTTGCCCTGCCTGGCGAACTTGGAGAGGTGGGCGTTGATCCATTCCATCGGCACATCGTTGCGGCGTGCCAGTTCCTCGGCCGCCCGCGCCTCGACGCAATTGCGATAGAGCAGCACGAAGTTGGCCGCGTCGGAGACGACGATGTCGTTGCTACGGGCGAGATGAGCCGCGAAAAGCAACCGGGGATGAGTCGGATAAAAGGGTGCGGCGGTCCACTCGTCCTCTATCTGCTGGAATGCCTTCAATAGCGTCGCTGCGTCGTCGAGCTTCGGCGGAACCGGCTGGCCGCGGTAGCGCTGAATACGCTCGACGGCAGTCGCCATCGAGTGCTGCGCGGTGCCGAACGGATAGAAGACGCTCTCGCCGATTTGTTCGAACTTGCGCTCGAGCAGGCTGCGCTTCTGTTGAGGGCTCAGCAGCATGAAGACCGGGTCCGCACTGACATTCGCCGAATCGAGCAGGCTCTCGAATGACATGCGCTGGGCATTGCGCAGCGCGAATCCATCGAAAAAGGGCGTAGTGCGTCCAACTGTGGTCGGCACGGGTAACAACAACGCCAGCGCTCGTTGTCCGGCGTGGTCTTCCCGGAGTGCTTTCGCAAACGCACTGCGCAATTCGTCGATTGCCGGCGAGGCCGCCGTGCGCGCCATCGACGCATCGTCATGCAAGCGCCGATAAAGCACGGCGGCTGCGTCGAGTATCGCCTCGTCCGCGAGCTTGCGCGAGCCGGGCCGCGCATCGAAATCGAGCGGTATCCACGTATGGAAATGGCGCGCGACACCTTGCAGCAGATCACTTGGGCGATCGGCATACAGAGCGGCCTTGGCCGGGTCGATCCACTGTCGCAGCGATGCGTCGATGCGGGCCACCTTGGCATAGGGATCGAACTCGCTGACGCCCCGCGTCGTCGATGCGGCTTGGGCATGGGCCGCCCCGGCCGCCTTGGTCTCGATCGCGCGGCGCAGCCGCTGCTCGCGTACGCCATCGGCCAGAACCGGACGGGCGTCTTCGGCACGCGGCTCATCGCGCGCGTCGACAGGCTCGTGCGCTTCGTTCGGTTCGGCGAGCGCGCCGGAATCGGACACAGTGGATGAATGCGACAGGTGCGACAACACATCAACCGAAAACGACATCGGGGTTTCCCACTCCATATAGACGATCAACCTCTTA
>Ga0157370_10002385_pt1 | contig 22662 bp, 22 predicted proteins | sample C35metaG_FD_113463 | JGI IMG/M metagenome (GOLD analysis project Ga0157370, IMG submission 113463) | Corn rhizosphere microbial communities from Kellogg Biological Station, Michigan, USA - C3-5 metaG | ecosystem: Host-associated > Plants > Roots > Rhizosphere > Soil | place: USA: Michigan...
TATTGATAAAATAAGACTCAAAAAACACAGGAATCGCCATAGAAGCACGGATAAAACCTGCAGGCTGCAATGAATCAATATCAGCAGTTCCCTGAAAAGATTGCACATCGCCGGAAACTGAATCTTGTTTTGTGTCACCAGTTCTGATGCAATAAAAGTAACATCTCCATAGAGCGTATCAATGCTCTCAGGGTTATCCGGGCGCAAATATAATTTTGGAAGAGCAGCTGCTTTTTTATTTAAATCCGAAACTTTTACAACATCGTTTGCAATCAGTTGTTTCTTTATCCAGTCATAAAAAAAATTCCCCGGATTTATTCCAAACCCTGCATTCTTCAGCTTTTGCAGTGTCCTTGAAACATAAAAAATTAAAAATGCAATCAGGAGAATATAAAAACCTGTGAGCACGAAAAAAAATTTGGTCGCAATAGAAAGGAATATAAATTTATATTGAAGCCCGAAAAAAACAATATCGCAGCCAATAAAAACAAAACCGGTTACAAGTAATAATTTAAACCAGTTTCCTAATTTTAAGGTGAAGTCTTCCTGGGTAATAAATTTCTTAATAATCCATTTTGCCGCCGGATTTCCATCTACCAGGTCAAAAAAATTCAAATCGCATAAACTATTCAAAATCCTTTTCGATTTCATCTCTTTCCTATCGCCGATAACGGTCATCAATGCGGTATTTATTGCTCCCGCGCTTGTGCCTGCGAGCCTTACAAAACGAATTCCCATTTTTTCCAGAATATATGTGTAACCCACCAAAGCTATACCCAGCACGCCTCCGCCCTTTTGTACCAGGTTTACATACTGGTTGCCTTCATCATCATACACATCTGAAACGATAAAAGGCCGGTTACTTTTTTTAAAAGCGATATCCAGTTGTTCGAGGCATTCAATTACTTCGGGATGATTGGTAAAATCTTCAGTAATCAATGGCTTTTTTGTTGGATTATCAGGCATTAATTATTGAATTATTGAATTATTAAATTATTAACCGTAAAACCAGGATTTGTTTACTTAATTATTTAATTATCAAACGTTGAATCTTCAAGATTGAACCTTCAAGATTGAATTTCATTTTTATTTGGAATTAATATAACTATCCAGATGCTCGATAGTTTCCTGTTGAACGAGTACGGTTTGCTTTACCACATCGCTGATAGAAATAATTCCAGCCAGGTTATTTTCATCAAAAACGGGAAGATACCTGATGTTATTTTTTGTCAAAAGTTCCATGCAATATTCCACCGTATCAGTTGGTTTTAAATGAGGTAATTCTGTGGTCATAATATCGCTCACCTTTGTATCGGTAGAATTTTTTCCTTTTAAAATTACTTTACGTGAATAATCCCTTTCAGTAATGATTCCAAGAAATTTATCATCCTTCATGACGACGACAGAACCAATATTATTTTCGGCCATTACTTTTAGAGCATCAAGTACTGAAGTATCGGGCAATACCGAAATGGCTCTATTTCCTTTGCGCGAAAGGATGTCGCTGATTCTGTTCATGATTTGTAATTTTAAAATTTAAAAATGGAATTTACGAAAAGAATTTATATAAAAAGTCAGTAGAAAGAGAAATGTGAAGTGATGGTGGAAAATGAGGGTTGATTTGTCATGAATAATATTTTTTTTGTGCCATGTGATTAAACATCTGTAGTTGCGATTGAATGCGAATGAAACTAAAAAATAACTACAACACTTCAACTTTAAATTACTACGCACGGAGGTAAAATAAATGCTTTCCAATCCCATTGGTATGGGATGCCTGATGAAAGTTAATCGTTTTTTAATGGCTTTAATAATCGTAGAAATGCTTTACAAATACTTGTCGAAAAGATAAAAGACAGGCAAAGGAAGGCAACCCGGAAAAAATAAATGTGGTATGCTGAGTGGCATGAAAATAATTTTCTATTCTCTTTTTAATTCATCAACCTTGAATTCCTTTTAACAGTTATTAAAAACCGGCGGTTTCTCCTTTAACTCCCTCAAAAAATTCATTTTATTATATTTGCCTGATGAATTTTAATGAAAAACAAACCGTTCGCATAGCTATTTTAGATCTCTATGAAGGGCAGGCAAACCAGGGCATGCGCGGGTTGCGTGAAATAATCAACCAATTTGGCGAAATAAATCATTTGGATATCGTATCAAAAGAATACGACGTGAGGCAGAAAAACGAAGTGCCGGATATGTCTTATGATATTTATCTGAGCACAGGAGGCCCGGGCAGCCCTACAGAAAGCGAAGGACTTGAATGGGACAATATTTATTTTGAGTGGCTGCAAAAAATGGAAGATTATAATAATGATCCTGTCAATTTTCAGAAGAAATATATTTTTTTTATCTGTCATTCTTTTCAGCTTGCCTGCCGTCATTTTAAAATTGCGCAAATCACCAGACGGCGGTCAACAGCCTTTGGCGTTTTCCCGGTTCATCTGTTGGAAGCGGGTAAAACCGAACCGGTTTTTGAAGGAATGCCGGATAAGTTTTATGCGGTGGACAGCCGCGATTTCCAGGTAGTACAACCGGATGAAAAACGCTTAAAGGAATCAGGCGCAAAAATTTTGTGCATTGAAAAAGAACGTCCGCACGTTCCTTATGAAAGGGCTTTGATGGGAGTTCGTTTTACAGAATATTTTATCGGAACACAATTCCATCCCGAAGCAGATGCAGCGGGAATGAGTATTTATTTACAATCAGAAGAGAAAAAGAGAACCGTGATAGAAAATCATGGAGTAGAGAAATGGAAATCGATGATTGAGCAGTTAAATGATCGGGATAAAATTTTATGGACTCACAATCACATTCTTCCCAATTTTTTAAATATTGCTTTAAATTCATTGCAGGAAGTTTATGCATAATTCATACTTAATGTCTGTTACCTGATACTCAAACCTAATACCCCACATGATCCCCGAAATAAGAGCCGGATTCAATAAAAATTTTACTGAAAAAAAATACCAGGATTTTTTAATCGATCTTGAAAGCAAACATCCTGGAGATATTGCTTTTCGCGTAGCGGAAACACCCGTTTTTATTCCAAAAGATTTTACCAAAAAAATGATCGGTGCCTGTGAAGCGATTGTGGATATTATTACCAAACCGGATTTTAAAGAACGCACACAAAGAGCCATTCCAAAGAATGAAAATGTTGCAAACGAAAATGAGCATACCGATTTTATCGCATTTGATTTTGGCATTTGCGAAAATGAAAATGGCGAATTGGAGCCACAGTTGGTAGAAATGCAGGGATTCCCCACCCTGTTTGGGTTTCAGGCTTATTATCCGGAAGTAATTGAGAAACACTTTGAGATTCCGGAAAATTTTTCTCCTTATTTAAATAACTATAATAAAGATTCTTACCTCCGGTTTTTAAAAGAGACTATTTTAAATGGTTACGACCCTGAAAATGTAATTCTCCTGGAACTAAAACCGCATGAACAAAAAACAAGAATAGACTTTTATTGCACGCAGGATTATTTGAATATTCCGATTGTTTGCCTCACGGATTTGATACAGGAAGGGAAAAAATTATTCTATAAAAAAGATGGAAGAAAAATTCCCATAAAAAGAATTTATAACCGCATTATATTTGATGAGCTTTCTCAAATCAAAGATTCACTTGGCGATGTGGTTGATATCACACAACCACTCGATGTAGAGTGGACGCCGCATCCCAACTGGTTTTACAGGATTAGCAAATTCACTTTGCCATTAATCCATCATCCATATGTACCCGAAACTTTTTATCTGAATGAATTAAAAAAACTTCCGGATGATTTGGAAAATTATGTTTTGAAACCTTTATTTTCTTTTGCCGGACAAGGCGTAATTATTGATATAACCAAACAGGATATTGATGAAGTAGGCGATCCGGAAAACTGGATATTGCAAAGAAAAGTAAAATATGCCGATGTGATTAAAACACCTGATGTGCCGGCCAAAGCAGAAATAAGGATTTTTTATTTTTGGAAAAAAGGAGCCCCACGCCCTGTTGCAGTTAATAATCTGGCGCGCCTTAGCAAAGGCAAAATGATTGGTGTAAGATATAATATGGATAAAGATTGGGTAGGTGGAAGCGTGGCTTATTTTGAGAAATAGGATTGTAAACTATTTTATTATTCCGCTATGGCTCGGGTATCCCACATATCAACAACAATCGCAACTTTGAAATTTAAATTTTCATCTTTGAATTGCCTGTCTGATTCTTTTCTATTATCTGAAGTCCCTAATAAATCCCATAACTCTTTAGGGTCGTCTTTATCACGTGTCATAATCATTCTTATCGCTTTTCTGCTTTTTTATCTTTATCTGCTATTGTTTAAAGTTTTACTTTCTATTTGTTGAATTATCTCCTGCTGGAGACTATCTGCTAACCTAAAAGTTACAAATTGTATCAGGCCTTCTTTATCTCTGTGCGGAAGATTCCTTGGTCAAGGCAGCCTTCGCAGGTAGTGCATTCCATTAAGATAGAAACCCAACCATAGTCAAATTGTTCAACAAAAGGAAACACCACCTGTACTTTTCCTACTTTGATCAGAAAAACCGAAAAAACTTCCGACACTTTCCCAATTTCTTCCGACACTTTCACAATTTCTTCCGACACTTTCACAAATTAATCAGAAGAAAGTAGCAAATAATCAGAAGAAAGTACCAAATAATCAGAAGAAAGTACCAAAAGATCAAAAGAAAGTACCAAATAATCAGAAGAAAGTAGCAATTAATCAGAAGAATTGCTGAAAGTGTCAGACACTTTCATGATTTTGTCAGACACTTTTGTGATTTCTTCAGAAGAATCCCAAAAAACGTCAGACACTTTTGCGATTTTTCCGGACAAATTGGTAGGGTTTTCAAAGTTTCCAACCTGGAAGGTTCGAAAATCCTTTTAATTCCTCCTGCTTTATGAACAATAAACCCGCCTTCTGGCAGGAAAATAACAATTCCCGGTTTTTTAATACTTCCGAAACAGCGTAATCCATTACTGATTCCTTTACTTTGCAAAAATTAATTTCCTTTATTTAATGTATAACGGTAAAAAAGTAATTGTTGTCCTTCCCGCATACAATGCCGCGCTCACCATGGGAAAAACGATTTCAGAAATCCCCATGAATGTGGTAGATGAACTGGTTTTGGTAGATGACAACAGCACTGATAATTCTATTGAAGTTGCGCACAACCTGGGTATTAAACACATTATCCGGCATACAGAAAACAAAGGCTATGGCGGCAATCAAAAAAGCTGCTATGATAAAGCGCTTGAGTTGAAGGGCGATATTATTGTGATGCTTCATCCTGATTATCAATATACGCCTAAGCTAATACTGGCAATGGTTTCGGTAATTGGTAATGATTTATACAAAGTAGTTTTTGGTAGCCGTATTTTAGGAAAGGGCGCTTTGAAAGGTGGCATGCCTCTTTATAAATTTATTGCCAACCGGATTCTTACTTTGTTTCAAAATACGATGATGAATCAAAAGCTTTCGGAGTACCATACGGGTTACCGTGCTTATGATAAAGAGGTTTTGAAAAAAATAAATTACCACCGCAATTCTGATGATTTTGTTTTTGACAATGAAATGGTGGCGCAGATTTTTTATAATGGTTTTGAGATCGGAGAAATTACCTGTCCTACAAAATATTTTGAAGAAGCGTCTTCCATTAATTTGAAAAGAAGCATCACTTATGGGCTGGGAGTTCTGAAAGTTTCGGTTCTGTATTTTCTCACCAAAGTCAATATTTATAAATGGAAATTGCTAACCCCATAGATAAAAGACAAAGCAGTTTATACCTTATCATCATTATTTTATCGGGTATTGTTTTCTTTATTCCATTCCTTGGAAAGGTTCATCTTTTTGATTGGGACGAAATCAATTTTGCAGAGTCTGCCCGTGAAATGATCGTTACCGGAAATTATCACCGCGTACAAATTAATTTTCAACGTTTCTGGGAAAAACCGCCTTTGTTTTTCTGGCTGCAGGTTGCATCTATGAAAATGTTTGGTATCAATGAATTTGCTGCAAGATTTCCAAATGCTATCTGTGGAATTATCTCTTTAGTTACTTTTTTCCTTATCGGCAAAAAATATAAATCACCACGCTTCGGTTTTATTTGGGCAATCAGTTATCTGGGAAGCTTTTTACCGCATTTATATTTTAAATCAGGGATTATTGATCCGGTTTTTAATTACTTTATTTTCCTGTCTGTCTATTTTATGTACTTAGATATTTCAGGAGAAGTTTTTAAAAATAAATACGTGTACCCTTCACTGGCAGGGTTTTTTATTGGATTGGCTACATTGACGAAAGGTCCGGTGGGTTTGTTGGTTTTCCTAATTTCATTCTTTGTATATTTTTTGTTTACGAGGTTTAAAAACTTCCCCAACATAAAAAAAATTTTATTGTTCATCTTCTTTTTCACGCTGGTTTGTTTGCTTTGGTTTGGAGAAGAAATTATGAAAAATGGATTTTGGTTTTTAAAAGAATTTCTTGCCTACCAGGTTGATCTTTTTTTGCATCCCGTTGCCAGCCATGGCGAACCATTCTATTATCATTTTGTGGTTGTTTTTATTGGCTGCTTTCCTATTTCAGTGATTGCATTGCCGGTGCTTTTTGGGAGTAATTCTGGTTGGTGGAGACACCAACCAGGGCTGAAAAAAATCGCTGGTTGGTGGAGACGCCAACCGCAGCAGCATGGCGTAAGTAGTGATCTCACCCCTCACAATGAATTACCGGATGTTCAAGCACACAGCGCGAGCAGTAACTTCACCGCCCGGAGTCAATTGCCGGGTGTCGAGCCTAAAAAAGATTTTTTAAGACTTATGAAAATACTTTTCTGGACGGTGATGATCCTCTTCAGCATCACTACCACAAAGATTGTTCATTACTCTTCGCTTACTTATATGCCGCTTGCTTTTATGGCCGCCTGTTACCTTGATTTTCTGATAGTAAATCAACAAAGAATGAGGATTCCTCTTTTGGTTTTAATCGCGTGTATGGGATTCGTTTTCGCATTTTTACTGGCAGCACTTCCTTATGTAGCCAATCATCATGAACTGATTTTACCATACTTAAAAGATCCTTTTGCAGCAGCAAGTCTGAATGTAAATGTTCACTGGAGCGGCTTTGAGAGCCTGATCGGTGTTTTATATTTTGTCGTTGTGGCCCTGGCTGTTTTATTTTTTTACAAAAAGAAAAACCGGACTGCAATCATTTTTCTTTTTTATTCAACTGCCATTTGCCTTTTTATTTATCTGCTTACTGTAGTTCCAAAGATTGAAAAATATTCACAAGGGCCGGCTATTAATTTTTACGAAAGCCTGTCAGGAAAAGATGTATATGTATGGCCAATCGGATTTAAAAGCTATGCACAATACTTTTATGCTAAAAAACCTGCGACACCGGTTTATGGAGAAAAGGATGAGCGGTTTTTATTAAAAGGAAATATTACAAAGCCTGCTTTTTTTGTCGTAAAAATCACCAATACTTCTTTTGATACCAGTTGCAATAATTGCATTTTGATCAAACGGGAAGGAGGCTTTAAATTTTATAAAAGAGAACCGGTCAATCAGTAGAAGCAAATTGAATTTGCAGACTAAATTATGGAACTATTCATACAGTTCCACAATTAATTAAATATCGAACTCAGTTTATCATTCAATGATTCGCCGCGAAGATTTTTTGCGATGATTTTCCCGTTTGGATCTATTAAAATATTTTGGGGAATGCTGGTCACTTTGAAAAGCGAAGCCACCTGATTTCCCCATCCTTTTAAATCACTTACATGTGTCCAGGTAAGGCCATCCATGTGGATTGCATTCAACCATGCATCTTTCGCCTGGTCAAGAGAAACGCTCAAAATAGTAAAGTTCTTTTGATGGTATTTATCGAAAGCTGCAACCACATTTGGGTTTTCCATCCGGCAGGGGCGGCACCAGCTGGCCCAGAAATCAATCAAAACATATTTGCCACGAAAAGAAGAAATCTTTACAGAATGGCCCGAAGTATCTGCCTGTGAAAAATCTATAATTTGAGAACCTATCGGATTTATTTTAGCCAGTTCCAATTGCTGGCCAACATACTTTGACAGCGCCGAATTTTTTACATCCTTAGACAATAGCTTATATAGTTTATCAGCTTCAATTGCATTTTCAGAAGACTGCAAAATGCGGATAATCGCGATGGGAGCTACATAAGAAGAAGGATATTTTTTTACAAAGTTTTCGCTTATCTTTTCTACTGCAGCTACAGATGCTGCATCCTTAGCAGAATCAGGCATGAATATTTTATCATAAGGCTTCATGGCTTTCGAATATTCTGCAAATTCATCCTGGCTTTTGGAACCGGTAACAGAAAGATTTTCTAAATTATTTTTATCGCCTTCTATTTTTATTTTACTGTTGTCGATAAACAATGGAATAGCAGGAGGCTGGTCGCCAAAAATCAAAACAATAAATGAAGGTTCGGCGAGATTTCCTTTAATAACAAATTTCCCTTTTTCAATAGTAGCTTGTTTTTCCGGGGCACCGGTTTGTTGATTTAAAAAGGAAACGGAAGTGCCATCGGGATAACCGGTAACATTACCGGAAATCTCGAAATCTTTTGAGGCAGTTTGAGAAAATCCAAAGAAAGGAATCGCTATTAATAGAAATAAAAATTTTTTCATCATAAAATATATTGTTACAAATATAATTTTTTTAAAAATAACATTCCCTTCAAGGTGCTATTAACCTTCTAAAATTGAGTTAAGAAAATTTCCAGTCGCAGTTTCAATGTTTTCTGCATGCTCAATTGCTTTAATATATGCTGTCCCAATGATTGCACCGGAAGAATACTCACACGCTTTTTTAAAAGTTTGATGATCTTTTATTCCAAAACCAATCATGATTTTATTTTTTAAATTCATGTTTTTTATTCTTTCAAAATAACTTTCCTGTGCATTTATGTTTTTATCTGAACCGGTAATTGAGGAAGAGGAAACGGCATAAATAAAACCATTACTGAGTGAATCAATTTTCCTGATTCTTTGTTCAGAAGTTTCGGGTGTAATTAAAAAAATAAAATCGAGTCCATTTTCGTCAAAAATTTCTCTGTACTCATTTTCATATTCTGCTATCGGAAGATCCGGAAGAATAATTCCACTGATGCCGGCATTCTTAGCTTCAATACAAAACTTTTCAAAGCCATATTGCATAACAGGATTCAAATAACCCATTAGGATTAATGGAGAATTCTTTTTTGAAGCAGGGGTATTTTTATAAAAATTATTTAATTGATCAAAAAGAATTTTGATCGTCATTCCATTTTGCAAAGCCTTCATGCTGCTGTTTTGTATGACAGGCCCATCTGCTAATGGATCACTATAAGGCATTCCAATTTCGATCATATCAGCGCCATTCTGCTGCAATGATTCAAGAATTTTTACGGTATCATTTAATTGAGGAAAACCGGCTGTAAAATAAATACTCAGGATATTTTTTTTCTTTTCTGAAAATAATTTTTGAATGGAATTCATTACGTATTTTTTATTTCTTTGAATAAACAGGAACGGATGATATAAGAATTGTTTTCAGGCACAATTTCAGTAAACAAACTAATAGTGATGATTCTTAATTAGCACATTAGCAGATTAGGGAATTAATTTCTTCATATAAGTATCCATATCCTTATCCCCTCTCCCACTCAGATTTATTACAACCACCTCTTCTTTTCTAAATTTTATTTTGTTTAAAACCGCCAATGCATGCGCAGATTCTAACGCAGGAATTATCCCTTCTAACTTTGCTAATTCAAAAGCTGCCGCCAGGGCTTCATCATCCGTTGCATTCATAAATTGTGCTCTTTTTGTAGCAAATAAATTTGCGTGCATCGGACCGATTCCCGGATAATCCAAACCGGCTGAAATGCTGTGCGGCTCTATTACCTGCCCATCTTCAGTTTGCATTACGTAGCTTTTACTTCCATGCAAAATACCAACAGAACCTAACTGGGTAGTTGCGGCACTCATGCCACTTTCTATACCGAAGCCAGCCGCTTCAACAGCAATTAATTTGACAGAATCCTCATTTAAAAAATGATAAAAAGCGCCCGCTGCGTTACTGCCGCCTCCAACACATGCAATGACATAATCCGGAAATTCATTGCCTGTTTTTTCGTTTAACTGTTTGCGGATTTCTTTGCTAATCACACTTTGAAAACGAGCCACCATATCCGGATATGGATGGGGCCCAACTACGCTTCCTATCAAATAATAAGTATCGTTGGGGTTATTGATCCAATCGCGGATAGCTTCATTGGTGGCGTCTTTCAGCGTTTTACTTCCGCTGATTGCCGGAATAACTTTTGCGCCAAGCATTTTCATTCTTGCTACATTTGGCGCCTGACGCCCGATATCTTTTTCGCCCATATAAACAATACATTCCAGGTTTTTTAAAGCACAAACTGTAGCAGTGGCTACTCCATGCTGGCCAGCACCGGTTTCCGCAATAATTCTTTTTTTGCCCAGCCTTTCAGCAAGCAAGATTTGACCGATCGTATTATTTATTTTATGAGCTCCGGTGTGGCAAAGATCTTCGCGCTTCAAAAAAATTTGTGTCCCATATTTCTTGCTTAATCTTTCCGCAGGATATAAAGGTGTTGGCCTTCCAACATAGTCTTTTAAAAGAGCATCAAATTCTTTTTTAAAACTTTCTTCATGTATAATTCTTAAATAATTTTCTTTCAAATCCTCCACGTTATTGTGGAGCATCTCCGGTACATAAGCACCTCCAAACTGCCCATAGTAGCCGTTTTCATCAGGTTGATTAAACATTTTCATTTACTTACTTCTGGTTTTTTAAGAGAATTTTTATTTTTTATAATCAATGCTTTCCTGATATAAAGTTTCAGGAGCAAGGTCAGCCTTATTCGCCCATTCAACGGTATCAAAGCTTACTCTTGCTTACTTGAAAATATTTGCATCTTTCAATTTTTTAAATATCCTTTTCCCAAATAGGGCTTCATATCAAAAATTTTTTGTCAGCTATCTAAAGAAGTTATATTTTATCGCGGCAAAAAACATGTAATATCAATTTTACTTTTTAATTTGATTTACAAATTCTTTTATCAATTTCAGATCTTTTATTCCCGGCTCTTTTTCAAACCTGCTGTTCACATCCACACCATAAAAAAACGGATGATGAAATGTTTTCAACGCTTCTGCATCATTAATGCTAATGCCGCCGCTTATAAAAAAAGGTTTTCCTATTACAGAATCTCCAAGCAAATTCCAGTTAAATTTTTCTCCCGTGCCGCCATACAGACCCGCATTTGCTTTATCAAATAAATAGTAATCGCAAACCTCATCATATTCCTTAACCAGCCAATCAATATTTGAATCAAAATCAGCGATACGAAAGGCTTTGATTACTTTTATCTTATCGCTGATACGGCTACAAAAAGTAGCTGTTTCATCGCCATGAAGCTGAACCATATCCAGACCAAAATCTTCAATTTGCTGCATAATTTCTTCCTCAGCCGCATTTACAAAAACACCGACTTTTGGAATGGACAAATTCAATTCACGCATATCATGCCCGGAAATTTTTTTTAAAACATACCGGGGCGATTGCTGATAAAAAATAAGACCCGCATAATCAATTCCAAGATTCTCCAATTCTTTCAATTGATTAAGATTCCTGTTGCCACACACTTTTATTTTCATCATTATCTTTTTATAAACACGAATTTTTTACATCAATTACCCGAATTCCGGCCTTTGCAATTAGTGAAATCGGTGGGCAGAATTAGTGTTATCAAAATTCTTCAAATCTTTTACAAAATCAGCAAATGCTTCACCAGGATTTTTTTCTTTCATAAATTTTTCACCTATCAGAAAACCATCGAATCCATTCCGTTTTAAAAAATGGATTGTTTTGACATCATCAATTCCGCTTTCAGAAATTTTAATTTTATCTAAAGGAATCTTTTTACACAATTCAACCGAATGATTCAAATCAACTTTAAAATTTTTCAGATCACGATTATTAATTCCTACTACATCTACATCATCACAAACATGTTCTAATTCATTTTCCTGATGAATTTCCAGCAATACATTTAATCCAAGATTCTTTGCAAATTTCGACAATATTTCTACTCTCGTTTTTTCAAGACAAGCAGCGATCAATAAAATAATATCGGCGCCATAAGCTTTCGATTCTATTAATTGCCATTCATCAATGATAAAATCTTTTCTTAAAACCGGAATATCATTCATCCTTGCCTCTTCTAAATCGTTCAAAGAACCTCCAAAAAATTCTTCATCGGTAAGTACAGAAACAGCACTGGCGCCATATTTCATGTAATCTTTTGTTACATCTTCAACCATGGAAGAATTATTAATGATTCCTTTTGACGGAGATTTTCTTTTAAACTCGGCAATGATTCCCGTCTTCTTTTTGTTCAGTAAAAAATCTTTAAAAGAAAAAACTTCATTTTTAAAAGAAGGCATATTTTCCAAGTCAAAAATGCTTTTTGAATGCTTTCTCTGATCCACTTCCATTTTCTTCTTTGCAATGATTGTATCCAGGATATTCATGATTGAAGAGTGATTAGTTGTTGAAAATTTTTGTATGCTTTTCCACTTTCAAGGCTTTCGACACTCATTGCATAACAGGAATCATAATCCGGAAATTTTCCTGTTGCAAAAAGCGCCATTGCGGCATTGGCCATCACCACTGCATTCTGCGCCCAGGTTCCGTCACCTTTTAAGATTTTTAAAAATATTTTTGCCGCCTCATCGGTAGAATTTCCTCCAAAAATATCTGAAGCATTGACTGTTCTTTTTCCCAGATATTCAGCAGATAATATTTTCTCTCCTTCATTGGTAATCACTTTCGTATCGCCCGTCAGAGAAATTTCGTCGTAGCCTTCCAAACTATGAATAATCATAAAACGTGCATCTGATTGCTGCAATAAATATGAATAAATTCTGGCCATTTCCAGGTTATAAACTCCAATCATTTGCACTTTTGGCAATGCCGGATTTACCATTGGTCCAAGCATGTTAAAAAATGTTCGTACTCCCAGGTTTTTTCTGATTGCCCCTACTACTTTCAATGCCGGATGAAACAACGGCGCGTGCATAAAACAAATATTTACTTCTTCAATTTCATGGAGCAATTTTTTATTCTCATTAGAAAACCGATAACCCAAAGTTTCCATCACGTTGCTGGAGCCGCTGATAGAGGTTGCTCCATAATTTCCGTGCTTGGCTACTTTTTCTCCTGCACCCGCAACAATGAAACAACTAAGTGTAGAAATATTGAATGTATTTTTGCCATCTCCGCCTGTGCCCACAATGTCTATAACGCTGTGTTCATTCAGGTTTACAGGCACACACAATTCCATCAGCGCATCGCGAAAACCAAGCAATTCAGGAATTGTAATACTTCGCATCAGGTAAACCGTGGTGAAAGAAGCAATTTCAGGATCTGAATAAATTCCTTTGGATATATTCAGCAAAACTTCTTTTGCTGCATCACGCGATAATGTTTTATGTTCAAATAAATATTGCAAAATCTTTTTCATAAAATAAGAATGTAAATGGTGATTAGTGAATGGTGAATGGATAGTGTAACAATTCAACAATAGAACAATCCAGCAATCCAATAATCCAATAATCCAATAATTTAATAATTTAATAATTTAATAATTTAATAACCCAACCAATTCCTCATCATTTTCTCTCCCATTGGGGTCAATACACTTTCCGGATGAAACTGCACACCTTGCACATCAAAAGTTTTATGTCGCAACGCCATAACGTATCCGTTTTCGTCTTCGGCAGTTATTTCCAGATCATCGGGAAAATTTTCTTTACTCACAATCCATGAATGATACCGGCCAACCTCCAGTTCACTGGGTAATGATTTGAAAACATCGTTTTCAAATGAAGTTCTTTCTTCATTCACATTAATTTTTGTGGCTACTCCATGATAAACATTTTTTAAATTTTCAAGTCTGCCGCCAAAAGTTTCTGCGATTGCCTGTTGCCCCAGACACACGCCTAATATGGATTTTGAAGAAGCATATTCTTTCATCAACGGTAATAGCAATCCTGATTCGCATGGAAGCCCGGGTCCTGGGGATAAAATAATTTTATCATAATCATTTATTTTTTCAAGAGAAATTTTATCATTGCGAAATACATCCACTTTGCCGTGAATTATTTTCTCTACAACATGAACAAGGTTGTAAGTAAAAGAATCGTAATTATCAAAAATTAAAATTTTCATGCCGTTATTTTTTAAATATTTTCTGCTGATTTAATCGCTGCTTTCAGCGCATTTAATTTATTATTCACTTCCTGCAGCTCACTCTGTGGATTAGACGCAGCAACGATTCCGGCACCGGCCTGGTAATTCAAACAATTATTTTTGCTTAAAAATGTTCTGATCATAATTGCCTGATTTATGTCTCCGTTGAAACCTACAAAACCAATGCATCCGCCATAATACCCGCGCGGTATTTTCTCAAATTCATTAATCAGTTGCATCGCTTTATATTTTGGTGCACCGCTCAAAGTACCAGCGGGAAAAGTGATTGCCAGCAAATCAAAAGGATTGGTATTTTTTTCTACAGTACCTTTTACTTCGCTCACCAAATGAATGACGTGAGAAAAATATTGTACTTCACAAAAGCGGTTCACATAAACATTGCTGCATAAACGGCTGAGATCATTTCGCGCAAGATCGACCAGCATCACATGTTCAGCGGTTTCTTTTTTATCATTTAATAATTTTTCCGCCAGTTGTTCATCTTCAGCATCGTTCCCGGTCCGTCTGAAAGTTCCTGCGATGGGATGAACCACCGCTATATTATTTTTAACTTTCAATTGGGCTTCGGGACTGCTTCCAAATATGCGGTAATCGCCATAATCAAAATAAAAAAGATAAGGGCTTGGATTTATATTTCGCAAAGCGCGGTACACATTAAATTCATCGCCTGAAAATTGCTGCTGAAATTGCCTGCTCAAAACGATCTGGAAAACATCGCCTCTTTCACAACTGGCAATTCCTTTTTTTACCATGCCTGCATATTCATCATTTGTCAATGAAGAAGTTTCATTTTTGATGGTTGCAAAAGGAAATGCAGGAACATCTTTGCTTCTGATAATACTTTCAATCAATTCAATTTCACTTTCAATTCCTTTGATATGATTCTGACAGATAAACAATTCATTTTTAAAATGATTGATCGCAATAACGTATTGGTATAAGCGATAACGAACTAAAGGGATGTGAGAATCGGGTTGTGAATTGTGAGTAGTGAAATGAATGTCTTCAAAAAATTGAATTGCATCGAAAGAGGTGTAACCAAATAAGCCCTGAGCCATGCTTACAGGCATTTCTGCAGGTTCTGCAATATGAAAATGCTGCATAAAACTCCAAATCTCATCTGCAACTTTTGTTTGTGGATTGATGGCAATTTTCTTTGGTTCCTGCAGAGGAAATTTGTATTCAATCTCACCCAGATTTTTTATTTCAATTCCCGCAATCGCATTGATTCCAATAAAGGAAAAACTATTTTCACCTGCATGAAAATCGGCACTTTCCAAAAGTATTGTATCCCGGAAACGATCACGCAAACGAAGATAAATGCCAACCGGGGTATAAACATCGGCCAACAGCTTTTTGGATGTAGTAGATAATTCTATTTTTTTCATAACATAAAAAAACCCCGGCTTTAGTGCCGGGGCGTAATATTTATTTTAAAACACAAATAATAGCAAGGCACAATCTTCAGATCGTGTGCCACCAGCTATTGTATGTATTGTTGACTTTCATTTTCAGAATGCAAATATGAAATTAAAAATGCTAACCAGCAAATTTTTTTCAAATAATGCAAAGAAAATTATAAAAAATCTGATGATGCAACTATGGCATGTTTTTTTCAATCTCAAGTGGAAATAATTGCATTGAAACCGTTTTTGTTTTTCCTTTTTCTGCTCAGCTTTTCTTTTGCAAAAGCGCAAAAGATTGATAGTATTTATGTGCATCTTTATACAGACAGCCTGAAAAAAGGCACATATAATTATATAAATATTGATGGCAAACTCTCCAACGGAAGGTATCTTCCATTGGATTCCACCGAAATTATTTTTTCATCTTCTGATGGAAAATTTTATGGCAATTCTCTTTATCTGCCGGATGATTTTCCTAAGGAAAAAGTACATATAAAAGCGGTGCTCCGTTCAAATCCTTCAATGTACAAAGAGTTTGACCTTTACATAAAAAAAATTCCGAATCCTGCAAAGTTGAAAACGCTTGACGAGATTTTAAATGAGGGCAAAAAAAGACATTAAAAGATAACGATAAAAACCCCTTGAAAACACACACCTGATGCGCTGAAGTCTAATTACGACAGCGCATTTTTTATTTAAAATTGTGAATTATGAATTACGATGTTTCAAAGAAGAAAATAATCTTTGTGATGGCTACAAATAAAAAACCGGCAAGTTACTTACATCGCACCGCTCAACCACATACCCTTGCTATCTTCCGATCCTGGGGGAGTTCTGCAGGAGCTGGCCGTATAAGGCTTGCCGGGGCGCAAATATAGGGAGAGAATTGAAAAATATCAATTTTCAATTTCAGTATTTATTTTTTTACGTCGATCGTAACCATGGAAGCCAATTTATTTCCATAAGAGCGATGCGCGCCATCAGCAAATTGCAAAACAAGTTTATGTTTTCCGGGAGGCAATGTAAGGGTAGCTTCTTCCTGTGCATTTCCATAATGAATGTGCGTGCTGTCTTTTGCAATCACTTCTCCTGATGGGATAGAATCTTCTGCATCCACGATGATATGAAAATGGCCTGAGTTGGGCTTTACAGCTCCTGCAGAATCAACAGTGATTCCTGTAGCTCCCATTACTACTTTTAACGGTGAAGTAACGGTTTCTCCATTTTTCAGATTTTTAAAAAAGACTTTAGCATTTGCAGGCACTTCAGGAAGGGAAGACGTAGTTGCCATGTTCATCGAAGCATGCGAAGTGTCTGCGGTTACAGCCGTTGAATCGGTTTTAGTGGTTTCTTTGCTGCCGCCTGAATTGCAGGAAATCAAACCCATAAGTAAAATGGCCGGGATGCTGAGAAATTTGTTCATTATTTTAAATTTAAAGGTTACATAATCATCTAAAGATAGTAAAGCAATAAATAACCGGGTTTTCAAATTTCAAATTTTCAAATTTTCAAATTAAAAACTCAATCCAGGCTGATCGCTTCTGGAATCAAAAGTAGCAACACCAATCAATTCATCAGCGCGCCCAATAAAAGGCCTGTAATAAACCAAAATCGTATAAAGATTTTCAGTTTCAAAATAATTGCCATCCATTTCTGAATAAACCGCATGATTATTTTTATCAACAGACATGTATGTATAATCATAGTATCCCTGCTTCATAAAAAGATGCGTTTCATATTTTTTTTCCTGTGGATTGAAAATCATTTTCAAACTATCTGTAAAATTATAATCGGTTAACTGACCGAAAAGATAAATATCTTTATTCGTATATGCTTCACCGTTAGGTGGCACATAAGAAAAATAAACCGTGGCATAATCTCCTTCATAAAAAGGATTAATTCCACGAATGGCTTCTATCGTTGACATCCCATTAAGGTCGCGGTAATACACATATCTTTGATTGGCCAAGGATGCATCAGGCCGCAAAAAAATATCCGTTGAATTTTTCTTATAATCAGCGGTTAAAACGCGGTCGCTTTGCAGATGAAAATCTCTGAGATCCAGCCAGCGCCATTCTTTGCCGGCAGGAAAAACAGCTGTATTTTCAGAATTATATTCAAGCGCAGTTCCCCGGATAAAGGCTGGTTTTAAATTCGTCATGGCAATATCCCAGCGATAATTTTGAAGAATAACCACTTTTATTTGTTGTGCCGCATTAAAGGACTGCAGCGCTTTTACGTCCACTGTAAATTGAAGTTTTTGATGAGTATGCATAAATTGAGGAGCATAAGGCTGGGTAATTCTTGCAGCTATTGTAGATTTATTATCCACTACCATCAACCTTTTTGTAAAAACCAATTGAGAAGTATCGCCATTCAAAAAAACTTTTAAAATATAATTCCCTGATCTTGTCGGATACATGCTTTGATCAGGTAATACAAGCTGATAATGGGTATATCTTACATGAGAAATAGCTGAAAAACGATAATTGCTGATTCGTGTTTGAGTAAAACCTTTGAGGTAATCAAACTGCCCAAGATTTGCGGGTGTCCAATCACTGTTGCAAAGCTGATAGGTATAATAATAATATTTTACATCCGCATCCAAATCATCGAAATGCAGTTCCAGCAGGTCATTGCTGTTTAATCTGATTACAGGAATACTTAACTGGTTTCCTGAATTATACAATCTTACCGTTTTAATATTTTTTACATAAATACTATCCGGAGATTGTGCAAATACATTTTGCGAAGTGAAAAATATGGCAAAAATAAAAACAACTTTTAACGATTTCATTTTAATGATTTAAAAAAAATTAGTTTTACAAAAATCAAAAATAGTCCTTTTGAATGTTTCATCTTTTATAGCCGGAAGAATCGCGTTTAACAAGCAAAAGACTTTCTCACGATTCATTATCGGGCTGGCTATTACGGCTACAATGATAAGCGTTGCTGTGATGATTGTGGCATTAAGTTTTGTGAATGGTTTTCAAAATGTTATCAGCAATAAAGTTTTTAGTTTCTGGGGGCATATTCGCGTGCAACAAAATGTAATGTCGCAGGCAAATATTGCTGAAGAAACACCTATTGAAAGAAACGATACGCTGGAGCATTTTTTAAAAGGAATGCCACAGGTAAAAAATGTGGCGCGATATGCTACCAAGTCCGCCATTATTCGCTTTAAAGACGATATCGAAAGTGTTTTGATGAAGGGCGTTGACAGCAGTTTTGATTTCAACCGGCTCAATTCTTTTTTACAAAAAGGAAAATGGGTTTCATTTACAGATAGCGGTTATAGCAAAGACATTGATATTTCTGCCTACACTGCCAATCAGTTGGAAGCGAATGTTGGCGACAGCGTGATTATTTTATTTATTCAAAGCAATGGAAGCCAACGGGCGCGAAAATTAAAAATTGCAGGAATATTTAAAACCGGAATTGATGAATATGATCACAATTTTTGCATCGGCGATATCAAATTAATTCAGCGGCTGAACGATTGGAAGCCTGATGAAATCGGCGGTTACGAGATATTTCTAAAAGATTATAAACAAACAGATTCAGTCAATAATTATCTGTATGATTCTGAAGTGTTGCCGGACAAATGGTACAGCAAAACGATACAGGAAATCTATCCGAATATTTTTGACTGGCTAAATCTGCAGGGAAGAATAAAAAGTATTTTGTTGATTATTATGATGGTTGTTGCGGTTGTAAATTTAATCACTTGTCTGATAATTTTAGTGCTGGAAAGAACAACAATGGTTGGAATTTTAAAAGCAATAGGAGCAAAAAGCCTGACTATTCAAAAGATTTTTTTATACAATACAACCATTATTGCTTTTACCGGTGTTATCGCAGGCACTTTGCTTGGCTTGGGAATATGTTATCTGCAGGAAATGACCGGGTTTATTAAGCTGGATGAAGAAGCGTATTTCATGAAAGAAGCCCATGCAGATGTAATCTGGTGGCAGATTGCAGCGATTGATGTGGCTACATTAATTGTTTGTTTTTTAATGCTGATTATTCCGTCTTTATTAATCAAAAAAATACAACCGGTGAAAGCGATTGAGTTTAGGTGATTATTCAATTATTAAACTATTGTTTTGCTGATACTTCACTCTTCAAACCTGATACCTCAACCTTGGCAGGATTTATGTATTAGTTGAAAAAACAATTTTTACTTTTATGAAAAAAGCAATCCGGGTTTTATTCTTTATAGCAACAGGTACTTTTATTATAAGCTGTTCTTCTTCAAAGAATGCAACAAATTTAACTCCTACAAACAGCCATCTTGCCGGCAAATGGACCATTTCAAATATCGCTGTTGATGTTCCTTCTGGTTTCCAGGTTACCAATGTTTTTGATGAAGCACCTTATGCTGATTTCAAAGGGAGTACCTGGGATTTAATCAGGAATGGCAATGGTTCTTTTACACTTTCAAACGGTAGAAAAGAAAATATTTACTGGAGTATTTTTGGCAAAGGCGATAATGCGCAATTTCAATTTAAAAAACTGAACGGGCAGAAAGCAAGAAATGTGGAAGAAGGCTACCGGCTTGCATTAGGCCCGATAAGCAGCAATAGTTTTACAGCTAAATCTACTATCAATACCAGTACAGACAGCACTGGTTCCATCACTTATACTTTTACGAAACAATGATTCGTTGTCATGAATTGCATGGATACGAGAATTAAAGGCACAGGTAATTTCTGTTTCGAACCACTTCTAAAGCATTCTCTCTAAACCATTTTTCTCTTTCACTTCTGTTTTACTCATTTCACGAATGGCATCAGCAATATGATTTGCATCAATACCAGCTTCGCTTTGTTGTTGTTTTTGAGAAGCATGTTCAATGATTGCATCCGGAATTCCTAATATTTTTACATCCGCTTTATAATGATGTTCGTTCATAAATTCGAGTATTGCAGAACCAAAACCTCCAATAACAGTTCCGTCTTCGACAGTAATTATCTTTGAATATTTCTGAAACACTTCATGCAATAATTCTTCATGCAGAGGCTTTACAAAACGCAGGTCATAGTGTGCCGGGTTCAGTCCTTCTGATTTCACATCTCTGATGGCTGCAGCAGCAAAATTACCGGGATGACCAAATGATAAAATGGCAATTTCTTCTCCATCTTTCAATTCTCTTCCCGTGCCAATTTTAATTTCTTTCATTTCCGTTTTCCAATCTGCTTTTACTGCTTCACCACGCGGGTAGCGGATTACAAAAGGATTTTTAGTTGAATCCAATTGTGCCGTGTACATCAAATTTCTCAATTCACTTTCATTCATCGGAGCGCTCACAATCATATTCGGGATGCAGCGCATAAAGGCAATATCATAAGCACCCTGGTGTGTAGCACCGTCTTCCCCGACTAGCCCGGCTCTGTCAATACAAAAAACAACAGGCAAATTTTGCAATGCCACATCATGAATCACCTGGTCGTAAGCACGTTGCATAAATGAAGAATAAATATTGCAAAAAACTTTGATTCCCTGTGTAGCAAGCCCGGCGCTTAGGGTAACAGAATGTTGTTCGCAAATGCCTACATCAAAAGCGCGGTAGGGCATTTGCTCCATCATATATTTTAATGAACACCCGCTTGGCATAGCTGGCGTAACCCCCATTATTTTATCATTTTTTTCTGCCAGCTCAATAATCGTATATCCAAAAACGTCCTGGTATTTTGGAGGCTGTGGCAATTCAAATTTTTTCTTATAAATTTCTCCGGTTATTTTATCAAACAATCCCGGGGCATGCCATTTTGTTTGGTCTTTTTCGGCCAATTCATATCCTTTCCCTTTTACCGTTTTGATGTGTAACAACTTCGGGCCTGAAATTTCTTTCATATCCTGTAAAGTATCTACCAGTTTAGTAATATTATGACCGTCTATCGGCCCGAAATAACGGATATTCAATGATTCAAAAAGATTGCTGCTTCTGCTTACCATTCCCTTTAAAGAAGTTTCAATTTTTGAAACCATTTTCCTGGAAAATGTTTTACCCGGAAGTTTTCCCAATGCTTTCCAAAAATCATCACGGAATTTATTGTACGTTTGAGAAGTGGTAATATCTGTAAGATATTCTTTCAGAGCGCCTACATTCGGATCAATGCTCATGCAATTATCATTGAGAATTATCAGCAAATTACTTTTCTCAATTCCCGCGTGATTCATTGCCTCAAAAGCTTCGCCTGCAGTCATTGCGCCATCGCCAATTATGGCTACATGCTGGCGGTTATCTTCACCTTTATAATGGGAAGCCATGGCCATTCCTAAAGCTGCTGAAATAGATGTAGATGAATGACCAACCCCAAAAGTATCATATTCGCTTTCAGCTCTTTTAGGAAAACCACTCAAGCCGTTTTTTTTCCGAATGGTATCAAAAGTATCCCTCCGGCCGGTAAGAATTTTATGACCATAAGCCTGGTGGCCGACATCCCAAACCAACTGGTCGTAAGGCGTATTAAAAACATAATGCAAAGCGACTGTAAGCTCCACCACACCAAGGCTTGCGGCAAAATGGCCACCGTGCACGCTCACTACATCCACAATATATTGTCGCAGTTCATCAGACAACTGATGCAATTGTGTACGGTCAAGTTTTTTTAGATCGGCAGGAAAATTAATTGTCTTTAACAGAGGTCCCGGTGTGATTTCCATTCGTAAAAATTAATGGGTAAAAATACAATTTTTCTTAGAAAAAATTAGAAGGAATTTAGCAGTAACTGGAGATTGAAGACGATTGAGCGATTTAAATGATTGAGAAGAATTTAAAATGCAAAAGAGTAATATTTGATTTTCCCTTGTTTACGAAATCAGTCCTTTTCACCTTTTCACATGAATCATTCTTCCATTTCCTTTCTTATTTCATCAGAAATTTTCACCAAAACCTTATCAATTCTTTGTCCGTCCATATCGACA
>Ga0157370_10002387_pt1 | contig 22646 bp, 24 predicted proteins | sample C35metaG_FD_113463 | JGI IMG/M metagenome (GOLD analysis project Ga0157370, IMG submission 113463) | Corn rhizosphere microbial communities from Kellogg Biological Station, Michigan, USA - C3-5 metaG | ecosystem: Host-associated > Plants > Roots > Rhizosphere > Soil | place: USA: Michigan...
CCCGGACGTTTTGATAAGATCCTTGATGTTCAGCATTGTTATCTGCAGGCCGAACCTTCAAATGCACTAAGAAATGAAGTGAGGAGCTATGCCATTAAAAATGGCTTAACTTTTTATGATCTTCGTAACCATGAAGGGAATTTACGGAACCTGATCATCAGAACCTCCTCTACGGGAGAAGTGATGGTTGCCGTGATTTTTGCTTATGCAGAGCAGGATCAGATTGACGGACTGATGGAATACCTGAAGGTCAATTTCAAAGAAATCACCTCGTTACTGTATATTGTTAATCAGAAGAAAAATGACACCATTTTTGATCAGGATGTAATTGTGTACGCCGGCCGGGACCATATCTTTGAGGAAATGGACGGTCTTAAGTTTAAGATCGGTGTTAAATCTTTCTATCAGACCAATTCTGATCAGGCCCATGAATTGTATAAAATTACCAGGGAATTTGCCGGCTTTACCGGAAATGAGCTGGTGTATGATTTATATACCGGGGCGGGAACTATTGCAAATTTTGTTGCCCGTCAGGTAAAACAGGTGGTTGGGGTAGAATATGTGCCCACGGCGATTGAGGATGCGAAGTTTAACTCTGCATTGAACGGTATAGACAATACCATTTTTTATGCGGGTGATATGAAAGATATCCTGACTGCTGAATTTGTAACAGAGCATGGCAAGCCGGATGTAGTGATCACAGATCCGCCAAGGGCAGGTATGCATACCGATGTGGTAGAGCGCCTTCTGGAGATGGAAGCAGAAAAGATTGTGTATGTAAGCTGTAATGCAGCGACACAAGCCAGAGACCTTGCCTTACTGAAAGAGAAGTATGAAGTTGTTCGTATCAAACCGGTAGATATGTTTCCGCATACCCAACATGTGGAAAACGTAGTTTTGTTAAAACTCCAAAAATAATTTAAATGGATGTAGAAGAGTTAATGCCGCAACAGCCGGCAGGTGACGGGAAAAGTGAAAAGAAACAAAGCCCGCTGGTGAGCCTGGAGAAAGATCTGGAATTTTATGCAGAATCTATTAAAGAAGTGGCTGTAGAAATTATGGTAGAAGGCATTTCAGCCCACCCGATCTTTATTGCCCATCAGCATAGTGTGAGTATAGGAGAACTGATCCTGAACAGGGAAGAGTTGAACACCAACTGGACCATTCAGGCCTCCACACTGGAAGAATTTATTCAAAAAGGAATTATTCAGCCGGACAGAAAAGAACTGTTCTTGAAGAGCTATAAAAGGCCCGAAGATTATATGTGTGTATTTGTGATTGTACCGGAAGGCGCAAATTTCATTTACTATCCTTATAAAAAGAGGCATTAAAAAAAATCCCTGCCAGGGAGGGGATTCCAGGGCAGGGATTACAAACTAAAAACTAAACTTAATTTACTTTCGTTACATCTCCGCTTTTAGAGGAGTTATTTCTTAGAGCGGCATCTCCTTTATAGTGGATGTCACTGCCTCCGCTGGCACTGGCTTCAAGCGCACGTGTTACATATACATTGGCATCTGATCCGCCACTGGAACTTACCTTTGCATTCTCTGCTTTAAATTCATAGGCTTTGATATCGCTTCCTCCGCTCGATTGAATTTCCATATTGGTTGCACTGCCTTTGAGGGTTACATCAGAACCACCACTGGCCTGCAGCTGGAAATCCCTCGCGGTCAGGTCTAATTTAAGATCAGAACCACCCGAAGCCCTTACGTTCAGACGGTCGGTTTTTATAGGGGCCTGACTAAAAACGTCGCTTCCTCCGCTTGCAGTAAGTGCCGTTAATGTTTTAAAGTTCACATAAGCTTTGATGCTTTGTCCTTTAAAAAATCTGCCCCATCCCGAATTGTCTTTATACCGGATGGTCAGGGTATTGCCGTTTTTCTCAACGATCACATTTTTCAGTAAATCATCGTGTGCAACAACTTTAACAGCTTCGGTTCCGTTCTGCGTCAGATAAAGGTCGATACCACTGGCAACAGCGACCTCACTAAAATTATTTACAGAAAAATTTTTACTCGGTTGTGCGTAAAGGGTCAGCGTGCTTAAGCAATAGACCAGCGCCAGGGCGAACATTGATTTAACAGGGTATAAGGTTCTCATGCGATTAGGTTTTACTTAATTTAGACGCACAAAGTATTGAAACGTTGCAAACTTTAGAAAATATTTTTTAAATATTTGATTATGATCGTTAAAATAGTTCTTTTTGTAGGACAAACAATGTACAAATGGCCGATTCTCAATTAGTAGTTCTGGATAAAATACAAATACAGCAAAAGATCAACCGGATTGCTTACCAGATCCTGGAAGACAATCTTAATGAAAAAGAGATTGTACTGGCTGGTATATGGGACAGAGGCTATAAGCTGGCTTTGAGGCTTAAGGAGGTTCTGTTGAAGATTTCCGATCTGAAAGTCCTTATTCTTAGGATTGATCTGGAAAAGAACAACAGTAAACTGGTGGCCAGCACAGATCTGGATGAAAGCAAGTGGAAAAATAAGGTGATCATATTGGTGGATGATGTGTTGAATAGTGGGAAAACTCTTGCTTACGGATTGGGTGTATTTTTAAACACCCCCCATAAAAAGATCCGTACCGTTGTATTGGTAGACAGAAGCCATAAAATTTTTCCGGTTGCCACCGATTTTGTGGGTTTACAAATGGCTACAGTACTTAAGGAACATGTAGATGTGGTTCTGGATGTGGACGGACAGGAAGACTCTGTTTACCTGAGCTAGGTATTTGTTTTTCTGGCTGTTTTTTTGCACTTTAGAGGATGCACCAGCCGCGTAAGAATTCAATTGTTCAGCAGGTCTTTTCCTGGTATATCGATTATCTCTTTAAAAGGGATTTCTCTTCTTACAGTTACACCACAGACCTTAATGTAAAAGAAGATGAAGCTATTCTCCTGCTGTCTAATCATTTTAGCTGGTGGGATGGTTTTGTCATGGTATATTTAAACAAGAGGGTATTTAAGAAGCAATTTCATGTACTGGTAACAGGAGAGGATTATAAAAAGCAATGGTTCTTAAAGTATTTTGGTGGCTTTGCCCCGGAACAAAAAGGTAAAGATGTGGTAGAGACATTACTTTATGCCGGACACTTGCTGGATGACCCTTTAAACCTGGTTCTGCTGTTTCCGCAAGGTAAACTGCATTCCGGGCATGTGGGCAGTATCACTTTCGAAAAAGGGATTATGCAGGTACTCAACGCCTCCAAAAAGAAATTTCAAGTGGTTTTTTCGGCAACGCTGTGTGATTACTTCAATCAGCGTAAACCTCAGATGAGAACTTATCTTAAAGAATGGGAAGCCGAAGAATACGTGAGTCTGCAATTGCTTAAAAGCGAATACAATAAGCATTATGACCATGCGCTGAAACAGCAGTCAAAAATTGCACTATAAAGGCTCCCGGTTTTTACGTATTTTTGCAGAAAGAAAGAGAAAATATGTCCTATAATTTAACGGTTACTATAGATAAAGATTCTGGATTCTGTTTCGGTGTAGTCTATGCTATTGAAATGGCAGAGGATATACTGGACCATGAAGATTATCTGTATTGCCTGGGAGATATTGTTCATAACGATGAAGAAGTCAGAAGGTTAACTGACAAGGGCTTGCGGATCATTGACCATGAACAACTCAAATCACTCAGAAACGAGAAAGTTTTGGTTCGTGCACATGGCGAGGCACCATCCACCTATGAACTGGCCCTGAAAAATGAACTGATCCTGATAGATGCTTCCTGTCCGGTCGTTTTAAAATTACAGAACCGGATCAAGAACTCTCATGATGAGGGAGAGCCCATTCTTATTTTTGGAAAGCATGGCCACGCAGAGGTCATCGGTTTACAAGGGCAAACGGATGGACAGGCTATTGTGTTTCAAGACCTGTCGGAGCTCGATAATGTGGAACTGCCATCATCATTTACCCTATACAGTCAGACCACCAAAAGCACAGATAAATTTTATCATATCAAAGACCAGTTACTGAGCAGGGGCTACGAAGTAAAAGCTAATGATACCATTTGCAGGCAAGTATCCAACCGTTACGGTGATCTTGAAAAGTTTGTGGTTAATTTTGATAAGATCATCTTTGTTTCCGGAAAGAAATCTTCCAATGGTAAAGTATTGTATGATGTTTGCAAAAAATACAACGACAATGCTTACTTTATCTCCAATGTAGAAGAAATAGATCTCTCCTGGTTTAATCCGAATGACAAGGTGGGGATTTGCGGGGCAACCTCCACACCAATGTGGCTGATGGAGCAGGTGAAAGCATTTCTTCTTCATCATTAAAAAGTAATTATTAGTTTTCAGAAAACAGATTAAGCATTATAACGCCTTGATTCGTTATTTTTGGGCAATTTATGGGAAAAAAGGGTATATTATTAGTGAATTTAGGGACTCCAGACAGTCCGGAAGTTAAAGATGTTCGTAAATATCTAGATCAGTTTCTGATGGATGAACGGGTGATTGACATTCCTGCCTTCAATAGAACCCTTTTGGTTAAAGGGATAATTGTTCCTTTCCGAAGCCCCAAAACATCCAAACTCTATAAAGAAATCTGGGATGAGAATGGCTCTCCTTTACTGTATTTCAGTAAGATCCAGGCCGCCCTGTTGCAGGACCAGCTTGGACCAGATTATCAGGTGGAACTGGCCATGCGTTACCAAAACCCTTCCATTGCCACAGCACTTGAAAAAATGAAGGCCAATCTGGTGGAAGACATCCGGGTCATCCCAATGTTTCCACAATATGCTTCGGCCAGTACCGGATCTGTGATACAAAGTGTGATGGAAATCCTGAGTAAATGGCCGACAGTGCCCCCGGTATCTTTTGTAAATTCTTTTCATAACAATGAACTTGTGCTGGAGGCTTTCGCTGAAAATGCGAAGAAATATCAGCCGGAAACTTATGATCATGTTTTGTTCAGCTTTCACGGACTTCCAGAGCGGCAGCTCTTGAAATGTGACCATACTGGAAGCTATTGCCTGAAAAAGGACAATTGCTGTGAGACATTAAACGATACCAATAAATATTGCTATTCTGCACAAGGACACGATACCGCAAGGTTAATTGCTCAAAAGCTACATATAGCCAGGGAAAACTATACGGTTTGTTTTCAGTCCCGTTTAGGGAAAGAGCCCTGGGTACAGCCTTATACTACAGACGTGTTAAAGAAACTGGCTGCTGAAGGTAAGAAACGTTTGCTGGTGTTTAGCCCTGCTTTTGTTGCGGACTGTCTGGAAACTTTGTATGAAATTACAGTGGAATATCATGAAGAGTTTAAAGCACTGGGCGGAGAACATGTTCAGCTGGTAGAAAGCCTGAACGATCATCCCAAATTTATAAAAGCTCTGGTAGAACTGGCCAAAAACTAATTCAGGTATTTGCTGATTTCTTTCAGAATGCCTTCAGTAGCGCCCTTTCTCTCTTTCACGTAGTCTTTTGCCATTTGTCCGAAGGCTGGCTGGCTGGAAAAATGTTCGAAGGCATCTTCCAGTTCCTGTTCGTTATGAACGCTGATGGCTGCTTTTTTTAGGACCAGGTCTTTGGCTTCCTGAAATTTCTCGTATCTGGGCCCAAAGATAACCGGTAAACCAAAAGCGGCGGCTTCCAGTGTATTGTGTATGCCTGCCCCAAACCCACCGCCAATATAAGCGATAGTACCATATTGATAAAGGGCGGATAAAAGGCCAATATTGTCTATAATAAGTACTTGTTTGTCTGCTGAAGACTTTTGCAAAACAGAATACCGGATCGCTGAGGGAAATCGTTTCTCTATTTGCCGGATATGGTCAGCCCCTATCTCATGTGGCGCCAGTACAAATTTCCAATTGGGGTGTTTCAGCGTAAGCTGAGTCAGCAGGTTTTCATCTGCAGGCCAGGTGCTGCCAGCCAGAAGAACAGGGGCACGGGAAATAAATTCCTCGATGAGGGGCAGAGGTTTAACAGCTTCCGCATTTTCATAAACCCGGTCAAAACGGGTATCTCCGCTCAATTCCACATTTTTTAAGCCGATTTGATGAAGCAGGTTTACACTTTCTTCATTTTGGACAAAAAACCAGGTTATACAATTTAGCATGTTGCGGTAGAACCCCCCATACCATTTAAAGAACATTTGATTGGGTCTGAAAATGCCCGATATCAGGAAGAGCGGGATGTTCTTTTCTTTTAATACTTTAAAATAATGGTGCCAGAATTCATATTTGGTGAAAACGGCGATCTCCGGGTTTACAATTTCTATAAATCTTCTGGCATTGGAGGCGGTGTCTAGCGGAAGGTAAAAGATGCCATCGGCCAGTGCATAATTTTTACGCACTTCATATCCTGAAGGAGAGAAGAAGGTAATGATGATCTTTTTATGTGGGTAAAGTACTTTGATCTTCTCCAGCACCGGACGACCCTGTTCGAATTCGCCAAGAGAAGCAAAATGGAACCAGATGTGCTTTTGCTCTTTTGTTATTTTTTCCTGCAAAATAGAAAACAGATGCTTTCGGCCCTGATTAAATAATTTGGCCTTAGAATTGTAAGGGGCAATTGATTTAACAACAAGGTTATAGAGAAAAATACCAAAATTATAAAGCCAAAGCATTTTGAGTGTTTATTTGTTATCTTAGCCGAAGATACTTTTAAAAATTAAAACTAGAGTAATAATATGAGAAACGAAGCTTCCGGAATGCTGCTGATAAGTACGTCTGACCTTGATTTCTCCACATATTTTAAACACCCCAGCATTATATGAAAATTGCCGTAATTGGAACAGGATATGTCGGTTTGGTAACCGGGACATGTCTTGCAGAAACAGGTAACAATGTTATTTGTGTTGACATTGATGAAGCTAAAGTGCAGAAGATGCAGAATGGCATTATTCCAATCTATGAACCTGGCCTGGATGTGTTATTTCATAGAAATATCGCCCAGCAACGGTTAACTTTTACCACCGACCTGGCTATCGCTGTTCAGGAAGCACAAATCATTTTTATGGCGCTTCCTACGCCTCCCGGAGGTGATGGTGCTGCTGATCTTTCCTATATTTTAGGTGCAGCAAAGGATATTTCAAAACTGGTGACTGAATATAAGGTCATCGTGAATAAATCTACGGTACCCGTTGGTACAGCAGATAAAGTACAAGCTGTTTTTGCAGCACATACAGATGTAGAGATCGACGTGGTTTCCAACCCTGAGTTTTTACGGGAGGGTGTGGCTGTAGAGGATTTCATGAAACCAGACCGTGTAGTGATCGGTACGGGCAGTGAAAAAGCAAAAAAACTAATGGCAGAATTGTATGCACCTTATGTGCGTCAGGGAAATCCGGTATTGTTTATGGATGAGCGTTCTTCTGAACTGACAAAATATGCTGCGAATTCCTTCCTGGCCACCAAGATTACCTTTATGAATGAGATTGCTAACCTCTGCGAAATTGTAGGCGCAGATGTAGATGCCGTACGTAAAGGGATTGGTTCTGATGACCGGATTGGTAAAAGATTTTTGTTTCCTGGTATCGGTTACGGAGGAAGCTGTTTCCCAAAAGATGTGCAGGCACTGGCCAAATCTGCAGATGAGCATGCCTATGATTTTCAGATTCTGAAAGCCGTTATGGATGTGAATGAGAAACAGAAAATTGTTCTTGTGGATAAAGTGTTGAAATATTACAAAGGAGACCTGAAAGGGAAGCATTTTGCGCTTTGGGGATTGGCCTTCAAACCGGAAACAGATGATATCCGGGAAGCACCGGCGTTATACATCATTGATCATCTGGTAAAAAATGGCGCTACAGTAACTGCTTTTGATCCGGAAGGGATGAAAAATGTACAGGCTATCCTTGGCGATAAAATTAAATTTGCCAAAGATCAGTATGATGCGCTGAGCGGTGCAGATGCTTTGCTGATTGCAACAGAATGGTCTCTGTTCAGAAATCCTGACTTTGAACGAATGGAGTCTTCCTTAACCAACAAAGTGATCTTTGATGGCCGGAATCTATATGACCTTCAGAAAATGATAGATCTGGGTTATTATTATAACAGTATTGGACGTAAGCTTGTAGACTAATGGAACGCAAAAGAGTTTTAATTACCGGTGCGGCCGGTTTTCTTGGATCACACCTTTGTGACCGGTTCATCAAAGAAGATTACCATGTCATCGGGATGGACAATCTGATTACCGGTGACCTTCAGAATATTGAACATCTTTTTAAACTGGAGAATTTTGAGTTTTACCATCACGATGTTTCTAAATTTGTTTATGTACCGGGTAAATTGGATTATATCCTGCATTTTGCTTCTCCGGCCAGCCCGATAGATTATTTGAAAATCCCTATCCAGACTTTAAAAGTAGGGTCTCTGGGTACACATAATTTACTGGGTTTAGCGAGAAACAAGGGTGCCAGGATGATCATTGCTTCTACTTCAGAGGTTTACGGCGATCCAAGTGTTAATCCTCAGCCCGAAGAATATTGGGGTAATGTGAATCCTGTAGGTCCAAGAGGTGTATATGATGAGGCAAAAAGGTTCCAGGAAGCCATGACTATGGCCTACCACACCTTTCATGGTGTAGAAACTCGTATTGTAAGGATCTTCAATACATATGGACCCAGAATGCGGCTAAATGACGGACGGGTATTGCCGGCCTTTATAGGTCAGGCTTTGCGCGGAGAAGACTTGACCGTTTTTGGTGATGGTTCTCAAACCAGGTCATTCTGCTACGTGGACGATCTGATTGAAGGAATTTATCGTTTACTGATGAGTGATTATGCCTTGCCGGTGAACATTGGTAATCCGGATGAGATCACGATCAAACAATTTGGAGAAGAGATCATTAAATTGACAGGAACCAGTCAGAAGCTGGTTTTGAGGGATCTTCCGGTAGATGATCCTAAACAGCGCCGTCCGGATATTACCAAGGCCAGAGAGATTCTGGGCTGGGAACCAAAGGTAAATAGGGCAGAAGGATTAAAGATTACTTATGAGTATTTTAAATCACTACCTAAAGAGGCCTTATTTAATAAAGACCATAAAGATTTTACAACCTATAACCGATAAAAAAGAAGTATAAAAATGGCTAAAATTTTAGTAACCGGAGGAACCGGATTTATTGGATCACACACTGTTGTTGAATTGCACAATGCAGGATACGACGTGGTCATTGTAGACGATTTCTCCAATTCCAATCCAAAAATCTTAACACAGCTGGAAAAGATCACCGGAAAGAAACCTGAGTTTCATGAACTGGACCTTTGTGATGAGGCAAAAGTGAATGACTTTGTCAAAAAACACGCGGATATCAGCGGCGTTATTCATTTTGCAGCATTTAAAGCCGTGGGTGAATCGGTTCAGCAGCCTTTAAAATATTACAGAAATAATTTTTATTCCCTGATCAATCTGATCACTGCCTTCGACCAGAAGGTTAACCTGGTGTTTTCATCTTCCTGTACCGTTTATGGACAGCCTGATGTATTGCCGGTTACTGAAGATGCGCCCGTGAAAAAGGCTGAATCTCCTTACGGAAATACCAAACAGATTGCAGAAGAGATCCTGCAGGAAACCTGTGCGGTAACACCTTCATTAAAGGTAACTTCTCTGCGGTATTTTAACCCGGTTGGTGCACATCATACTGCATTAATTGGCGAATTGCCAATTGGGGTTCCTCAAAACCTGGTTCCGTTTATTACCCAGAGCGCGATTGGGAAACGTGGTCCGATTACTGTGTACGGAGACGATTATAATACTCCGGATGGCAGTGCTATCCGTGATTATATTCATGTAGTTGACCTTGCCAAAGCTCATGTGGCTGCGATTCAAAGGCTGGAAAGTGAAAAAGCAAGTTCTAATTATGAGGTGTTTAATCTGGGAACAGGTAAGGGCTCTTCTGTCCTGGAGATCATTCATGCTTTTGAAAAGTCTACAGGAGAAAAGCTGAACTATACGATTGGTGCCAGAAGAGAAGGGGATATTGAGCAGGTATGGGGAAATGTTGAAAAATCGGCGAGAGATTTAGGATGGAAAGCCGAGCTGGACATTGATGAAATGATGCGGTCGGCCTGGAACTGGGAGAAATATTTAAAAGATAACCCTTTTTAAGGATGTTGTTAAAGGAGCATAAAGTGCTGAAAACAGCCATTGTTGAACTTCCTGAAAAGGAAAAGGACAAGCTTTTGCTCCGTTTAATTGCGAAGGATAAAGTTTTAACGGAGCATTTGCATTTTAAATTGCTCGAAGATGAATCGGATCTGGAACAGAGATCGGTACAGCTGAAGGCAGAGATGGATGAGGCGGGAGCTGTATTTGCACAGGATCCGAAGCTTTCTTCCAAGGATGTCCTGACTACCTTTAGGAAACTGAACGGAAGGATTAACCATCACTTTAAGGTGACTAAGGACATCAGTTCTGAGGTAGAACTCCGGATTTACCTGTTGAACTGTATACCTGTACTATGTAAGGAGTCGGTATTTTCCTCTTTGTATAAATTCCAGGAGAAACTGATTACTTATTTTGTAAGGACAACTTTATCTGCGGTTAACAAATACACTAAACTGCATGAAGATTTGCAGTTTGACCTGAAAGATGGTCTTAATAACGTACTCAATAAAATATACACCGGCAAAATGGCTGCTGCTGCGCAGGAGTTGAAGTTGCCAAAAGAATTCTAAAAATGAAGAAGATTTTAATTACCGGCGGGGCAGGTTTCATAGGATCACATGTAGTGAGGAGATTTGTGACCAATTATCCGGATTATGAGATTGTAAACCTGGATAAGTTGACTTATGCAGGAAATCTGGCGAATCTGCGTGATATAGAAGAAAGTTCAAACTATAAATTTGTTAAAGGCGACATCACTGATGCTGCGGCAATGAATGAACTCTTTAAAAGAGAGAATTTTGATGCGGTGATCCATCTGGCAGCAGAATCTCATGTTGATCGTTCCATTGTAGATCCAACGGCATTTGTGATGACCAACGTGATCGGAACAGTGAACCTGTTAAATGCAGCCAGGGAATTCTGGAAAGGCGATTACAATACCAAACGTTTTTATCATGTCTCTACAGACGAGGTTTATGGAGCTTTGGGAGAGCAGGGCATGTTCACTGAAACCACTGCATATGATCCTCATAGTCCATATTCTGCATCGAAAGCTTCTTCCGATCATTTTGTTCGTGCTTATCATGATACCTATGGTTTAGATGTGGTGATCTCTAATTGTTCCAATAATTATGGTTCTCACCATTTTCCAGAGAAATTAATTCCTCTGGCCATCAATAATATCAAAAACAGCAAAGCTGTTCCGGTATATGGCAAAGGTGAAAATGTGAGAGACTGGCTATGGGTAGAAGATCATGCCCGTGCGATTGATGTGATCTTTCATGAAGCCAAAACGGGTGAAACCTATAATATCGGTGGTCATAATGAATGGAAAAATATTGACCTGATCCATTTGCTTTGCAAGATCATGGATAAGAAACTGGGCCGTACTGAAGGCGAGTCAGCCGGGCTGATTACGTTTGTAACCGACCGTGCCGGCCATGACCTGCGTTATGCTATAGATTCGACCAAGCTGCAGCAAGTGCTGGGCTGGGTGCCAAGCTTGCAGTTTGAAGAAGGTCTGGAAAAAACGGTAGACTGGTACCTGGAAAATGAAGAATGGTTGTCTGATGTAACTTCTGGAAATTATCAGGCCTATTACAATACACAATATGCAGGTAGATAGATGTCAAATCTATTGACCTGAATAAAAGCCTGACTGGACAAATTTCCAGTCAGGCTTTTTTTATTCGTAGCGAAGGGCTTCTACAGGATCGAGTTTTGAGGCTTTCTTGGCTGGATAATAACCGGATAAAATTCCGACAATGACGCATAAAGCAAAACCACCCAGTATAAAATCCCATGGGATGATGAAGGCTCCGTGCATCATTAAGGAAATGCTGTTCCCCAGCAGAATACCAAGTAATATGCCCAGTGCGCCACCCATCAGGCAGATCACTACGGCTTCAATAAGGAATTGCTTCCTGATCACCGAAGGATTCGCACCAATGGCCTTCCGGACACCAATTTCCCGGGTCCGTTCCGTAACAGAAACCAGCATAATGTTCATCAGACCGATAGAGGCACCGATGAGGGTGATGACTCCAATGGCTATTCCACCTATGGCGATATATTTTAAATTCTCAAAAAGGGTTTGGGCAATAGCATCACTTTTGGTAATTTCAAAATTATTTGTTTGACCCACCTTTAGCTTTCGGATGTTCCTGAATTCTGAAGTGGCTTCGCCAATGACATTGTCCATCATTTCATTGCCAGGTACCATGACCGTGATGGTATATGAAGGATCCCCGCTTGAACTGATCAACTTGGCTTTCAGTAAAGGTACATACACAGCCCGGTCGCCGCTAAAGCCAACACTGGAGCCTTTAGAGGCCAGAATGCCCACAATTCTGAGGCGGTTATTTCCTACGTTGATGATCTTATCTATCGGCGTTTCCTTTTTAAAAAGGGTTTTAACAATCTCACTTCCCACGATACAAACATCAGTCCCCATCTGAGACTCTGTTGCACTAAAGTTGCGGCCTTCGGAAAGGTCCAGCCCCTGGGCGCTTAAGCCGTATTCGTCCACCCCCTGTATGGCGATATTGGGATTGGTTTTCTCCCCTCCGTATTTAACGGTTGATCCGCCGCTGGCACGAATGCTGATAGAAACGGTGGCTGGTGTTTGCAGGCGCTCTTTAAAAGCAATCGCATCTTCAAACCGGATGGATTTAAAAGCTTTAGGCCGCTGTCCCGGACCACCAACACGTATTCCTGTACCCCGGTTCCGGATGGTAAAGGCATTGGCACCCATACTGGAAAAGGCCTCTGTCATACTTTTCTTTACGGCGTCGAGGGTGGTTAAAATCCCTACCAATGCGGAGAGTCCAATGGCGATGATCAATGCGGTAAGCATGGTTCTTAACCGGTTGCTTTGAATAGATTGAAGGGCCAGTCGAACGTTTTCAGTATAGGTCATTTTCCAGATTTAAAATTCTTGAGGGGTAAAAATAAAAAGTCCCGCTGTTAAGACAACGGGACCTCCTGAAATGTTACAATGGTTGTGGTTTAAATCTGATTTAAACGGAGAAGCTTGTTCCGCACCCGCATGTACTGTTTGCATTGGGGTTACTGAACGTAAAACCTCTTGAATTCAGTCCGTCCTGCCAGTCTACCTGCATACCCATCAGATACATCTGGTGTGCTTTGTGCATGAATACCTTAATACCATCTATAATGAATTCCTGGTCGCCGTCTTTTTTCTGGTCAAAGCCTAAAACATAGCTCATTCCTGAACAGCCTCCGCCCTCAACGCCAACCCTTAAACCGAAGTCCTCGGAAATCTCCTGCTGGTCCTTTAATTTTAAAAGTTCTTTTACAGCACCTTCTGTAAAGGTTACCGGTGCAAATGCGGTGTCAACTGTTGTACTCATATGATTTGAAATTAAGAATAATAAAATAAAAAATAATTGTTTTTCAATACAGACAACAGTTGTTCGCTGCGGCCGAAAAAAAACGATTTGTGGGGTAAATATAAATAAAATGTACATTTTTGCCCTTGTAAAACACTAATTATTACGGTATTCAAACAATTTCAATGAACATACAAGATTTCGTAGCTGCCACCTTTGGTTTGAGTATAGCTGGTGTAGTAACCGTTTCTGTGGGTTATTATCTGCTAAAGCAGGATATTCATCAATACCTGAAACTGAAGTCGTCAGAAAGCGAAGGTACTGCCCGGAAAGAATTACTCACTCTGCGTCTTCAGGCCCATGAACGGCTGATCCTTTTCGTAGACCGGATCAATCCGGCCAGCTTGTTTTTAAGACTGCATCAGCAAGGGATGTCTGCTGCGGTGCTTCATGCCTTGATCCTGGAGGAAGTGCGTACTGAATATCAGTACAATGTGACCCAGCAATTGTATATAGGAACAACAACCTGGCAGGCGGTCAGAAAATTAAAAGAAGATACTTTAATCATGATCAATCATGCCCGGCAAAGTTTGCCAGACGAAGCCCTGGCTGCGGAATTGTGTAAAATGGTCCTGCAACATCTCGGTGGGATGGAACATAATCCTTATGACCTTAGCCAGGAACTGATCACCAAAGAAATACATCTATTATTTTAAATATGGACGAGAAGAAATTTACGACCACCTCAGGTCTGGAAATTAAAGAACTGTATACTGAAGCCCGGCCCTCCGATGAGCGTCCGGGCGTATTTCCTTTTACCAGGGGAATACAAAAAGACATGTACCGCGGGCGTTTATGGACCATGCGCCAGTATGCTGGGTTTTCTACGGCCGAAGAATCGAATAAAAGATACCATTATCTGCTCAATCAGGGCACTATGGGATTGTCCGTAGCCTTTGATCTGCCCACCCAGATCGGATATGATTCTGATCATGAAATGGCAGAAGGTGAAGTTGGAAAAGTGGGTGTGGCGATTGATTCTCTCAAAGATATGGAAATTCTCTTTGACGGAATTGAGCTGAAAAAGATCACCACCTCGATGACCATTAATGCTACGGCTTCCATTTTACTGGCCATGTATATTGCCCTGGCAAAAAAACAAGGGGCAGATATCAGGCAGATTTCGGGAACGATCCAGAATGATATTCTTAAAGAATATGCCGCCCGGGGGACTTACATCTATCCTCCTAAGCCTTCTATGCGGATCATCACCGATATTTTTGAATATTGCAGCAAAGAGGTCCCTAAATGGAATACGATTTCTATATCAGGCTACCATATCCGCGAAGCAGGATCTACTGCAGTGCAGGAACTGGCTTTTACACTGGCCAATGGTAAGGCTTATCTGAATGCGGCTTTAGAAAAAGGTCTGGATATCAATGTATTTGCCAAAAGACTATCTTTCTTCTTCAATTGTCATAATAATTTTTTTGAAGAGATTGCAAAATTCAGGGCTGCCCGCAGGATGTGGGCGCACATTACAAAGGAACTTGGGGCGACTGATGATAAGGCACAAATGCTTCGTTTTCATACACAAACCGGGGGATCTACGTTAACGGCACAACAGCCTCTGAATAACGTGATCCGGGTCTCTAATCAGGCGATGGCTGCTGTACTTGGAGGTACACAGTCTCTCCATACCAATGGCTATGATGAAGCCTTGTCCTTGCCTACAGAAGCAGCGGCAAAAATTGCCCTGCGTACCCAGCAGATCATCGCTTTTGAAAGCGGAGTGACAGATACAGTAGATCCCTTGGCCGGCTCTTATTTTGTGGAAAACCTGACCGACGAGATTGAAGCTGCTGCACAGCTTTACATCGATAAAATTGATGCGATGGGTGGCTCGGTTCAGGCTATAGAGAATGGCTATATTCAGGATGAGATTGCAGGGGCTTCTTATCAGTACCAGGTGGAGGTTGAAGAGGGCAGCAGGGTCATTGTCGGAGTGAATAAATTTACCCAGGAACAAGAAGGAATTACCGATGTGATGAACATTGATGAATCTATCCGCCTGATCCAGACAGAAAAGTTAAAAAAGCTAAAACAGGAAAGAGATAATTTTGTTGTAGAAGCAGCATTGAATAACTTGAAAAAAGCGGCGGAAGGAACTGACAACCTGATGCCATATATCCTGAATTCGGTAGAAGCCTATGCGACGCTTGGAGAAATCTCAGATACGCTGCGTAGTGTTTTTGGGGAATATTAAAAAGGATGTTAATAAATAGTTATCCACATAAAAAATTCAGGTTAAGTACAGTATAATACTGATGTTTAAGCTCTTACCAAATAAATGAAATTTAAGTTTTTTTTGTTGATAATTTTTTCAATATTCGATGTCTCGGAGCGGCCGATTCATAACGCCTTTCCCGTTACTGTAAACCAACAAATTATAGAAAACCTATGGAAATAACTTGTACGGAAGTATGGAAAAACTGTCTCCAAATTATTAAGGATAATATTCCAACCCAGAGTTTTAAAACTTGGTTTGAACCTATATCCGCTCTTAAACTGGAGGGTAAAGTTTTGACGATACAGGTGCCAAGTTTATTTTTCTATGAGTGGCTTGAAGAACATTATGTTGGATTATTACGGAAAACAGTGAAAAAACAATTAGGAGAAGAGGGCAGGTTAGAGTATAATATTGTTGTGGATAAATCTTCCAACAGCGGATCCCCTTATACCACCAATATGCCATCTAACGGAAACGGGGCGGAAGCAAAGATGCAATCTATGCCTATTCCGGTTTCCATCAACAAAGACATTAAGAACCCATTTATCATACCGGGATTAAAAAAGCTAAATGTAGACCCACAGCTCAATTCAAATTACAGCTTTGAGAACTATATTGAGGGGGATTGTAACCGTTTGGCCAGGTCGGCAGGATATGCTGTTGCAGCCAAGCCAGGTGGTACCTCATTTAATCCACTGATGATCTATGGTGGTGTGGGCCTAGGTAAAACACATCTTGCACAAGCCATTGGGAACGAAATCAAAAGAAACATGCCGGATAAACTGGTGATCTATGTTTCATGTGAGAAGTTCTGCCAGCAGTTTGTAGATTCCCTGAAGAACAATACCATTAATGATTTTGTGAACTTCTATCAGGCGATGGATGTAATCATCATGGATGATGTGCATAATTTTTCTGGTAAGGAAAAAACACAGGATATTTTCTTCCATATTTTTAATCATTTGCATCAGTCTGGAAAGCAGGTTATTTTAACCTCAGATAAAGCGCCAAAAGATTTGGCTGGGCTGGAAGAACGTTTGTTGAGTAGATTTAAATGGGGGCTTTCTGCAGATTTACAGGTTCCTGACCTGGAGACCCGTATCGCGATTCTGAGAAAGAAGATGTATGCCGATGGGATAGAGCTTCCTGCCGAAGTGGTAGAGTATGTCGCCAATAATATTGATAATAATGTACGTGAGCTGGAGGGCGCAATGGTTTCATTGCTTGCCCAGTCTACTCTAAACAAAAAAGATATTGACCTGGCCCTGGCCAAACAGATGCTGAAGAATTTTATCAAGAATACCTCCAAGGAGATTTCTATGGAATACATTCAAAAACTGGTTTGCGAGTATTTTGAGGTTCCTGTAGATATGGTGAAATCCCAGACCCGTAAACGTGAAATTGTTCAGGCACGCCAGATCTCTATGTACTTGTCTAAAAGCCATACCAAATCGTCATTAAAGACCATTGGGGCTTTCTTTGGCGGTCGTGACCATTCTACGGTAATCTATGCCTGCCAAACAGTAGAGGACCTGATCGACACGGATAAGAAATTTAAAGGTTATGTACATGATATCCAGAAAAAACTGAAAATGAGTTAAGGCTCATCGCTAAATCAAAAAAGCCCCTGTAAGAATACTTGCAGGGGCTTTTTTGATGAATTGGGATATTATGGCTATTGCTCCAGCCGGATTAATCCATAAAAAAGGGCTGCGGTATGCAGCGCCTGTTCAATCTTATTCTCCTTTAGGAATTGTTTGACTTCTTCTATGCTGTATTCTTCTACATTTAAGATCTCATGTTCATCGAGGTGCTGTGGATGTGTTTTTACACCACCGGTTAAGAAGTAAGTAAACGTTCTGTTGTTTGCTGTAGCAGGATTCGGGTATAACGTTGCGATTTGCTCACAGGTTTCAAAGGTATAGCCAGTTTCTTCCAGTAATTCTCTTTTAACTGCAGTTTCCGGAAGTTCGTCGCCATCGATCACCCCGCCAGGGATTTCGAGAGAAATGATATCTGCGCCATGCCTGTATTGTCTAACGAGAATGATTTTGTTGTCCTTAGTTAAGGCCACGGCATTTACCCAATCGGGGTATTCTAAAACAAAATAATCATCTTTTACTGTCCCATTCTGAAGTTTACAGGTATCTACTCTTAGGGTTGCCCATCTCTCTTTTACCAGGTATCTGGAAGAGAGCCTTTGCCATTTTAAAATCTCCATCTAGGAATTCGTGCTTAAATATTTCTTCACCACATCTTCTCTGTCCAGATTGATCATGTTGATGGTGCGGTGTTCTGTGATTAACAATTGATAAATTTGCCCAAGCTTTATAGCCAGGGACTTGTTTTTTTGGTTTGAAAGGGCCGGATCAAAAATAGAATAAAGTATTTGACTCAGTACATCCAGTTTCTCTGCGGGAAATGCAGAGGTCTTCAGAAAGGCCAAAAACTCAGTTTCATCCATCAGCTGTAGATCGGCATCGCTCAGGTGATATTCATTTTGAAGCAGATCCAGTAATTTCTGATCTGCTTCTTCTGTTTTTCCTTCTGTTTTTAAATGAAGGATGCGGGCCAGCGCCTCGGCCAGTTTTTTGATCTCCGCTGTTAATAAATCTCTTCTTAGCATATTTTTCTTTTACCAGCTTCCGCTGCTTCCGCCTCCGCCAAAGCTTCCGCCACCAAAACCTCCAAATCCTCCACCACCACTGCTGCTACCTCCGCCGAAGCCACCACCGCCTCCGGAACCTCTTCCGCCTCCAAAGAGCATACTCCAGAATAAAGCATCGGCAACACCCCGGCTGCCAATAACCTGGCTGCCTCCGCGTCCGCCGCCTCTGCGGATGATCACAATGATGATAATGATGATGATGATTAAGATAGGCAGAGCAGATCCATTGTTATTATTGCCTTTTTTAGGGTTCTCATTTTTATATTCTCCTTTGGTATAGCGGATAATGGCATTGGTTCCGGATTCCAGTCCGCCATAATAATCGCCATTTTTAAAATAAGGTTTAATATCGTTCTCAATGATCTGTTTGGTATACATGTCTGGCAGAGCTCCTTCTATTCCATAGCCCGTTTGAAGGGAGATTTTTCGATCTCCAAGGGCAACCAGAAGCATAATTCCGGTGTTTTTCTTACTGCCTACGCCCCACTTTCTTCCAAGTTGAAGGGCATAATCATTGATGTCATAGTCGCCAACTGATTTTACTATAGCAATGGCAATCTGAATAGAAGTAGAATCGTCAAAAGCAACCAGTTTATCTTCGAGTTGCTGGGTTTGCGAAGCGGTTAAGGTGCCCGTAAAATCGTTAACCAGTTTATTGGGCTTGGCCGGGAATTCCTGTGCAAAACCAATGGTGCTGAAAATAACCAGTACAAGAACCAGGATCGATTTTTTCATCTGTATATGATTTGTTTTTAGAGATGATGAAGCCATCACGTGCTGCTACACATGATGATTTTATCATGTATTTTGTTTTATTTGATCCATAAAAATGATATCGTTGGGCAGTTCATTAATATCACCGCTTTGATATGGGAAAAACAGGGCCAGCTGTTCGCCAATGAGGCCGATTCCTGCAATAAGGCCCTGGGTGATATTGCCTCCTGCAAAATGTGCTTTCATAGCGATTTGAGTGGTTTCCCAAAAGTCTTCCGGAACAACCTTGTGGATGCCGCTGTCTCCAATAACCGCAAACTTGTGATCTTCATGAGCGAGATAGATTAAAACACCATTGTGATGGGCGGTTTTATCCATGCCCAGCTTTTTAAAGTAAGTCGTGGCGACATCAAATGCTTCACCTTTACAATGTTTATCAATTGCTATTCTGATTTCTCCTGAGGTCAGTTTTTCTGCTTCTGAAATAGCGGTAGAAATCAGTTCCTGTTCTTGTTCATTAAAAAGTGCCATAAGGAATTTTTATAAAGATAAGGGTAATGAGGTCTGTATCCTGGAACGCTCATTACCCTTAAAAGTTATTTGATATAATTTAGAATTCTACTTTTGGAGCATTCTGCGCACCGGCATCTGCTTTAAATCCTGCTTTTTGGCCAAAACCAAAAAGTCCGGCGAAGATGTTGTTAGGGAAACTTCTAACTTTGGTGTTGTACACCTGAATGGATTCGTTGAAGTCTTTGCGGGCTACCGCGATTCTGTTTTCTGTGCCTGCCAGTTCTGCAGAAACATCTCTGAATTGTTCTGTGGCTTTTAATTCAGGGTAATTTTCTGTCACCATTAATAAACGACCCAGTGCCTGGCTCACCTGACCTTGTGCGGCCTGATATTTTTCAATATTTTCTGGTGTTAATTTAGTAGGATCTACAGTGATCTGTGTAGCTTTTGCTCTGGCTTCTGTAACGGCTGTTAAGGTAGATTGTTCAAATTTGGCGGCTCCTTTAACGGTATTGACCAGGTTGGGGATTAAATCTGCACGACGTTGGTATTGTGTTTCTACCTGGTTCCATTTTGCCTGAACATCTACGTCCAGTTTGACCATGCTGTTGTAACCATTACAGCCTGCAAAGGCCAAAAGGATAACCAGAACACCTACAGCTATTAATACGATTTTTTTCATAATGTATAAATTTTTGGATTATTATTATTCAAAGCTTTTAAGCGCTTTGCGGCTCATTTGTTGTTTTTTGTTAATAATGAATTGTCATTTTTCTCTTTCTGACTGACCAGTTTTTCAGTTCGGGGTCTTCGTTTTTTCTATGGCTTTTACATTGGTTAATTTACACAATAGAATGCAATTTCTGTACCTTTGTTGAAATTCAGGATAAAAACCTGACAAGTTTTATGCAAAAAGAAATAGAAATAAAGCTTTTGCCCGAAGAAATAGGGCAGGAAGAAGTCCTAAAGAAAAATCTTTCAGCTGCCTTAAGGATTGATTCAGCAAGAATTAAAGGCTATAAAATTCTAAAACGCTCTATAGATGCCCGCTCCCGTCAGGTGGTATACCGGTTAATGGTTCGTGTTTACATAGATGAGCCATTTTTGACAGATATTTATCATTTTGACTATCAAAATGTCAGGGATAAGAAGGCTGTACTTATTGTGGGTGCGGGGCCGGCTGGATTATTTGCTGCATTGCAGTGCATAGAGAACGGGCTGAAACCCATTGTTCTTGAACGTGGAAAAGATGTTAAACAAAGAAGAAGAGATCTTGCTGCCATCAATAAGGAAGGGCTTGTAAACACAGAATCTAATTATTGTTATGGAGAAGGAGGGGCCGGAACTTATTCGGATGGTAAGTTGTATACCCGTTCCAATAAGCGTGGTGATATCAATAAGGTGCTGGAAACCTTTGTTCAGCATGGTGCTACGGAGGATATCCTGGTGGATGCGAGGCCGCATATTGGCACCAATAAATTGCCCCATATCATTACCGCTATCCGTGAAACCATCTTAAATGCTGGTGGTGAGGTTCGTTTCGATCAGAAAATGACAGATCTTCTGGTAGAATTTGGAAAGGTGAAAGGTGTCGTGGTAAACGGAGAAGAAAGTATCGCTGCGGACGCTGTGATTCTGGCCACCGGGCATTCCGCAAGGGATGTGTATGAGTTGTTAAATGATAAACATATCCTGGTTGAGGCAAAACCTTTTGCACTTGGTGTTCGTATAGAACATCCCCAGGCTATCATTGATGCGGCACAGTATCATTGTGATATCAGGAGTGAATTCCTGCCCCCGGCCTATTATAGTCTTGTAGAACAGGTTGGCAGCAGGGGTGTATTTTCTTTTTGTATGTGTCCGGGGGGCATTATCGCGCCTTGCGCTACTTACGAGAATGAAATTGTGGTAAATGGCTGGTCTCCTTCGAAAAGAAACAATCCTTTTGCAAATTCCGGCACCGTGGTGCAGATCACCCTTGAAGATGTGCCTGGCGATGATCCTTTAAGGATGATGCATTTTCAGGCTGAAATTGAAAAGAAGGCTTTTGTGCTTGGCGGTGGAAATCTGGTGGCTCCTGGCCAAAGAATGGTTGATTTTGTAGAAAAGAGACTTTCTTTGGATCTTCCGAAGAATTCTTATCTCCCGGGAACCAGGAGTGCCATGCTGGATGATACGCTGCCTGCTTTTGTCGCAGAGAGCCTCAGGGGGGCTTTGCCTCATTTCGGACGGAAGATCAAAGGATATTATACGAATGAAGCTATATTGGTTGGTGTAGAAAGCAGGAGTTCTTCGCCTGTTCGGATTCCCAGGGATAAGGAAACCTTGCAGCATCCGCAGGTAGCGGGTTTGTTTCCTTGTGCTGAAGGTGCTGGTTATGCTGGTGGTATTGTGTCTGCTGCAATAGACGGCGTGAATTGTGCAAATGCTGTCTTGAAATTTCTTTAATGAAACTTTCTTTTCTGAATTAATGTTGATAGATCAAGTGTATTTATATTGTTTATAATGAAGAAGACTTTAATAATAGGGGCAACACCCAATCCGGAGAGATATGCGTATAAAGCGGCGCATATGCTCAAAGCCAAAGGGCATGATATTGTTAATATCGGGATTAAGAAAGGAGAGCTGGCGGGAGTAGAGATTGAAAAGCCGGCAATTCCTTATCATGATATTGATACCATAACACTTTATATAGGTAAGGATGTACAGAAGGAGTATTATCAGTATATCCTGGATACCAATCCAAAACGGGTAGTTTTTAATCCTGGCACAGAAAATCAGGAGCTGGAAGACTTGCTGACGAAGCAGGGGATTGAACCTGTAGAAGCATGTACCTTAGTTCTTCTGTCTACTGGACAGTATTGATTTTTAATTCCTTTTGTTGGGGGTTATCATTGGAATTTTTAGGACACCTGCTTCCAGGCTGCGCGATATCAGGCGGCTGAAGAAGCCGCAGATCTCTAAGGCCTTCCAGCAGGTATCCTAAAAATTCCTCAGCATATTGGCTAGGCGGGGTGCTGACCGTGCCATTC
>Ga0157370_10002388_pt1 | contig 22644 bp, 18 predicted proteins | sample C35metaG_FD_113463 | JGI IMG/M metagenome (GOLD analysis project Ga0157370, IMG submission 113463) | Corn rhizosphere microbial communities from Kellogg Biological Station, Michigan, USA - C3-5 metaG | ecosystem: Host-associated > Plants > Roots > Rhizosphere > Soil | place: USA: Michigan...
GGCAAGATCTATGACGGGCTGCTCGAAACGGAAGTGACGGAAGTCATGCGCGGCGAGCTGCCGCCGATTGCCGTCAAGATCATGATGAACGTCGGTAACCCGCAGCTCGCGTTCGACTTCTCGCAGTTGCCGAACGCGGGGGTCGGCCTGGCGCGGCTCGAATTCATCATCAACAACAACATCGGCGTGCACCCGAAGGCGATTCTCGAGTACCCGAACATCGATCAGGATTTGAAGAAGGCGGTGGAGAGCGTCGCGCGTGGGCATGCGTCGCCGCGTGCGTTCTACGTCGACAAACTGACCGAAGGTATCGCGACGATCGCGGCGGCATTCTATCCGCGGCCGGTGATCGTGCGCTTGTCCGACTTCAAGTCGAACGAGTACAAGAAGCTCATCGGCGGTTCGCGCTACGAGCCGGACGAGGAAAACCCGATGCTGGGCTTTCGCGGTGCGTCGCGCTATATCGCGCCGGATTTCGCGCAGGCGTTCGAGATGGAATGTTTGGCGCTCAAGCGCGTGCGTGAAGACATGGGCCTCGCGAACGTCGAAATCATGGTGCCGTTCGTCCGTACCGTCAAACAGGCCGAGCGCGTGGTCGGCTTGCTCGAGAAGTTTGGCCTCAAGCGCGGCCAGAACGGGTTGCGCCTCATCATGATGTGCGAGGTGCCGTCGAACGCGATTCTGGCCGAACAGTTCCTGCAGCACTTCGATGGCTTCTCGATCGGCTCGAACGACCTGACGCAGCTCACGCTCGGCCTCGATCGCGATTCCGGCATGGAGCTGCTGGCAGTCGACTTCGACGAGCGCGACGAAGCGGTCAAGTTCTTGCTCAAACGTGCGATCGAGACATGCCGCCGCTTGGACAAGTACGTCGGCATCTGCGGCCAAGGGCCGTCGGATCACCCCGACTTCGCACTGTGGCTGGCCGATGAAGGAATCGCGTCGATTTCGCTTAATCCCGACACGATCATCGATACTTGGCAAGCGTTGGCCAAGGCTGGGAAGTAACACCGTCCGCTTGAGGGCCCGTCCCACGAAAACGGGCCCGACTTCGTGCTATAACGCCCCGGTATCCCGGGGCGTTTTTGTTGGTGCGCCCGGCACGGGCGCATTCCTGCGGGCGCAAGTCCCGCCGTAGGTGGGTTGAGGAGACCGTCGAATGGGGCTGAATGATTTTCTTTGGTGGATCGGTGCGGGCGTGCTGATCGTAGCCGAACTGCTGACGGGCACGTTCTACTTGCTCATGATTGCGCTCGGCTTCATTGCGGGGGCACTGGCGAAGATGGGCGGGGCAAGCCTTGCGACGCAGTACGTGTCGGCTGCGCTCGTCGCCTTGGCCGCCGTTATCCTGCTGCGCCGCTCGCGCTTCGGCCACCGTCTGCAGCGGCGCGATGCGTCCACGAACCCGGACATCGTCTTGGACATCGGCGCACCGCTCGAAGTCGCCGCGTGGCACGACGGCCATGCACGCGTGCCGTACCGCGGCGCCGAATGGGACGTCGAACTGACCCCGGGGCAGCGCGAGGACGCACGCTTCTACGAGATCGCTGCCGTGCGTGCCAACCGGCTCATCGTGGTCGAGAAGGGCCATGCCGCGGCACGGACACATCGTTCGACATCAACAACAAAGGAGTAAGCAATCAATGGATATGACAATCATCGGGGCCGTATTGCTCATCATCGTGATCGTGATCGCCGCGCAGACGGTCAAGATCGTGCCGCAGCAACACGCGTGGGTCCTCGAGCGCTTCGGCCGCTATCACGCCACGCTCGCGCCGGGGCTGAACATCGTGCTGCCGTTTGCCGATCGCATCGCGTACCGACACGTGTTGAAAGAGATCCCGCTCGAGGTGCCGGGCCAGATCTGCATTACGCGCGATAACACGCAATTGCAAGTCGACGGCGTGCTGTACTTTCAAGTGACCGACGCGATGAAGGCATCGTATGGCTCGAGCAACTATGTGTTCGCGATTACGCAGCTGTCGCAAACGACGTTGCGTTCGGTAATCGGCAAGCTCGAGCTCGATAAGACGTTCGAGGAACGCGACTTGATCAACCACAGCGTCGTCTCGGCGCTGGACGAAGCGGCATCGAGCTGGGGCGTGAAAGTACTGCGCTACGAGATCAAAGACCTGACGCCGCCGAAGGAGATCCTGCATGCCATGCAGGCGCAGATCACGGCCGAGCGCGAAAAGCGCGCGCTGATCGCGGCGTCGGAGGGGCGTAAGCAAGAGCAGATCAACATTGCCTTGGGCGGGCGCGAGGCGGCGATCCAAAAATCGGAAGGCGAGAAGCAAGCGGCGATCAATCAAGCCCAGGGCCAAGCGGCGGCGATCCTGGCCGTGGCCGAAGCCAATTCGCAAGCCATCCAGAAGATTGCACAGGCGATTCAATCGACGGGGGGCATGGACGCCGTCAATCTGAAGGTCGCGGAGCAGTATGTGAGCGCGTTCGGCAATCTGGCGAAGACCGGCAATACGCTGATTGTGCCCGGCAATCTGTCGGATTTGGGCTCGATGGTGGCCTCGGCGCTCGCGATCGTCAATCGCGGTAAGAGTACGGCCGTGGCAGATGCGCGCTGACCCTCCTAGCGCGGCGGATTGACGCAACCGGCGGGCCCAGCCTCGCTGGGCGAACCATCGTGTTGCACTCGAGGGACCCATGATGCTCTGCTGGCCTGCGGGAAGGAGCGGGAAAGACTAGGCGCGAGGGTAGGAAAGAACGGGCCCGCACGTCGATGCGGGCCTTTCAACGAGGTGAGGGCGGCGTGGCGGATTGGGCAGGCTAGTTTGCCGAGCGCATGATCCGCGCTTTCTCCCGTTCCCAGTCGCGCTTCTTCTCGGTTTCGCGTTTGTCGTGCTGCTTCTTGCCCTTGGCCAGGCCGACCTCGCATTTGACGCGGCCGCCTTTGTAGTGGAAGTTCAGCGGCACGAGCGTGTAGCCACGCTGCTCGACCTTGCCGATCAGCTTGTGGATTTCGTCCCCGTGCAGGAGCAGCTTGCGCGTGCGCACCGGATCGGGGTGGATGTGTGTCGAGGCTTCCGGCAGCGGGCTGATGTGGGCGCCGATCAGGAACAGCTCGCCGTCACGAATGACGACATAGCCTTCTTTGATTTGGCCGCGCCCGGCGCGCAGCGCCTTCACTTCCCATCCTTCGAGCACGAGCCCCGCTTCGTAGCGCTCTTCGATGGAGTAATCGAAGAAGGCCTTTCTGTTGTCGATGATGGTCATGGATATGGACTGCGTCCAACTCGTTTAAAATTGCGATTTTAGCAAAGCGGCGCGTCTCGGCCCCGCCGAGCTTGCTCCACTTCCGCCGCGGGCGGTGCTTCTTATGGCAGATGTTCAGAAAACCGTCTTGATCCGCCACTCGGCAGAGCGCATGTTCGATCTCGTGACCGACGTAGCCGACTATCCCAACTTCCTACCTTGGTGCGGAGGCGTCGAAATCCGTCGGCAGGATGCCCATGAGATGGAGGCGCGCATCGACATCAACTTCAAGGGCATCAAGCAGCACTTCGCCACCTACAACACTCACGAGCGGCCCACGCGTATCGACATGCAGTTCGCCGACGGCCCGTTTCGCAAGTTCACGGGCTACTGGCGCTTCATGCCGCTGCGCACCGACGCTTGCAAGATCGAGTTCGCGCTGCATTACGAGTTTTCGAGCGTGATTCTCGAAAAGATCATCGGGCCGGTATTCAATCACATCGCGAACACATTTGTCGAATCGTTCGTCAAGCGCGCCGACGAGCGCTACGGCCGGCCATGAGCGCCTTGCTTTCCATCCAAGTGTGCTACGCGCTGCCCGAGGGGCAAACGCTCATCCCATTAACGCTTCCCCCTGGCGCTACAGTGGGCGACGCTATCGCCGCGAGTGGCATTACGCAGCGTCATCCCGAAATCGATCCATCCGCTGCGAAGATCGGTATCTTCGGCAAGCTCACGACACTCGACACACCGCTCGCCGATCACGACCGCGTCGAAATCTATCGGCCGCTGATCGTCGATCCGAAGCTTGCACGGCAGCGCCGCGTTGAAAAAACGCGCCGTGCCGGATCGATCGAAGGACGTAAGTGGCTGCCGAAGGATTCGCGCTAACGGCACAATGCATCGGGCAACGGGCAACGGGCAACGGGCAACGGGCAACGGGCAACGGGCAACGGGTGGCGCCATCCCTGTTGGACACGCATTCGTTCGTCTCGGCCTAGCCGATGTACGCCCGTTTTTTCGCGCTTGCCTCGAGCGGGCGCTAGCCGACTAGGGTCGCACCGATCGCCCTCAGCGCGCCGGCGTATCGGCGCAGGCGTCCATCGCGGTCGTGCGCCCGTCCTCGTGGTGCTCATCCTCGTCTTCATCCTCGTGGCGGCGTACCGCCCACGTCACGCCTGCCAGGAGCAGCGCGATCGCGGCCGTTTCGAGCGGGCGAGGCAGCCGTGCATCATAGACGAAACCATAAAGCAGGGCGAATAACGTCTCAAAAACGATGAGCTGCCCCGACAGGGTCAGCGGTATCCGTTTCGACGCGGCATTCCAGAGGCCGGTACCCAGCCACGATGCGCCCACGGCGAGGCCCAAATTGAGCAGCCAGAACGTGTGCCAGCGCGGCACGGCGTGCAGCCCGGGCAACGGCGAACCGGGCAGGAGCGCGCATACCACCCAGAGCACGGCTCCGAGAACGCCCGTGACGAGCCCGAGCAGCACCGACCACTCGTTGCCGTCGAAGCGAGGGTTGCGCTGCAGGTAGCGGGTGTTTTCGACCGCGAACCAAGTCCAGCTCAAGAGTGCACCGACGGCGCACAGCACGCCGAGGAGTTTGCCGAGGACGCTGCCCGGGCCGCTCTCGATTGGGCCGGCGGCGAACAGGTCGACGTTGATGCAGACGATGCCGGCGATGACGAACAACAGGGGCCAGACGAGGCGCTCGAGCGGAACCGCTCCGGCATCGCGCCTTCCGGCGAGTGTTACCGTAACCGGCAGCACGCCGACGATGAGCGAGCTTGGGCCGATGCCCACGCTATGCACGCCCGCCGTTAGAAAGACGTAGTAGACGAGATTGCCGACGAGCGCGAGTTTTCCCACCGTGACGAGATCGGCGCGCGTGAGCTTGCCGGCGAGGCGCCGCGCCATCGGTAGCGCCGCGACGAGCGAAACGACGCCGTACATCATGCAGCGCGCGGCGCCGAGCAGCACCGGCGCGAAATCCGGCAGCAGGCGCGGCACGAGAAAGACCGTGCCCCATATAGCCCCCGCCATCATCGCGTACATCACCCCACGCCGCATGCCGCCTCCGTCATTTGTCATCAACCGCTTGGTGAGGACGCAGCTTATGCGCCGCGGTGCGTGTCGTCTTGTTCGATTCTGCAATCGCTCGGCGCGTAGCGTGCGACGGTAAATGACACCGGCTTTTTCCCCTGACGATAGTGCGTGCGACGGGCGAATGTGCGCCGGGAGCAAACGAAACAGACGCGAACGCAGGTCGAACGAAAAAGCGAAACCCGCGACCCGGGCCAAACAGAAAAAACGCTAACTTGCTGTTCGCACAGTGAAAAAGCAGGGAGGTATCGCGTATAATTCGCTTTTGCGCCCATAGGATTTGCCATGCGTCTGATCCAAAAAGCACTCACGTTCGATGACGTGCTCCTCGTCCCGGCGTTCTCTGACGTTCTGCCGCGCGACACAAGCCTCAAAACCCGGCTGACCCGCAACATCTCCGTGAATATGCCGCTCCTATCGGCCGCGATGGATACGGTCACCGAAGGCCGGCTCGCGATCGCGATGGCGCAGCAAGGCGGCGTAGGCATCATCCACAAGAACCTGACGGCGGCCGAGCAGGCGCGCGAGGTCGCGAAGGTCAAGCGCTTCGAATCGGGCGTCGTGCGCGACCCCATCACCGTTCCGCCGGACATGAAAGTGCGCGACGTCATGGCGCTTTCGCAGCAGCATGGTATTTCGGGCTTCCCCGTGGTCGAAGGTACGCAGTTGATCGGCATCGTCACGAACCGCGACCTGCGCTTCGAGACGCGGCTCGACGAGCCGGTGCGCACGATCATGACACCGCGCGAGCGGCTCGTGACCGTTAAGGAAGGCACGGCGCTCGCGGAAGCCAAGGCGCTCATGCACAGCCATCGCCTCGAGCGTGTGCTCGTCGTGAACGATGCATTCGAGCTGCGCGGGCTGATGACGGTCAAGGACATCACGAAGCAAACCGAGCACCCCGATGCCTGCAAGGACGAACACGGCAAGCTGCGTGTCGGCGCCGCGGTCGGAGTTGGTGCGGACAACGAAGAGCGGGTCGCGGCATTAGCAGCGGCCGGCGTCGACGTGATCGTCGTCGATACCGCGCATGGCCATAGCCAGGGTGTGCTCGAGCGCGTGCGCTGGGTCAAGAAGCACTTCCCGCATGTGGAGGTGATCGGCGGCAACATCGCCACGGCGGATGCCGCACGTGCGCTCGTCGAATACGGGGCGGACGGCGTGAAGGTTGGTATCGGCCCCGGCTCCATCTGCACGACCCGTATCGTCGCCGGTGTCGGAGTGCCGCAGATCACGGCGATTGCCAATGTCGCGCAAGCGTTGAAGGGCACGGGCGTGCCCGTGATCGCCGACGGCGGCGTGCGTTTCTCGGGCGACGTCAGCAAGGCGCTGGCGGCCGGCGCGAACGCGGTCATGATGGGCAGCATGTTCGCGGGCACCGAAGAGTCGCCCGGCGATGTCTTCCTGTACCAAGGCCGGCAATACAAGTCGTACCGCGGCATGGGTTCGGTCGGTGCCATGAAGGACGGCGCGGCTGATCGCTACTTCCAGGACAATTCCGCGAACATCGACAAGCTTGTGCCGGAAGGGATCGAAGGCCGTGTGGCCTACAAGGGTTCCGTCAACGCGATCATCTTCCAACTGATCGGCGGTGTGCGTGCGAGCATGGGCTACTGCGGTTGCCGCACGATCGACGAGATGCACGAGAAGGCGCAGTTCGTGGAGATTACGGCGGCCGGCATGCGCGAGTCTCACGTGCACGACGTCCAGATCACGAAAGAAGCACCGAACTACCACGTCGACTAAACGCCGATGAAACCGCTGCTGCGCGCTGTTCTAATCGTCGATGCCGGGCTGTATGCAGGCTCGGGGGCCGTGTTGCTGCTCACGCCGCTCTCCGGGCTGCAACGAGCGTTGCAGATGACCGCGATCGAGCCGGCGATGGTCGGGCAGATGCTCGGCCTCGCGCTGCTGGGGCTCGCTTGGTTGGCGCTGCGCGGCGCCGTGGACGGTGCGATGACGGTGGGTGTTGCCAAGGTCGTCGGCCATGTGACCTGGTTGGCCGGCGCGCTCGTGCTCGCCTGGACGATCGGGCCGCATACGTTGTGGCTGCCCGCGCTTGGGATCGTGCCGAACTTGCTGATCGGCGGCTTGCTCGTCGTGGTTGGGTTGGGCGGTGCGCGCTTTGCGTCGGCCGTGCGCCGGCGTGAGATCGCCAAGGCTGCACAGGCCGGCGGCACCGGCGGGAAGGGAAAGGCCCGCGATGTGTCCGCGACGTCGGCATCCGCGCGGACCGTTCCCGTCGAACCCGTTCTGCGGCCGTCGGAACCCAGCGCTCAGGCGCCTGCTCCCGTGCCGCACGGCACGAGTACCGATCGAGCGGCGGCTGTCTCGCCGGAGCCCAACGTTCGCGCGGGGGATGCCGCTGCGGCATCGGCGCGGGCGGGGGCGGCGAGCGGCAGTGACGATGTGCACCCGGCCGAGCCCGCATCCGCGCCGAGGCCTCCGTTTCATGGCTGAGCGCCCATCGGCTTGTGCCCGCGCTTTCGCTCCCGCCTCATTGTGTTGTGCGTGTGCGCCGGTTGCGCGCGGATTCGCATTTGACCATTGTGTTTGATTGACCATTTATTCGCAGCGCCGAGCGTGCTGCGTTCGTATTCGTCCACTATCGATCCGTGCCAGCCATGCATGACAAGATTCTGATTCTCGACATGGGTTCGCAAGTTACCCAATTGATTGCGCGCCGTATTCGCGAAGCGCACGTTTATTCGGAGATTCATCCGTACGACGTTGGCGACGCGTTCATTCGCGAATTCGCCCCGAAGGGCATCATTCTTTCCGGCGGACCGAGTTCAGTCACGGAGGCGGACGCGCCGCGCGCGCCGCAGGCGGTGTTCGAGCTCGGTGTGCCGGTGCTTGGCATCTGCTACGGCATGCAGACGATGGCCGAGCAGCTTGGCGGCACAGTCGAGCTGGGCCATGTTCGCGAATTCGGTTATGCCGAAGTGCGTGCGCGCAACCATACGAGCTTGCTCGAAGGCATCGAGGACTTCCGCACGGCGGAGGGACACGGCATGCTGAAGGTGTGGATGAGTCACGGCGACAAGGTGACGCAGATGCCCGACGGCTTCGTGCTGATGGCTTCGACCGAATCGTGTCCGATTGCCGCGATGGCCGATGAGGCTCGCCGCTTCTATGGCTTGCAGTGGCACCCCGAGGTGACGCATACGGTTAAGGGGCCCGCGATGCTCGAGCGCTTCGTGCTGCAGATTTGCGGTGCGAAAGCCGATTGGGAGATGGGGCACTACATCGACGAAGCCGTCGAGAAGATTCGCGCGCAAGTGGGCAGCGAGCACGTCATTTTGGGGTTGTCGGGCGGGGTCGATTCGTCGGTGGCTGCGGCGTTGCTGCATCGTGCGATCGGCGATCAGTTGACGTGCGTCTTCGTCGATCACGGCCTGTTGCGGCTGAACGAAGCCGAGCAAGTGATGGCGACGTTCGGCGATCATTTGGGCGTGCACGTGATTCATGTCGATGCCAGCCAGGCGTTCCTTTCGAAGCTCGCTGGCGTGACGGACCCGGAGCAGAAACGCAAGATTATCGGCGCGGAATTCGTCGAAGTGTTTCAAGCGGAAGCCGGCAGGCTTACCGACGCCAAGTGGCTCGCGCAGGGCACGATTTATCCCGACGTCATTGAATCGGCGGGGAAGGGCAAGAAGGCGACGCATACGATCAAGAGCCATCACAACGTGGGCGGGTTGCCTGAGACGTTGAACCTGAAGCTGCTCGAGCCGTTGCGCGAGTTGTTCAAGGACGAGGTGCGGGAGTTAGGCGTGAAGCTGGGCTTGCCGCACGCGATGGTCTATCGCCATCCGTTCCCGGGACCGGGGCTGGGCGTGCGGATTCTTGGCGAAGTGCGCCGGGATTTTGCCGACTTGCTGCGCCGTGCAGACGCGATTTTCATCGAGACGCTGCGCAACACGGTGGATAAGGAAACCGGCAAGTCTTGGTATGACCTCACGAGCCAAGCGTTCGCGGTGTTTTTACCCGTGAAGAGCGTCGGTGTGATGGGCGACGGACGCACGTACGAGTATGTCGTTGCGCTTCGGGCGGTGCAGACGCTCGATTTCATGACCGCGCATTGGGCGCATCTGCCGCATGAGTTGCTTGGTCAGGTGTCGAATCGCATCATCAATGAAGTGCGCGGGATCAATCGCGTCGTTTATGACATTTCGGGGAAGCCGCCGGCGACGATCGAGTGGGAGTAGGGGGTAAAAAATTCACGATAAAATCAATGACTTGAATCTGCGCGAGAAACGTTTACTTGCTCGAATGCGGATTTCAAGTCATTGAATATAAAAGAATTTTTCGGCGATTCCAGAGACAGCCAGGGATGTCTGCGTCACAAGATGACGGCAAAACAGACGGTATCCATCTCATTCATTATCCGGACTCGATAATCTACCGACAGCGCAATTCGGGTGTGACGGTAGATTTTTTCCAAAAAGCTAGGCGTGATATGGGCTTGCGGGCACATCCAGGGCTCGTGGTTGATGACGGTAAAAGTTGTACCAACCACGAGAACGAGAAAAGATGCTCACCGAATTTGCACTTCGCAACCTCAAGCCCCGTACAGCCCTGTACAAGATCGCCGACCGCGACGGCATGTATGTCGCAGTCTCTCCGGCGGGCACCATTTCTTTTCGGTACGACTACCGCGTGAACGGGCGGCGGGAAACGCTGACCATCGGCCGCTATGGTCGAGGGGGCATCTCGCTGGCGTTGGCGCGGGAAAAGCTGCTGGACGCCCGTCGTGCCGTCCGTGAGGGCAGGTCGCCGGCCGTGGAGAAACAGCGGGAAAAGCAGCGGCGCGCGGTGGCAAAGACCTTGGGTGAATGGGCTGACAGCTGGCTCGATGGAGCCCGAATGGCGGACACGACGCGGTCCGTGCGCAAGGGCATCGTTGTGCGCGATATTCTGCCGGCCTTCAAGGGGAGGTTGCTCTGCGAGGTCACTGCAGATGATCTGCGTGCGCTCTGCATGCGGGTCAAGGAGCGGGGTGCGCCGGCTACCGCAGTTCAGCTTCGCGATATTATCAAGCAGATTTTTGCCTACGCGAATCTGCACGGGGAGAAGGTCGAGAATCCGGCTGATGAGGTTGGCGTCGCGTCGATCGCCACGTTTGTGCCGAAGGACCGGGTCCTCTCACCGCTGGAAATTCGGCTCATGCATCGACAGTTGGAGCAGGTGGCGACATACCCGACTATCCGCCTCGCCCTGCGTCTCATTTTGCTGACGATGGTGCGCAAGAGCGAATTGATCGAGGCAACGTGGGAGGAGGTCGATTTCGAAGCTGCAGTGTGGACCATACCGAAGTCCCGGATGAAAGCGCGCCGAGCCCACAACGTCTATTTGTCCCGCCAGTCGATCGACATCATGGTGGCGTTGCATACCTGCGCAGCAGGCTCCCCATATGTGTTGCCTTCCCGCTATTCCGCGGATCGATGTATGTCCAGGGCCACGTTGAATCGGGTCACGCAGTTCGTTGCCGAACGGGCGAAGACAGCCGGACTGCCCCTGGAGCCGTTCACCGTCCATGATTTGAGGCGAACCGGCTCGACGCTGCTTAATGAAGCGGGTTTCAATGGCGACTGGATCGAAAAGTCTCTGGCGCACGGAGGGGATGGGCGATCGTCGCGAGCTGTGTACAACAAGGCCGAGTACGCCGTGCAGCGTCGGCATATGCTCCAGGAGTGGGCGGATATGGTCGATGCGTGGGTGCAGGGAGGCGGACATAGGCCGAATCTACTGCCTTCTGATATGGCGATGCCGACAGTCATTGCCCGTGCGCTGTGACGCCGGGCGTCCTTCCTATGCTCCGTTAGATTTGCCGAATTGCCGGCGCGTGCTGATCAGCAGGGTTGAGCTCAGTCCCTGGGGCGCCATACGCGCGTTCAAGGACTTAAACTTTGGCCGACCTTTCTGAGCGTTACCCGTCAGCGTCGGAATTGCATGTCGGGGCCTCCAGAATCGGGTTCTCGGTCGTGGGCAAGCTTGTACAACAGTTCCTGCTGTCCACGACGCGTGTACCGACGGAAATTTTGGACAATTCAGTAGTAGCGGAAAGTTGGCCAAGTGAAGAAAAGCCGCACGCTGCGGTTTTTCTTCACACTCGTCATGCCAGTCGGAGCATCAGTATGAGGGGATGAATCCGGAGACGGTGTGGACCCGTACCCGCTTCATTCGTATGGTTCAAGATGTCCCCGTCACAATTTTTCTGGGATTGCTGGCGTTTCGTTCTCAGAGAAGGGTTATAGTGTTCGTCGAAAAGGGGCCTTCGAATAACAAGAAGGCAAAAAGGACCGGGGGATTCATGGAATCAGTACGGGGGCAAGCCGCGTCTGCGGCCGGTGAAGATCAGTCCATTTTTCAGAGTAACTTGCCGCTTGTTGAAAAGCTGGAGCGAGCCCGCATCGAGTTACTCGATTTATCAGCGCGCAATCGCCTGCTTAATATGCCCCGAGGTGCTCGGGGAGGTCGCTCCATCGAGATTATCGATGAGAAAGCGGGAGAGATTTTTCGGCTGTTGGTCCGAGAGGGGAAAACTTTCTCGTTCTTGGCAGGGCGCGCCGCGGAAACCGGGGATCCGATGCGGGAGGGCACTGACGAAGCCTCAGTAGAAGATGCTTCGGACAAGGCGCCGACCGCACTCGATGAGATCGACGAATTGGCGCAGCCCGAAGATAACAGCACTGACGAGCGGGGTGTTTTGCGCCGGCATGCCGACACGCGTCTGCAAACACGTTTGACCAGCAAGGGTCTCCAGAAGCGCCTGCTGGAACTTTATCTGGATGCACGTACGTTGGAGGAAGAGCAGGGCGTCAACGTGCTTTTCCTGGCGATCGGCGCCCTGAAGTGGGCCGATCCGAATAACGCGGAGAGCATTCGGTATGCGCCGCTTCTATTGATCCCCGTTCAGCTGGATCGCGGCAACGCGGGCGAACGCTTCAATTTGAAGGTCAGGCAGGAGGACTTTGCGTCGAACCTGTCTCTCGAAGCTTATCTCGATCGAGTGCATGCGCTTCGCATGCCAGCTTTTGAGGCGAATGACACGTTTGAGCCACTCGATTATATGGAGCTGGTTCGAAAGAGCGTTGAGACCAAGGACACGTGGGAAGTGCTCCCCGACCATATGTCGGTGGGTTTTTTCTCCTTCGCGAAGTTCTTGATGTACCGGGACCTGGATCAAGCGGTTTGGCCCAAGGGTGCTACGATCGCTGACCGTCCGCTGATTCGCTCACTGTTAGCAGATGGTTTTGCCGACGGTGAAGACCTCGCACATGAGGACGCCAATATCGATGGGCTGATCCCGCCATCGGAAATGCTTCATATCCTGGATTGCGACAGTTCGCAGGCGTTGGCAATCCATGAAGTGCGACGAGGCAAGAACTTGGTCATCCAGGGGCCGCCGGGTACAGGTAAAAGTCAGACGATCGCCAACATCATCGCCGCCGCGGTCAAGGACGGGAAGAGTGTGCTCTTTGTGGCCGAAAAAATGGCTGCACTGGATGTTGTGAAGCGCCGTCTCGATGATAAAGGCGTCGGCGACGCGTGCCTGGAGCTGCACAGTAACAAAGCCAACAAGCGCGTGGTGCTTGACGAGCTTCGGCGAACGTGGGAATTGGGCGCTCCTAAGGTTGCGGATCCGGGAAGCCTATTCGCACGTCTGACCGAGGCGCGCGACAGCCTCAACGCCCATGCCAAGAATCTGCACGCCGTCGATTCGAAATCGGAGCTATCTCCGTTCCAGGTGATTGGGCACCTGGTTCGTCTTCGCGAACAGGGTGAACGTCCCAACGACATTCAACTGGAGACCCCGGAGGAGTGGGGCAAAGATGGTCTCGCGGCGCGCCAGAGTTTGCTGGCTGATTTGGCTAGCCGTGTGATTGAAATTGGTCGGCCAGCTGATCATGCCTGGGTGGGTGTGGGGCTGGCTGCGATTTCACCGATGGATGCCGAGCGTCTGGTCGCACGCGTTCAGCAGTTGCTGCATCGGGTCGTGGCGGAGCAGCAGCAGTTCGCCGTTGCAGCGGAGCTTCTGGAGCTCGCGCCGCCACTTCGGCTGTCTGACATTCCTTCGATGGTGGAACTGCTCCAGCGCATCGCGGTGGCACCCACTCTCTCTGCGTCGGCCATGGGGCATGATGCCTGGCAGAATCCCAATCCTATCCTGCATTTGCTCGAGCTTGGGCAACGGTATGCAGCACAACGAGAGGCTTTGGCTGACCGAGTTGTCGGGAATGGATGGGACATCGACGTGGGCGACACGCTCCGTGCGTTCACGGAGCTTCCCGAGACCTTCAATGAGGAGCAGTTCCAGCGCCTCGCCCGGCTAGCCGAAGAACTTCCCCGTTTGTTGGGCGAAGCGGCGGCGCTCGCTCGCCAACTGGGGCGGGAGGCAGGGTCCTCGTTTGAAGACTTCCAGATGCTGGCGCGCATCGGTGAGCGAGTGGGATCGGCGCCGCCCGCCAGCCCGGAAACCTTCGCGTCGGACCTATGGAGTGATGGGATTGAGCGGGCCGGTGAACTCGCGCAAGCCGTGGCCGACCTCGATGCCGCCAAGATCGCCATTGGGGCGCAGTTGACCGAGATGGCGTGGTCCCTCAGCTTAGCTCCCGCACGTGCAACTTTGGCATCACGCGGCACAAGCGTCTTCCGTCATTTAAGCGGTGAATGGCGTGCTGCCCGTCGGTTGGTCGAATCGGTTCTGGCAACCCCAAATCAGCCCCTACCCATGGTGCTGGGATTGCTGGATACCTTGGCCAAGGGGCAGGACGCGAAGAAGATCATCGACGCCGAAGATGCTTTTGGACGCAGCGCGTTTGGCGACGATTGGCGTGGCGCCAGATCGCAGTCAGCACCGCTATTGGCGTTGGTCGAGTGGATGCGGTCTCTGAAGGGGTTAGGTGCCGAGCCCCGGCTGATCGCCGCGCGCAGCCCGGAAAAAACGGAAGTGGCGGCGCGCGCCAAGCAACTGTCGTCCGTTTGCCTGCAGATCGAACACGGACTAAGAGAAGTCTGGGAAGACCTGGGGGCGGTTCGAGGGCCGGTATTCGGCGACGTGGCAGCGGTGGAGCGTGCCGATTTGAGTTCCCTGCTCCAACTCGCAGTGCGATATACGAGCGCGCATTCAGCCGCCGGCGCGCTATTCTCCGCGTCAGTCTCTGACGCCGGTAAAACCCGTTCTCTACTGGAAACCCTAGCCGCTGGTCAACGCGATCGTCAGGCCGTGCGCGAAGGCTTAACTTTGGGGCAGGCAGCCTTCCACAGTGCGTGGCAGGCAGAACAGTCCAACTGGACCGTGCTCAAATCCGCCGCGGACTGGATCGCACAGAACCCGGACATCCGGGCTCTAGCCGGCCGGATCAGCGAGCGAGAGCATTTGGTATCTCGTGCCAGAGTGCTGACGGAATCCCAAGCGCTTATCCAAAGCAGCCTCAAGGCGTTGGCTGACGAACTCCAATTGGACCTGGAAGCGTCCATTGGCGGCACGATTCCGGATGCACGGCTTGAAGTTATTGTTTGGCGCCTGCGGCGCTGGAGCGAGGAACACGAACAGCTCTTCCGGTGGGTGAACTATCGGGATCGCTCGGCACGGGCCCGGACTCAGGGTTGCGGTGATCTGGTTGCTCGCCTGGATGACGGCCGACTTGCGCCGGAAGCATTGGCCACGGCATTTGAGATGGCCTATTTCGAGGCAACTTATGCGCGCATGGTTCGTCTCCAACCAGATCTCGCCCGGTTCGATGGGGCCACGCATGGACGTCTTGTGCAGGAGTTTGCCTCGCTGGATCGGCAGCGGATTATTGCCGCGAGCTCGGAAGTGGTACAGGCGCATTACCAGAGCGTTCCACCTCGCGATGGTGGCGCGCTCGGGCCGCTTGGAGTTCTCCGGGGCGAAATTCAGAAAAAGAAGGGGCACATTTCGTTGCGCAAGCTTGTGGAGCGGGCTGGACCAGCTTTACGAGCGCTCAAGCCAGTTTTCATGATGAGCCCGCTATCTGTTGCGCAGTTTCTCGTGCCGGGAAGTATGGAGTTCGACTTGCTGGTGATGGACGAAGCCAGTCAGATTCAGCCCGTTGATGCTTTGGGTGCAATCGCGCGATCAAGGCAGGTTGTCGTCGTTGGTGACCCCAAGCAGTTACCGCCCACCGCCTTCTTTGCCAAGATGACCTCGAGCAACGAAGACGAGGATGACGAAGGCGCGACCGCAGTCGCAGATATTGAGAGCATCCTTGGACTGTTCGCAGCTCGTGGCCTGCCTGCCCGGATGTTGCGCTGGCATTATCGGAGCCGTCACCAGTCACTGATTGCGGTCAGCAATCGTCAGTTCTATGAGAACAAACTTTACATCGTGCCTAGCCCTTACACGGCACAGGGTGGTAGGGGCCTGCGATTCCATCACGTCCACGAAGGTTTGTTCGATGCGGGCAACAAGCGCAATAACCTGATCGAGGCGAAAGCAGTGGCACAGGCGATCATTGCTCATGCGCGCACCTATCCGAAGCTCTCCTTGGGAGTCGCGGCTTTCTCCGCTGCCCAGCGCCGCGCCATCATTGACGAACTCGAACTTCTGCGTCGCGAGCTGTCACCGGACGTTGAGGAGTTCTTCAAGGCGCATCGTTCAGAACCGTTCTTCGTCAAGAATCTGGAAAACGTTCAGGGCGATGAGCGCGATGTCATCTTTATCTCGGTCGGCTATGGCCGATCCGTGCCTAACGGCCGAGTGCCGATGCGGTTTGGCCCACTGGGTACGGCAGGCGGTGAGCGACGCCTGAATGTTTTGATTAGCCGCGCCAAGCAGCGATGCGACGTGTTTGCGTCCATGACGGATGAAGACATTGATCCGGCCTATGCGTCGGAGCGCGCTGGGGTCAATGCGTTCCGGATTTTTCTCCAGTATGCCCGCACGGGGCGCCTGCCGATGGCGGAGGTCACGGGGCGCGATCATCACAGCGTGTTTGAGGAGCAAGTGGCCAACGCATTGCGGGCGAGAGGTTACGAAGTCCAGGCACAAGTAGGTTTGGCTGGCTTCTTCATCGATCTGGCTGTCGTCGATGCCGAACGCCCCGGACGATTTCTACTGGGTATCGAATGCGATGGTGCTGCATACCACAGTGCCCGCTCGGCCCGGGATCGCGATCGGCTGCGGCAGGCCATCCTGGAGGAGCACGGCTGGACCATCCACCGGATATGGAGCACTGACTGGTTCCAGCGCCCGATCGAACAACTGGACGTTCTGATTCGTCGCATTGAAGCGCTCAAGTCTGAGTTCGATGAGTTGCGGGAAGATGCTGCGCTCGCCGAGCAACTGGATATCGAGGCACCTTATGTAGAGCGGGAGACGGTAACGGACAAGGAGGACGCTGCCGGTTTCGCACCCTACGAAGAAGTGACCTTGCTGCGGCCGCACCATCTCACCGGCGAGTTGCACGAAGCGCCACAGGGCGCGTTGACGGAGTTGGTGGTTCAGGCAGTTCAGGTGGAGGGGCCCGTGCATCGCGACCACGTCATTACCCGGATGCGGGAAGCGTGGGGTTTGAAGCGGGCCGGTGTCCGGATTGAAGATGTGGTCGGGCGATCCATTGATGTTGCGGTAACGATGGGCCGTATCACGCGTTCCGGAGAGTTCCTGTCGACGCCGAACCATGTCCCGGTGCCTCGTGATCGTTCGGGGGTCAATGCGATTGCCCTTCGTCGAGCCGATATGCTACCGCCGGCGGAGATCGAAGTCGCCACTCTTCAACTGATTGAGAGGAGCTTTGGCGCCACGCGGGAGCAGGTCGTTCAGGCGGTGTCACGTGGGTTTGGTATCCGCAACACAAGCAGTCAGGTTAGAAGCGTCCTTGAGCAGGCCGTCGACAGCATGATCGCTCGACGGCAATTGAGGGAAATCTCGGGAGTGTTGACTGCCACGGATGAATCGAGGCGGGCGGTGTGACCTGCCGAACAACCAGCGGCATATCTAATACACTGGAGACGGGTTAGTGCTAGAAGCAACTAGCGCCACTGGATGATGGAAATAGAAAGAGCTCGCAAAAGCGAGCTCTTTTGCTGAATTTTAGAATTCTATAGCTCATCAATGATGATGTAGGTACAAGCGTCAGAAAGATCGCTGTACACATCTTCGGGCACATCCTACTCGGAAGCAACAAGATGTCGTGCGCCGGTTGCGGACGTTGATTAGTCGCGGTTGAAGCGTTCAGCGTCCCGCACGGCGAACAGAAGTACGGAAATGCCGATCGGGCCATCGCTGCTCGCATCGAGTACCACCTTAACCATCCCGAGAAGTGGAAAGAATGAAGACCTACGTTGTCGATATGAATGTCTTGCAAAGTCCTGACTTCGCGAACAGCTTACAGCGAGACTCGGCGACTGAGTACGTTATTCCAGATGTTGCCTTAGTGGAGATGTGCAAGCACGAAGAGTGGCGTCTGACCATGGAACTCGCGCTTTCGGTGTTTCAAGGCCATACCGAGCGAGTGCATGTCGCAATAAGCGTCGGCGAAGCACTCAACAACGAATTAAAGACTGGAAAGTTAACGGAACGAGACGGTCTCCTGTCGATGGGATTTACGGAGTTTGGTAGGCAACTGATAAAGGATCTGGCATCAGGCAGTATCGAGGGCGATCTCGAAAAGAAGTTCGATGAGGCGAGAGGAAACCTGCTTAGTGCGGAGTTGAATGCGCCGGTCGCAAAGGCTCGAACCGAGCAATATCTGGCGTTGCTCAAAAAGGGCTTGCACGAAGATATTGCGAAAGTGATCCGTTCCGGAAAAGTGGGCCGCGAACGATTCGTTGCATTCGCGTACATCGCGGCTCGGACCTTCGTCGGGAGGATGCTGCAGAAAGATTTTTCTATGTCCGATGGCGATGCTGAGTTGTTTATTGAGAAGAATCCCCTTGTGCTTCGATATCAGTTTCTCGTCGTGCGTCATTGCCTGTTGACGGTTCAAGCTGGGGGTAATATCGCTGCGATGAAACCCGAAAAGGAACTGAACCACCAGCTTGACTTCGACTACGCATTGATTGCTTCGTATTTTGATGGCCTGTTGTCCAATGACAAACGAGCGAACGAGGCCTATCAAGACCTGATGACTGTTATCGGCACATCGTCGGTGGAGTTAACCAATCGTGTTCGCGACTGGTTTAAAGAGTTGGAGCGGGTCAAGTGATTGCAGCCGAAGCCAGATTAAAACGGCTTGGTCCCCTGTGGCTCCAGCGACAGCCACCGGTTGCATCGGAAGATTGCCGACTTGTCCGATAGAATAGGGCGGGCCGCCGCCGAGTTGCAGACCACGGTGGACGCCATTTGTCGCTCGCTTCGCTGCGTGGCCTCTTTGCAAAAAACGATAAAATGAGAGGAATACAATGGCGCTGTTTATCCAAAAGCCGATACTCTGGAATGCGAACAACTACCTCGCGCCCTCTGGCGTGATCGCGACTAGCGGCTATCCGCGCGAGACCAGCTACGGACATGAGGAGTGGAACAACTCACCTCGAATGGTGCTCACGCGTGGCAAGGAGCGTTTTCGGGTGTTTGACACTGAAGGTCTCGGCTCCGCATCGCTCGATGAGAATGCAGTAAGCGGCTTGGGCCGACCGTTTCCCCGCGCTGATTTTTCCAACGCATGATGGGCGCGTTTAGATTGACGGAGCCAGTCAGCCATGTCGAACGCAGGGGGCCGAGCCCATGCCCATCGCACGTACGCGCAAGAATTCAAGCAGCAGGTGATCAGGGAGACGTCGGAACTTGGCATGTCGGTGTCGATTGTTGCGCGACGGCACGACATCAACGCCAATGTGGCGTTCGGCTGGCGCAAGCAATATCGTGAAGGCAAGCTGGTTGTCCCTGCACTGGACGTTGCGCCGAGCGTGCCGAGCACGGAACTGCTGAGCGTCGACGTGATCGACTCGGCATTGGTACTTCGGGCGCCGGAGCCGACAGTAGCATCGGAAGCGATGAGCAGCACACCGATGCCGGCGCCCGTGTGCGAGATCGAGGTGAAGATCGGCAAGCGGCGCGTGAAGATTCGCGGCCTGTCTGCCGAGCGCACCGAAGCGTTCCTGCAGGAATGCCTGAAGTGATCGCGCTGCCGGCAGGCACGCGCATCTGGCTGGCGGCCGGCGTGACCGACATGTGCTGCGGGTTCCAGGGGCTGGCCGCGAAGGTGCAGACAGCGCTCGAAGAGAATCCGCTGGGCGGTCATGTGTTTATCTTCCGCGGCCGTCGTGGCGATCTCGTGAAGCTGCTTTGGGCAACCGACGATGGACTCTGGTTGCTCGCAAAACGATTGGAGCGAGGCCGTTTTATCTGGCCCCAGGCCGACGGTGGAAAGATCCATCTGACGAGTGCACAGCTCTCGATGCTCCTCGAAGGCATCGACTGGCGACACCCGCAACGCACCGCTGCTCTGTCGATGTTGTAAACCACATCGAAGGCTCGTAAACTGCGACGAATGTCCCAATACGCGCCGCTTCCTGCAACCGTCGCTGAGCTCCAGGCTCTGGTGCTCGAGCAGCAGGCTTCGATCGAGGACATGGCGCGGGCGATCGCCGCACGGGACGACGAAATCGAACGCCTGAAGGCGCAGATCGACAACCTCAGGCGGATGTACTTCGGGAGCAAGTCCGAAAAACTGGCCCGGCAGAACGATAAGCTCGAGGCACAGCTTGAAGACCTGACGGCCAGCCGGGGGGCGGCAGAGGCGCGAGGACAACGAGACAAAGCGTCGAAGGATCCACCCAATCGAGGGCCCACGCGAGAACCACTGCCGCCGCACTTGCCGCGCGACGAGATCGAACTTGCCCCAGATTCGACTTGCCCCATATGCGCGACTGCGATGCAGTTGCTCGGCAAGGATGTATCCGAGCAGCTCGCCCGCGTGGCGGCCGCGTTAAAAGTGATCCGCACGAGCCGCCACAAGCTGTGTCGCCCTGATTGCGGCCATATCGAACAACCCGCGATGCCCAATCTGCCGATCGAGCACAGCATCGCGCATCCGAGCTTGCTGGCCGATATTGCAGTGTCGAAGTTCGCCGATCACCAACCGCTGTATCGCCAATCGGAGATTGCGGCACGCGAGGGCGTGACGCTGGATCGCGGCAGCATGGGCCTCTGGCTCGGGCAGATTGCCGAGCTCTGTGTGCCTCTCGTTGAAGCGATCCAGCGCTACGCGCTGATTCCCGGCAAGGTGCACGTTGACGACACGCCGGTCGCGGTGCTCGCACCAGGCAACGGTAAGACGGTGACCGGCCGCTTCTGGGTCTACGTGCGCGACGATCGTCGCTCGGGTTCGGCTGAGCCTGCTGCGGTATGGTTCGACTTCTCCTCGGATCGCAAAGGCGTCCACCCTCAAACCCGGCTCGCCGCATTCCACGGCATCGTGCAGGCCGATGCTTACTCCGGGTTTGATCAACTGTACGCGAGCGGCGAGATCCACGAAGCGGCATGCTGGGATCACGCGAGGAGGTACATCTACGATGTTCACGCACGCACGCCGACTGCGGATACCCAGCGGCTGCTCGAGATGATCGGCGAACTCTACAGCATAGAAGCCGACATCCGCGGCAAGGCACCAGACGAGCGTCTGCGCGTGAGGCGGGAGAAGAGCAAGCCATTGCTCGTGAAGTTCGAAACGACGATCAGGGCAAAAACTCACGACGCTGTCGACGAAGTCCGCGCTCGCCAAGGCGATCAACTACTCGCTGAATCACTGGGCAGCCCTCACGTTCTACTGTGAGGACGGTCGGGCCGAGATAAGCAACGTGCTTGCCGAAAACGCCTTGCGCTGTGCCGCGCTCGGACGCAAAAATTATCTGTTCGTCGGCTCCGACGGCGGGGGCGAGCGGGCCGCCGCGATGTATAGCCTGATCGGGACGTGCAAGCTCAACGGGATCAACCCGCGTGCCTACCTGGAATACGTCCTGACCCACATCGCTGATCACAAGATCTCTCGCATCGACGAATTGCTGCCCCGGAATGTGGCTGACAAACTGAAACCCCTCACCCCGTCCACACTCTCAACCGGGTAGATCTGGATAGATTTGGATGGATCGTGCCCACGATCGCCGATCATGGACACGATCTCCCTTGATCTACACGGACTCCGACACGACATCACCATCATGCCCGGCGCGCGCGCGAACGGGGAAACGGTCGGGCCGAGCCGCTTACAGAATGCAGGACAGACATTCGTTTTCATGACCGTGTCGCACGACGGTATCCAGCAGCTCGTCGGTATCGCTGGCAACGCGATTGGGCTCTCGCAAGAGCGCGATCAAACGCAACGCGAAGCGATCGTCCGAGAACCTTCGCTCGACGACTTTTGGAAAGACGCTTGGGCGGCCGAAAACGTGCAGGCGCAATACGGCGGCCACAAGCCGACATTTATGACTGGTTGGCGGCAAAATCTCCACTGGATCCCCAACTGGCTCTGCCCCGACGATTTTTATTGGTGGCTCGATCAAGCCGGTGACGCTCGACGCGCGCGAGATCACAGGCAAAGGGAAGCTGATCGGGATGTTTGGCAGTTACACCGAATGGGACTTGCGTACCGTCGGCCGCGTTCTCGACGCGATCCCAACGGCCCAGCGCAACGAGAAGTGGGACCGTCTCGCAGACGCGATGCAGTGCGCCTCGACGGCGCCTCTTGACGTAGAGGGCCGGATGGCGAGGAGCCCGTTACTGACGTGCTCACGCGCGCGAACGCGCGACGTGGCCAAGGCCGGTTTCGAGAGAAACTCATGCAAGCGTGGGGCGGCGCGTGCGCGGTTAGCGGGATTGATTGCCGCGAGCTCTTGGTTGCCTCGCACATCAAGCCATGGAATCACTCAACTCGTAAGCAGAAGGTTGACAGCCTCAACGGGCTTCTATTGTCGGCCAACCTCGATGCGCTCTTCGACAAAGGGCTCATTACCTTCGGGGGTGCGGACGTTTGGCTCGCTGGCGGCGTTGAACGACTGGCTGGCCGACCAGTGCGTGCTGCTCTGGCAGCAGACGCGGCACCCCGAGCAGGACACGACGATCTGGGATGCGTGGTCGGCCGAGCGTCCCCACCTGATGCCAGTGGGCCAGCCGTTCGACGGCTTCGTCGAACACACCAAACGTGTCTCACCGACCTGCCTTGTGAACTTCGAGCGCAACCGCTACAGCGTGCCGGCGTCGTTCGCCAACCGGCCCATCAGTCTGCGCGTCTACGCTGCCCGACTCGTGTTCGTCGCCGAAGGCCAGGTGATTGCCGAGCACGAGCGCTGTATCAACCGCAGCCATGACCACGGCGAAACCATTTACGACTGGCGTCACTACCTGGCAGTCCTGCAGCGCAA